>Ga0316206_1000301_pt1 | contig 76901 bp, 71 predicted proteins | sample 6monthpyrite_MG_FD_204942 | JGI IMG/M metagenome (GOLD analysis project Ga0316206, IMG submission 204942) | Microbial mat bacterial communities from mineral coupon in-situ incubated in ocean water Damariscotta River, Maine, United States -... | ecosystem: Environmental > Aquatic > Marine >...
TACAACAACGTCCACCACACTAGTCTTTGCGCAAGCAAAGACGACACTAACAAAGACCACATTTACACGCGCACTTATACCTGAGAGAGCAAAGCGAACCTCGGTAGTCAGTACAACAACGTCCACCACACTAGTCTTTGCGCAAGCAAAGACGACACTAACAAAGACCACATTTACACGCGCACTTATGCCTGAGAGAGCAAAGCGAACCTCGGTAGTCAGTACAACAACGTCCACCACACTAGTCTTTGCGCAAGCAAAGACGATACTAACAAAGACCACATTTACACGCGCACTTATTTAGTGTCAGTTTCTTTGTTATATACAGACACTTATGATTTTTTGTGCCTGAGAGAGCAACGTCGAACTCGGCGTCTACCAAACTCCCATATAAAAAACTAATTAAACCGTATTGGATTCCCGCCTCCGCGGGAATGACGGTATAGGTCTTACTCTTTTTCGCTGTGTTGGCTGTATCGCTATGGTTAGTATATTTTAACCTTGCTTTAATAAAGTACTATGAGTCTGAATAAACTGGTCAATATAAGAATAACTTTGCGCACTACTAAAGCGCTCCACTTCAAGCCCTTTTTCAAAGAGTATAATGGTAGGGAAACCACGTACTTGGTATTTGCCAGCTAGCTTCATATTATCTTCTTCATCAACTTCAAGTTTTGCTACTTGAAAAGCCCCATTATAGTCAGCAGTAATTTTTTCTAGAATAGGGGCTATTACGATACATGGGCCACACCAATCTGCCCAGAAATCGACAAGTATTGGTTTTGAGAATGAAGGTTGAATAACTTTTTCGTCAAAGTCATCAAGCATTACATTAAAATAGTTTTCAGATGTCATTGTTTACGAGTAAAAGTCCAGTCAGTGTCGGTTGATAATTTTTTATTGAATTTATACCCATCTAAACTAAATTCTTTTATGTCTTCTGGATTTTTAATTCTATTTTTAATGATGTAACTGCTCATTAAACCGCGAGCTCTTTTTGCATAGATGCCAATCATTTTAAAACCACCATCACGCGTTTCTTTAAAGGCGGGAGTAATAATCGTGCCTTCCAGGTTTTTCTTTTGAATGACTTTGAAATATTCATTAGAAGCAAGGTTGATTAAGGTATTTTCTTTTTGTTTCTTAAATTCACTATTGATCGTTTCTGTAACTTGGTTATCCCAAAACTCATATAAATTTTTTGTTTTCTTTATAGGAAGTTTAAGTCCCATTTCGAGGCGGTAAGCTTGCATTAAGTCTAATGGACGTAAAATACCGTAAAGACCTGATAAAATACGTAAGTGTTTTTGTGCAAAATCTAAATCTTTTGCTTTAAATTCTTCAATATTGAGTCCGGTATAGACGTCACCTTTAAAAGCAAGAGCGGCTTGTTTTGCATTTTTTGGGGTAAAAGGCGTTTTAAAGTCTTTAAAGCGTTCAACATTAAGATCGGCAATTTTGTCGCTTACATGCATAAGTTTTTTAATATCATTGCGTGAATAATTGCGCATTTCACGAACGAGCTTATTTGATTGAGCTAAAAAATCGGGTGTAGTGAATTTTGTTGTTTGCGGAGGTGTTTCAAAATCAACTGTTTTTGCAGGAGAAATGACAATAATCATAAGGTTAACCTTGGTAATGTAAGCAAAAAAATCAAACCATATTATCGAATGGAGGCTTAAATTTACGGGATGTCACCTTAAATAACTGCAATCATTCTCAGTGCATCATAGCAAATTTGCCCGTTCTTATAAATATATCCGTCTCGATAAATATAAAATTCAGCCAGCTAAATTTATCAGGCAAAAGTCGCCCAGTGAAAGTAAACAATAGCCAGAATATGGTAAACTAAGAGCATGTATTTATGGAGTTAATAACGTGACATTTTTAAAACGGTTGGATATAAAAACCTTATTGCTAGTGGCAATATTTTCAGTGTATTCAAACACGGTGTTTAGTGCTGAGAGTAAGCAGCAAATAGGTTACAAAGTTGGCCAAATTGCACCTGAATTTAAGCTTAAGTCACTTGACGGAAAAACGCATACATTAGCGTCTTTACGTAAAAAGGGACACGTAATGTTAATATTCTGGGCAGTTGAATGCGTTTATTGTTATGCTCATGTCCCTGATTTTAATGCCATGCATGCTAAATACGCTAATAAAGGTTTAACCATCGCCGCAATAAATATCGGAGCTGAATATAATGATGACGTCGCCGAGTATGTTAAGGATAACAATATAAAATATTTAATCTTAAGTAACCGCTTGGATAATCTCGATGCCGGTGAAGCATACCATGCAGTTGTTACTCCAACGACTGTTCTGGTTGCTCCTAACGGAAAGATCGTTTTTTACGGTCACTCTGTTCCTAAACTTTCAAAATTTTTAAAATAGAGAAAATATGTCAATACAAGAAGCGATAGCTGCACCTAATAACGTTCACTCATCATTTGAATGGGTTCGTAGTAAGCCGATTAGTTCGTTGAATTTAACGGTAGAAGAATATAGGCATACTAAAACCGGGGTTGTCCATTATCATCTCGCTGCCGAGAATACTGAAAACGTATTCTTAGTTGCTCTAAGAACTGTACCAATGGATTCTACAGGTGTTGCTCATATGTTGGAGCATACCGCTCTTTGCGGCAGTAAAAAATACCCAGTGCGCGATCCATTTTTCATGATGATTCGCCGATCATTAAATACTTTTATGAATGCCTTTACGAGTAGCGATTGGACTGCATACCCCTTTGCAAGTCAGAACCGTAAAGATTATTTTAATTTGTTGGATGTTTATCTTGATGCGGTTTTCTTTTCACGTTTAGATGAACTGGATTTTGCACAAGAGGGACATCGACTCGAATATTCTGAAATGGATAACGCTGATTCAGAACTGTTATATAAAGGTGTTGTTTTTAATGAAATGAAAGGTGCATTAAGTTCTCCCGTTAGTCAGGTATGGGAAGCGCTTTATAAACATTTATACCCAACTACAACCTACCATTATAATAGCGGTGGTGATCCGGAATGTATTACGGATCTATCTTATAAGCAGTTAAAAGATTTTTACAAAACGCATTATCATCCTTCTAATGCTGTATTTATGACTTATGGTGATATTCCTGCAAATGAATATCATGATATTTTCCAAAATAATGTACTTAATGGCTTTGATAAGCTCGATACTATTATAAAAGTTGATGATGAAAAACGATTTACAAAACCGATAGAAGTTGAAGAGTATTACGGTATAGATACGGATGAGTCTTTAGAAAATAAATCCCATGTTGTTATGGCTTGGTTACTTGGACATAACACAGATTTAGAAGGTGTATTAAGTTCACACCTATTATCAAGTATCTTGCTTGATAATAGTGCTTCACCGTTACGCCAGGCATTAGAAACGAGCGGCTTAGGAGTTGCTCCTTCTTCACTTTGTGGTTTAGATGACTCTAATCATGAACTTACTTTTATGTGTGGTTTAGAGGGTTGTAAAGCTGAAGATGTACAAAAGGTCGAAGATTTAATTTTAGATGTCTTTAACGATATTGTTAAAAATGGTGTTGCTCAAGAGAATGTTGAGGCGGTATTACATCAGCTTGAACTTGGTCAACGTGAAGTGAGTGGTGATGGTTATCCTTATGGTTTGTCAATAATACTAGAAGGTTTGTCATGTGCGATGCATCGAGGGGACCCTGTTGAACTACTTGATGTCGATCCTGTTATTGAAACTTTACGACAAAAAATACAAGATCCTGAATACGTTAATAATCTTATTAAAACGAATTTAATTAATAATCTCCATCGGGTTCGTTTAACAATGAAACCCGATGCCACGTTGAACCAACGTAAAGAAGCAAATGAAAAATCGAAGCTAGCTGCAATTAATGAGAAATTAGATGATGAAGCGAAACAGAATATAATCGCTCAGGCACATGCTTTAGAAGTAAGACAAGCAAGTGAAGATGATGTGGAAATTTTACCGCAAGTCACCTTGCAAGACGTTCCAATTGAAATGTCGATTGCTAAGGGAGAAAAAGTGGATGTTAATGGAACATGTATTTCACTTTACCCCCAGCCAACGAATGGTTTGGTCTACCAGCAAATTATTTGTGAATTACCAAAGATTAATTCTGAAATTCTACCTTCCTTACCTCATTACTCTAGCTGTTTAACGCGATTAGGCGTTGCAGATAAAAGTTATCTTGATGTGCAAAATTGGCAATATAGCGTGAGTGGAGGTATTAATGCTTTCAGTACATTGCGCGGTGCGGTTGATGATGCAAATAAACTTTCAGGTTATTTTGTTCTTTCTGGTAAAGCGCTACAACGTAATCATAAAGCTTTAAGCGAATTGATGCACACTACCTATAAATCAGTACGATTTGATGAGCATGAGAGAATCCGTGAGTTAATTTCTCAGAAAAGAGTGCGTGCAGAACAAAGTGTTACAGGTAGTGGTCATGGGCTTGCAATGCTGGCTGCAGCAGCAGGAGTTAGTAAATCAGCAAAGTTAGCGCAATCGCTTCGTGGTTTAGAGAGTATTAAAACGTTAAAAGAACTTGATGATAGTCTGACGGATAAAACAGTATTAGAAACGTTTGCAGGACATCTTTCTCAGATACACCAAAATGTTATGCAAATGCCTCGCGAATTTTTATTGATATCTGAAACTGATCAACTTCATTCCTCTCAGGACTTAATGTTGGGTCCCTGGTCTATTACTGATAGGGCTACTACTGAAGTGAATACTAGTGCTGAAAGATTTAGTTTAGAAGCAAGTGTTACTCCTGTTAAGCAAGCATGGCTAACGAATACACAAGTGAATTTTTGTGCCAAGGCCTATGCTGGGGTTACATTAAATCATCCTGATTCAGCAGCATTAACAGTGTTAGCTGTTTTTATGCGAAATGGATTCTTACATACAAACATTAGAGAAAAGGGCGGTGCCTATGGCGGTGGTGCCAGTTATGATGCTGAATCAGCTTCATTCCGATTTTATTCGTATCGTGATCCCCGTTTGGCTGAAACGTTGCAAGATTTTGACCGATCTGTCGATTGGGTTATTTCGAATACGCACGAGCCGCGTTTGTTAGAAGAAGCGATTTTAGGCGTGATTGGCTCACTTGATAAACCGGGTTCTCCTGCTGGAGAAGCGAAAGAAGCGTTTCAGAGTGAGTTATTTGGCCGAACAGCGCTTATTCGTCAGGCCTTTAGACAAAGCGTCTTAGCAGTGAACCTGGATGATTTGCGCACTGTTGCTGAACGTTATTTAAGTAAAAAGGCTGAAAATATTGCGGTAATCACGAATGATGCAAACCTGGAATCCAGTAATTTTGGGCAAACATTCGGATTTGAGCTTGATGTTTTAAGATTGTAAGGTAGCATTAAACAAACCTTAGAAAAACTATTGTAGATAGTTTATGATTTATTTCCTCGTTAATTATAAAGAGTCGTTAATATGGGTGTGCTAACAGAATTAAAGCAACAAGCTCTATCTATCTTGCATCAGGAAGACGCTCATTCTGGAAAGCAGAAATCATTAAATGAATTGCATCGTAGCAATGTAGTTGATTGTTTACGTGGTGTTTATGATTATATGCATGAATTACTTGATCAATTGCATCTGGTTAAACCGGTTATTCCGGTTGACTTTCAATTTGACGATGAAACTCTCCTTGAAGGCTTTGAACAAAAAAATTATGAGATCCACGTCCGAAGTAGTTATGACGATGATGTTGTCGGCTTTGTTTTTAAGTTAGAAAGAAAAGAAAATATTTCTCTAAGTCTTGATGCATCTACTAATACGCAAGATATTATCAGAAACATTAAGAATGCCGGTTGTGTTATCGCTGAGCAGTCACCTTATAATTTAGAGTTAGAAGGTGTTATCTCTACACGTATTTATTTTAAGTCTAATTTCTCGGAAAATCGTATTTATATTATTATTGATAACTATCAAAATATTGGTAGTGAGCAATATACAGTGAAAACAGAATCGATAACCCCCGAATTATTAAATGAATTCGGAAATTTAGTTTTAAGACGAGAGTCCTCTTTTATTGAATCGCTTGAAGATGCTCGAAGTGGTTCATCGCAAGTTACCAAATTAAATGACACTGCGGATGATCTCGAGCAAACTACATTAACTCAGAATATGAGTGAGTCACGCATTAAGTCATTATTTACACGAGGCCAACACCTCTACCTAACCTATCATGAACGTATTACGGAAGCGTCATCGAAAGGAAATGATTTAATGTTAGGTCGTTCTAAGGGTAGTAATATTATTGTGGATACAGACTGTGTATCAAGACACCATGCAAAATTAGTTTACCGTAAGGGTAAATTTGTTGTTATTGATCAAAGTACGAATGGAACCTTTATCAAAACTCAGGGTGGCCAGGAAGTATTTATCCAAAATGAAGAATATCCTTTATCGGGATCTGGCTTTATTAGTTTAGGTAAAACCGTTTCCGTTGATAATGAACATCTGATTTATTTTTCTTGCCAATAAGATTAATATATTTTATCCAATAAAAAAGGGCTCGAAAGCCCTTTTTTAAGTTTGTAGGATAAGTGATTTAGTACTTATTTTCGTTTGCATAATTCACTTTAAGTTCGCGTCCCATGAATTCAAAACCGTCTAACATTTTAATAGCTACTTTAGCGTGATTTTTATTCATTTCAACAAAACCAAATCCACGAGGTTTACGAGTAACTTTATCTGTCATTAGGCGAATATTGTGTACGGTACCATGTTCTGCGAAAATCTGACGAAGTTGTTGGTTTGATACACGAAAAGGTAAGTTGCCAATAAATAAGCTAACAACTTCAGCTGGACGGTTTTGGTAGGCGTGAATAAGTTGGATAATCAGAGCTCCGAGTAGAGCTCCTATCATAAGAATATAAGTTTGGTAACGGACAGCGTCAGTAATGTTTGTGTCAATAGAGATAGAGCCCAGTGCAAAATAGCCAATAATGCCAATAATTAGGGATACGAGAAGAGATAGAGCGGCGATACGTAGAGACGGTAAAATTGATTTCATATTAATAATTTCCATAAACAAGTAAAAAATACGTCGAAAAGAATAATTTCGAGTTAAAAGACCATTATAACGAAAATTGTTATCCAACTAAACTGTTAAATAAAATCAGATTCAGATATTTCTGGAAGTTTAATGTTCACCGCCTATAATGACGATTATGGATAATGTTTTTTATATTCAACTAGATATTTCGACGACCGAGTTCCAGGATTACTACGCAAATAACGTGAAAAATGTGATTGCGATAAGTAATGATGGCCGGAAAGTTCAATTTCCTGCAAATATTTTACAAAAATTTGTATCACACTCGGGCATTCAAGGACTGTTTAAACTGACCGTTGATTCTCAGTCTAAATTTCAATCAATGATTAAAGTAACTTAGGTTTAGTATTTTCGATGCAGGCAAAATCCACTGGAGTTTATTGTAATGCGGCAGAGCACTTAGTTGCACACCGTGGATATACACAATGTTTCCCCGAAAATACCTTGCTGGCGATTCAAGCTGCGTTAGATGTAGGTGCAAAATTTATTGAAATTGATATTCAATTATCAGCGGATAAAACCCCAATATTGTTTCATGACCGTGATTTAATGCGTTTATGTCAAGAAACAGACGCTATTCATAATTATAATCTCGCTAAGTTGAAAACATTCTCAAACTATTCCCCCGGTCGTTTTGGAAATAAGTATCACGGAGAGCAAATCGCAACATTAACTGAAACGGTTAAATTGTTAAAAAATTACCCAGATATAACTCTATTTGTAGAATTAAAGAGAATAAGTATCGAACACTTTAGTATGGAAGAGGTGCTTGAGAGTGTACTGCCTTGCCTGGCACCAATAATAGGCCAATGTGTTGTTATTTCTTTTTCGTTGGAAATTTTAGCGTTACTTCGTCAACAATCATCTATTCCGCTTGGTGCCGTTATTGATGAATGGAGTGATGCTGAGACAAAGAATTTTCCAATACTACAAAAAATAAATCCAGAATATTTTTTTTGTGATATTGAGTGTTTACCTAGAGATGGAAATTTAAATTTACTGAGTAGTAAGATTGTAACTTACGAATGCACGGATGTTGAACTAGCACTAAAAACACTTGAGCGTGGAGTGACCTTTATTGAAACCTTTGATATTAAAAATATGATAAATAAAGTAGATGCCAGTTGGCAAAAATAATAATGGAATATGATGTTGCAGTTATTGGTGGCGGCATACAAGGAGCCGGTATCGCTCAAGTTGCTGCCGCTGCTGGTTATAAAGTTATTATTTACGAACAAACTGCAATAGCATCAGGGACTTCCAGTAAATCGAGTAAGTTAATCCATGGCGGCTTACGTTATCTTGAATCAGGACAATTTAAACTTGTTCGGAAAACATTATTAGAAAGAGAGCGACTTATTCGGCTTGCTCCAACGTTAGTTAAGCCCGTGCCTTTTTATATCCCTATCTACTCACAAACAACACGTCGGTCTTGGCAGATCGCCATTGGTTTATTTTTATATCAAATATTGGGAGGGTTTAAAAAATACACACGATTTAAGCGTATTAATATAAAAAAAGAGCAACCTATTAAGAATCTTAAAATGACTAATCTTGAAAACATGTATCAATATAATGATGCTCAAACAGATGATGCTTTGTTAACACAAGCCGTTATTCATTCAGCTGAATCATTAGGCGCAGACCTTCAGTGCCCGGCAAAAGTAACCGATATTCATTTTGATAATAATATGTATCGTATTAACACAGAAAGTAATAACGAACCGACTACAGCGAAATATGTTGTGAATGTTGCCGGCCCTTGGGTTAATGAGGTGTTAACTAAGGTACAAGGAACGGAAGTTAAAATAATGGAATGCGATTTAGTACAAGGTTCACATATTATTATTGATGCACCATCGCCAGAAGGTGTTATCTATGTTGAAGCACCACAAGATAAACGTGCTGTATTTATTATGCCATGGAAAGAAAAAACCCTGGTTGGAACAACCGAAAAAATATATACGGGTGATCCTTCCAAAGTAAAAGCAAGTGACGAAGAAATTGAATATTTAAAAGAGGTCTATTCACATTACATTTTAACAGAAAACATTAATGTGATTGATAGTTTCGCTGGATTACGTGTGTTGCCAAAATTAGAAACGTCCTTTTTTTCCCGACCAAGAGATACGGTGATACATGCATCAGCAGAAAATTTATTAACATTATATGGAGGGAAGTTAACAAGTTACCGCGTAACAGCGGAAGAAGTAATGAATCATATCCAACAGGTTTTACCGGCTAAGAATCATCGGCAAGCATCAACGAAAGAAATTCCTTTAAGTTAATTCATTTTCCTGATTAGTTTTATTGCTTCTTTAATCCTTCCTCAACGTATCAAGCAAGGTCGTGTGCCATTGTTCAAATCTTTTTTGCAAACCAAGATTCTCTTGAGGTTTAAACCATTCACCTACACTCGTTTCAGGCCAAATCTTAGGTTCACCAGCGAGCATGTACGCAAGTCCGCGTGCAGTTGCTTCACATTCAACAGGACGGTAAACGGGCAAGCCGGTTAAGTCTGCTAAACGTTGGCAGATCTCATTTTGAACGCTGAGCCCACCGCTAATTTGAATTTGTTCAGGAGGAGAGGATAGCTTCAACATTTCATTAATGTTTTCTCTTATGAGAAAAATAATACTTTCAACAACGGCAACCATTTTATCCTGGTCGCTACTTTCATGTACAAATTTGCTTTTAAAATCAGGAATCCAAAAAGGAGCGGCTAGACCTGAAACACCATTTAAAAAAAGTTGTGTAAAATTCTGATCCTGACCATTGCGAGTTTGTTTTAACCAGTCATCTAAATGTTCGAGAACATTATCAAGCTCCAACTCTTTGCCAATACAATCAATGGCTGAGCCTGCACCATTTATAGTACCTTCAAGGACGTATTGGCTTTGATTATTGTTTTGATAAATAACGCTTGTCAATAATCGACGACTATACAACATTGCATATCCAGATGGGCGAGATACAAATGCACCCGTACCGGTATTTATATAAGCGGTGTCGGGTTGTATTTTCCCGTAAGCGTACATAGCTGCCGATTGGTCACCCATGCACAGTTGCAGTGGAATCGATAAATTTGAATTGCTTGACGGTGTAAGAGTACCAAAAGCATGGTTAGATGGAACGCAGGTTGGGAGTAAGGCCTCGTCAATCTCGAATAACTCTAATAATTCAGGATGCCAGTCTTTTTTGATAATATCCCATAGCTGCGTTCGTGAGGCGTTACTTGGGTCAGCATACAACGGAGATTCATCTGCTAAGTGATGTAAGATAAAACTTGCCATGGGACCGATTACTAATTCATTCTTTGCCTGTGCTTCTTTTACAGCATCAATATTCCGTAAACACCAACGAAGTTTACTTGCACCATAGTGTGGGCTTAAAAATAATCCGGTCTTTTGATGAATACTTTGAGCTTGTGGTTTAAATTCTTCTAATGATTTATGTTCGCGAACATCTTGCCAACTAATAACAGGCGATAAGGCCTCGCCCGTATTTTTATTCCAACAAACAATATTGGAACGTTGAGTTGCTAACCCGGCTGAGGCAATGTTTTTTGCTTTGTCACCGAGCTGTTTGATGACTTCATCAATCGCATCAGTGATCGAGGTTAAGAGTTCTTTAGAATCATGCTCAACAAATATTTCATCATAGCGATGTATTGCTAGATTACGATGCGCTTGAGCGATAACTTCTCCAGTGTTATTAAATACAATCGCTCGACTTGCGTGACCGCCTTGATCAATAGCAAGGTATAAATCAGTATTAAAACGTTTTGCAGATGTGGGCATGTGAAAATATAATCCTTAATTATTATTATACTCGTGTTAATGATATATTCCTTTATATCGGCACGAAGTGTAAAAGTATTAATAATTAAGGTTAGCAGATAAATCGCTTGAGATGGAATGCCTGGTTTATTATTGAGGTAGGTTTTTTGCAATTAAACTACGTTGGTAGTCAGCTTTTTCTAGAGGAAAACGGATCTGATAACCACTTCCGAGGGCTGCTTCAAGAGGCTCCCCTTTTAATGTTTCCATTTGGTCTACGATCATTGTGATATTACCCTGAGGCGAAACCACCTCAATACTATCTCCAACACAGAGTTTGTTCTTTATCTCGACTTCAACCATATTGAGTTCATCATCGTAACCGATGACTTCCCCTACAAACTGTTGCTGTACAGATTTAGAAACACCTGTCAGGTAGTTTTGGTAATCTTGGTTAGGATGGCGCTCTAAAAAGCCTTCGGTGTATCCACGGTTCGATAAATTCTCGAGTTTGCCGTAAAGGCTTGGGTCAAATTCTCTTCCAGCAACGGCATCATCAATCGCCTGGCTATATAATTGCGCCGTACGTGCAACATAATAATGAGACTTGGTGCGACCTTCAATTTTAAAAGAATCAATTCCCATTTTAGTGAGTGTTTCGATATGTTGAATGGCACGTAGATCCTTAGAATTCATGATGTAGGTGCCATGTTCATCTTCAATAATTGGCATGTATTCACCCGGTCGATTCTTTTCTTCCATTAAATACACTTTATCCGCGAGAGGGTGACGAGGTTCGGGTTCAGAAAATGCCTCAGCGGGTTTTTTCATCGCAGCCATGGCATCAAATTCAATCAGCTTTGATTCTATCTGCTGGGATTCTATTTTTCGGGGTGCCATTATCTGCACATCCCCCATAATATTTTCTTCGGCCGGGGTGACATCATATTCCCAGCGGCAAGCATTGGTGCACGTCCCTTGATTGGGGTCACGATGATTAAAATAACCCGAAAGCAGGCAGCGTCCAGAATAAGCAATACACAATGCGCCATGTACAAAAACTTCTAACTCAATATCGGGGCATTGCTGGCGAATTTCTTCTATCTCTCCAAGTGAAAGCTCACGCGATAAGATAATGCGTTCCAGCCCTAATGACTTCCAAAACTTAACCGCAGCAAAATTTACTGTGTTTGCCTGTACGGATAAATGCACGGGCACTTCCGGCCAGCGATCGCGCACCATCATAATTAAACCAGGGTCCGCCATGATCAGAGCATCAGGTTTAAGGGCTATTACCGGCTCCATATCCTTCATATAGGTTTTTATTTTACTGTTATGGGGCATTAAATTACTGGCGACAAAAAACTTCTTGTTCAAGCTATGAGCATGTTCAATCCCTTTCGCTAGATTTTCTAATTGAAAGTCATTGTTGCGAACCCGTAAACTATAACGAGGTTGGCCGGCATAGACCGCATCGGCTCCGTAAGCAAATGCATAGTTTAAGTTTTTTAAAGTGCCAGCGGGTAATAGTAATTCAGGACGTTTTATTGTGCTCATAGGCTGCTTGTAGATAGTCTTTGAAGTTAAACGGTAAAATTAGCGTTGAACTGTTTATTATATCGTAATTTCAAGCCTGTTCAGGCGTATTCTGATAATTATTGATAATTTCACTAGGTTTTTATTGAATGACGAGTATCTATTTTAAGTTAATGAAAATACGTGAATTATGCTTGAAATAAGAGTTTTTAAAATCGAATGTCGCTATTTTAATCATTTAAAACAAAGGCTTAGAGTTATTGAATGATGAATATGATACTCAATGAAAAGCTTATAAATTCTCATAGCCTTGGAGTGCTATTTAGTATATACAAAAAACGAATGAATAGTTTCAAAAAGTGCTTGCTAGCTTAGCCATTTTCAAGGCATAGTTAGGTCAAATAATAACTAGCACGTTGAATTCTAAGGGGAAAGAAGTTGGGTACAGTAGAAGCAAGTCAAGAAAGACGGGTCGAATCGCACTCACATCTCCATACATTATTAGAAACGCGTAAAGAAAGCCTTTCACTTTTTAATCAGCTTGCCGAGATGCGTCCTTTTACCCCCGACCGTGAGAGTCAAATACTGTTACAAGAATTTTGTGAAGCGATTGTTGATTACACCGCAAGTGCGCATTTCCAACTATACCGATTTATTGATGATGGTACTGAACGTCGATCAGATGTGAGTGGACTTGCTGCCAATGTTTATCCTCAAATAGCAGACGTAACTAAAATCATTTTAGCCTTCAATGAAAAATACGATGATTCAGACCATTCCAATAATTTAGCAGATCTTGCTGATGACTTATCACAGCTTGGTGAAGTCCTTGCTGATCGAATACTTTTGGAAGATCAGTTGATAAATTTGTTAATGAGTAAGCGTTAAACGGTTTTTTACGAATGATTAATAAAAAAGCCCAGTCTTAAACTGGGCTTTTTTTTACACGTTATTTATATATTAAGCACTGCCATTTTTAAGCACTACTGGCCATTATCTCGATGGCTTCTTCAACGCTAATTTCTTCGACTTCATAGGTTGGTAATTCATCATTCATTGTCTTGGCTCCCACATATTATTAATATGTTATTGATTTATAATAATATTAGACAATTAAATGCTTTAATTCAAGTAAACTATCACAAATACTACGTAACTTATTGATTTATATTGTTATAGCTCAAGCAATACAGCATAACAATCGGCCAAAACTACTCAAAATAAAGACAATTCAGATAAAATGATACTGAATAGTAAGGACTTAAGTGTAAATTTAAGAAAATAGGATTTTACTGAGGAAAAGTACTTTCTTCTTACCATTAAGTAATTAAGAAGCTTATTGCATAACTGAAATTAGCTTGTTAAGTTCAATTTCTATAAATACAGGGGCATGTTTCGGAAAATGCATAGTAGAAAGCTTAAATACAATGGAAAGTTCAGTTTTTTATTGTTAGCAGTAACACTTTTACTTTTGTCAGCTTGTGATTCTGATTCACGAGATATAGTCGATTTGGACGATGTTGTTGTTAATAACCAAATTCAAAAACCGTATTCTAATCATGGGCAGGAAAATGTTTTAAATTTTGGTTTTGATCTGAGATCTAGCCCGCAAGAAGATGCTCGACAGTACTTACCCTTTTTAGCCTATCTGGAAAAAACCACCGGTTATAAATTTAAGCTGCATTTTACCTCTAAAAAAGAAAATATCATTGATAGTCTGGGGAAGAATCATATCCAGTTTGCAGCTATTGGAGCGGAATCATTTATACGTGCAGAGCAAAAATACAACGTTATACCATTGGTCAGAGGTCTTAATAGCGAGAATAAAGCTGAGTATCAGTCTGTCTTTGTAGTAGCCACTAAAAGTAAAATAAAAAGCTTGAACAACATTAGCAACAAGCATCTTGCTTTTGGTTCGCGTGACTCAACTCAGGGACATTTAATTCCTCGCATCGTTTTAAGCCAAAAAAAAATAGCATTAGAAAGTTTTGCTAGTTATACCTATACAGGGTCACACCAGAATTGCGCTAGCGCAGTTATATCGGCTAAAGCAGATGTCTGTGCTATGCAGGATACTATGGCTAAAAATATGGCTAAGCAGGGTTTGCTGCGTATTATACATACCTCTTCTTTTTATCCTTCAAGTGGTATTGCAGCAAGCAGGGATGTTCCCGAAGAGGTAAGGCAGAAAGTATTAAAAGCACTACTTGATTTCAAGCCATTGGGCAAAGATAAGCCAGATTTATATCATTGGGAGCGTACTGAAATGCCGCTTGGTTTTATTGCAGCTAAAAGTGAGGATTATAAAGCATTGAAGGAATGGTCAGTTAAGCTGGGTTTTTTGAAAGAAAATAAAGCGCAATAACACTCTATGAAAATTACCACTAAATTACTGCTCCTTGTATCCGGAATCGTATTACTTACTTTTATCGGAAATTCATATTTTGTAAAATACCAGTTACTCGAATATTTCAAGAAAAGCCAGATAGAATGGGTCGGAACCTTAACTAATAGTTTAAGTGAAAGTGTTGCACAAGATACTATAAATGGTAATAAGGTTCATGTACGTGAATTATTAAAACGTATAGCTGCTGATGAAGCGGTCGAATATGTTTATGTAACTGATATGCATGGGCAACTATTTACTCATTCATTTGATAAAGGCTTCCCACGATTTTTATCGAGTAATCTTTCAAAACATTCAGATGTTATTAATAATTATCACTTTGATACCAGGTTCCAAACTAAACAGGGCGAGATTGTTGAATACGATACTCCGTTAGTTAAGGGGTTAAGTGCGCGTATACATCTAGGCCTTAATCAGAACGAAGTGAATAAATTGATTGCCGGGGTAAGTCAGGATATGTATCTGTTTTTTGGTTTGCTGGCTTTATTTTGTATTTTCATTGCAAGCTATATAGGTCGTAGAGTCAGTTTGCCATTAACCAATTTTACTGAAAAATTATTAGACTATAGTAACAACGATTTAAATGAACTACCTGAGATAACTTCTTCAGATCCTGATATTAAAAATCTTGTAAATGTTTTTCGAAATGTTATTAGTGAACGTGATAACGCTGAGCAAGAACAAAAAAAATTCCAGCAACGACTATCTTTACACCGGAATCAAAGTCCCATTGGAATTATAGAATGGACTACAGATTTTAAATTTATCGATTACAATCCTGCCGCTGAAAAAATATTCGGCTTCAATAAAAATGAAGTCATTGGTAAGCATATTTATGAGAATATCTTACAGGAGAGTGCCAGAGAGCAAGTTGATGTTATGTGGGAAGAGCTTATTCGTAATACAGGCGGTATGTACAGTGTTAACGAAAACATCACCAAAGAGGGAAAAATAATTATATGTGAATGGCATAATACACCATTGGTAGATGACACTGGTAAAGTAGTGGGCGTCGCTTCATTTGTCGAAGATGTTACTCAACAACAACAACAACAAGAGCAAATCAGGCGCTCACAAAAAATGGATGCACTTGGTAAACTTACCGGTGGTATTTCTCACGATTACAATAATATACTTGGAATCGTAATGGGCTATTCTGAATTACTGGAAGACGCTCTAAAAGATGAGCCCGGTCTTTGTAAATATGCTCAAGAAATAATTCACGCAGGAGAACGCGGTAGAAAATTAACCAGAAAATTACTTTCATTTTCCAGAAAAAAAGATTCGGAAGCAAAACAAATCAACGTTAATGAAATGCTTCTTAATAATAAGGACATGCTTGAAAAAACGCTCACGGTGCGAATTCAGCTTGAAATGGATTTATCAGAAAAGCTATGCAATATATTTGCTGATGAAAATGACTTTGAAGATATGTTAGTAAATATGAGTATTAATGCTATGCATGCTATGGAACAGGGAGGTCAACTAACCATAGCGACTCGGGTTGAACATCTTTCAGAATACGATGCATTGGCACTTGAGTTGAAAACGGGCGACTATATGGCTTTGACTATAACCGATACAGGGCATGGCATGGATAAGGAAATGATAAGCCACATTTTTGAACCCTTTTATACCACTAAAGGCCAACGAGGAACCGGTTTGGGTTTAAGTCAGGTGTATGCTTTTGTAAGTCGTAGTCATGGAGCCATAAAGGTTTATTCTGAAATTGATCATGGAACGCGTTTCGCAATTTATTTCCCTTGTTATCAGGGAGGTGCAGATATAAATTACAGTACAGCAAATGATATTGATGAATCATTGATATGTGGTACTGAAACCATATTGGTTGTTGATGATGAAGCTGCACTTGGTAGGTTGCTTCAAACTGCACTTGAAGCACAAGGTTATACAGTATTTATAGCCGATGGTGGAAAGCAGGCTTTAGGTATATTGGACACTTCGCAGATTGACGCTGTTATTAGCGATATTGTTATGCCTGAAATGGATGGTTATGAGCTGGTGAGTAAAATTAAACAACGTTTGCCTAAAATGAAAGTACAGTTGGTTAGTGGTTTTAATGACGCACGTCATCAGGATAAAGTGGATAATGAATTACAGCAAAACCTATTGTATAAACCGGTTAACACAAAAATGATGTTACAACGGATTCGACAATTACTAGATGATGAATAGTTAATAGTAGCATTCAATATAAAGTCTTGTTGATATAATATTTAGTTTTAATGGAGGTAAACTTTCATGGCAGAAATTCCCAGTTTAAGGCGCGAAACCCGATATGGCATTCCTGCAGCGGATCAAGTGTTATTTAATCGTTACTATTTAGTTGGATATTCATATTATTTTCGACAAGCTAAGTGGGCGCTCGAAATAATGAGCTCTGACAGGGAATACATTTCAGCCGATGATGTTGAACGGGATGATAATTTTCGCCCCGATTTTCGTATTCCTGAGATATTTCGTGCTGATTTAGTTGATTATAAAAATTCTGGTTTTGAGCGAGGGCATTTGGTTGCCAGTGCCGATAAACTTGAAACACAATTACAAAATAGTGAAACTTTTTTACTCTCAAATATGTCGCCTCAATTACCTGCGTTTAATAAAAAAATTTGGAAAGAACTTGAAACCGAAGTAAGACGCCTTGATGCGAAAAAAAATATTTTTGAAACGTATGTTCTGTCAGGCCCTGTTTTTGATTTCATAAAAAAGGTAAACAGTATCGGTACTGAAGATGGCAACGGTGTATCGATTCCAGTCCCACATGCTTACTTTAAATCTATTCTGACTGAAAATAATCGCGGAACTTTAAATATGTGGTCGTTTATTATTCCCAATAAAAATACCGATGAAATACTACGCAGCTTTCAGGTATCTACTACCGAGGTTGAAAAATATGCCGGTATTCAGTTATGGGAGCGCTTAATGGGAAGCAAGATGGAAAAAGAGAAACGTAAAATAAGAAAAATGTGGTAAAAAAAGGCCATTAAAAATAATGGCCTTTTATAGAATGAGTTTCGAAATATTACCCGACTTGTTGAGAGGAAATGGTCTGACGTTGTGGTCGAGTTTCTTCTAAATGCTCTCGTATATGCTGTGTTTGCCCCATTTGATTGCCAAAGTGGAACCCTAGTTTAAATGCGGTATAGCCCATAATGGCACTCAGACAAAGTCCAATTACTACAAATAACATCATTAATGACCTCCAAATGATGGATGAACGAAATACGTTTTAGTCTGCAAATCGAGCGGCGAAAGGGGCAGACAAAACCTTCTTACTACTGGTTAAATTATCGGCATATTTTAGGAATTATTAAACTTTTTTTTGTGCGCTAACCGAGGTATTGGCATGATCATTGTCAGACTTTTGTTGAGGTTGTGAAGCAGGTTTGCTCTGTATACAAGTGCCGGAGAAGTGTCGGAGAAATGGCTGAGAAGAACCAGGGAAGTGACTGAAATTCTTAATAATTTAAGAAGAGGGAAGTTTTGGTATCTTTTGTTTGGCTATCGTCAAACCATTTGCGATTGGCTTCATCCGTTCGAGCAGTGTTGCAGCAGGTAGACCTAGTCGTTTTTCATAGATTACAGTGTAAGTAAGCACTCGCTTTAAATAGTTTCGTGTTTCTTTAAAGGGAACCATTTCAACCCAAAGATCTGCAGGAACACTCGTACCCACTTCTGGGAGCCAGGATTTTACGCGTGTACTCCCAGCATTGTATGCGGCAGTTGCAAGTACTGGGTTGCCATTATGGCGGTCAGATATGCGTTTTAAATAGCCGACACCGAGGCGAACATTGGTGGTGATATTTAACAAAGCATTTTTAGTATTTCGCAGGCTCACGCGCAAACGTCGTGCAACTTGACGGGCGGTACGTGGCATCAGTTGCATAAGCCCCATCGCTCCAGCATGAGATTTAGCATCGGGTGTGAATGCACTTTCCTGGCGAATAACGGCAAAAGCCCAAGCCGGGTTAATTTTGTTTTTCTGGGCTTGATTGATAACAAGTTCTTGATGCGTTAGAGGAAAACGCAGTTCAAGATCATCCCAATATTTTGCTTGGGCAAGGGTTAGGATAGCGCGATCCGGCCACTGCCATTCAGATGCTAATCGAGCTGCGGTTAACATTTGCGGGTGACTCATTCGACCAACAGCATAGTTCCATTCGCGTCGGGCATCGGAGGCACGACGAAGTGCGAGTAATTCCCGGGCACGTAAAATCGCTGGAATTTTTTCTATTTTATCCATATTTTTAGTACTGTATCTAACGGGACGATGAGTGAGTCGATACACTTGCCCTATGCGGTCTGCTGCCAGGAATCCATAGTAGTTACGTGAATCCGTGTTCACTAAATAATGACTACGTGCTTCGTCTAATTCACCGACGGCCTCTAGTGCACGCGCTCGCCAATAAATCCATTTTGGTTTTTGTTGCAGTTCAGGCGATAGTCGGTTAATCCAGTCGAGAGCGGATGCCCAATCTTGGTCGCCAATAGCCGTCATTACGTGCCAGCTGCTCAGCTTGTCATCCACTAAATTGATTTTGAGTGTACTGATCCACTTTTGGGCTTCGTCACTATTATCTTTTAAAAGTGCAATCGATAAGCGTCTTAAAATACGTTCACGTTCAAGTGGTTTAAAGGCGTAAATAGATTCAAGTTTTTGCCATAGAGGGGCTGCCTTTTTGGGCTCTTTTCGTGCCATCCTATATAAGCCATCAACAATCATCCAACGAAGCATTTTCGGACGCGCATTTTCTGGAAAATAATCATGTGCTTTTACTAGGTATTCTGGGTTGCGCCGAATCTTGGACCACATCTTGACCCAAAACCGTTCTTGTTTTGGTAAGTAATTGCTTATGTATCGAGCCAAACGTGAACGGCCAGCTTTCATGCTTAAATGAATACGTTGCCATACCAACTCATTACTCAATGCTCCGGATTTATTCCAATGCTTAATGGCATTATCGCATTGTTTTGGAAGAGATTTGCCAGTTAACCACAAACCTTCAAGTACCGCGTAAGCACTATCGGTTTGTTTTGTTTTCATCAGAGCATTAGCAAAGTAACACTGCAATTTTCGGTCATTATTTGGGTAGTAATTATCAATAAATAATTGCCAGCGACCTCGTCGAGCCAGACTTTTAAGCCAACGGTGGCGCAGTTTAGTTGAAACAGGTGTGCCTGCATTGTCGCTAATAAAATCTTTTATTTTTGTGCTCGGTAAGCGACTTAAGCCTCGGGTGTATTCATTGAGTTTTAAGTAAGTATGAAGAGGGTAATCACGTAATTGGCGCTCTAAACGATTGTAAGTTTGGCTGTGGCCTAGACGCAAAGCACGTTGGGCAGCTTCGTATTGGTTGCGTTGGTTTGTAATTTTTGCAGCATCAGAATAGGCAAGGGCACTATTTGTAGACAATATCCCACTGATGCCTATGAAAAGCGTCAAATAATAACGGAAAAAGTGTCTTTTATACTGCATATTGTTAATCATTCAGGAATTATGCCAATTTTCTTAAAGCAATTTCTAAGCAGACTATGATAAATCATTGAAATTTAAAATATTAGCAAAGACAAACTCTACACTTAACATTAGCATATCGGCAGAGGTTGCGCACACTTGTAGTTTTATTTGATGGGCGGGTCACATTTTATCAAAAAAGACTTTTCCTGGTTGAAGAACGAGTGATATTTCCACAGTTTCATAGAAAATCACTCCATTTCAAAAAAGAGTTCTCTAGTAGCTAAATAAATCAACTAGTGAAGCATCTGTGGAAAATGTTTATAATTCGTTTTCCAAATTATTTTACCCGTATATTAGTTAATCTAAGGAAATGCCTGAGATGTCAGACCCAAAAAAATCAGACCAGAAGTTAAATAAAATCAGCTCTAGAATTACCCAACAAAAATCTCAAGGCGCTTCTCAGGCCATGCTTTATGGAACGGGTTTAACCGAAGAAGATATGAACAAAGCTGAAATTGGTATTTCCAGTGTTTGGTACGAAGGTAATAGTTGTAACATGCATTTAAATGACTTGGCCGCTAAAGTAAAAGAAGGTGTTCAAGCAGCGGGCTTAGTGGGTATGCGTTTTAATACCATTGGCGTGAGTGATGGTATTTCAATGGGCACCGATGGTATGAGTTACTCTCTACAGTCTCGTGACTTGATTGCAGATTCTGTTGAAACAGTAATGAATGCACAGTGGTATGACGCGAATATTTCCATACCGGGTTGTGACAAAAATATGCCTGGCGTTCTGATAGCAATGGGTCGATTGAATCGTCCATCGCTAATGGTTTATGGCGGCACCATTCGCGCCGGTCATTATCAAGAAAAAACATTAGACATTGTTTCTGCTTTCCAAAGCTACGGTGAATATATTGCCGGACGTATTACCGAAGACGAACGCCAAAGTATTGTTCGCCATAGTTGTCCGGGGGCAGGTGCATGTGGTGGTATGTATACGGCAAACACAATGGCAACGGCAATAGAAGCAATGGGTATGAGCTTACCTTATAGCTCTTCAACGCCAGCAGAAGATCCGGGTAAATTACAAGAATGTTTAAATGCCGGCGCTGCAATTAAAAACTTATTAGAAAAAAATATTTGTCCGCGTGACATTATGACACGCGATGCCTTTGAAAATGCACTGGTGATGTTAATGGCGTTGGGTGGTTCTACCAATGCAGTTTTACATTTAATCGCAATGGCGCGTTCTGTTGAAATTAATTTAACGATTGATGATATTCAAGCGGTTAGTGATCGCATTCCCTTTATTGCCGATTTAAAACCAAGCGGTAAATATGTAATGGAAGATCTACAAGACATTGGTGGTATCCCAGCAGTAATGAAATATTTGCTTGATAAAGGTTTATTGATTGGCGACTGTATGACTGTAACAGGCCGAACCATCGCAGAAAACTTAAAAGACTTACCAAGTTTAAAAGGTGGCCAGGATATTATTATGCCGCTTGAAAAACCAATTAAAGAATCCGGTCATATTCGAATTTTACGCGGCAGTTTGGCTCCAGGTGGTTCGGTTGCAAAAATTACAGGTAAAGAAGGTTTAACCTTTACTGGGCCGGCTAAAGTATATGATTCTGAAGAAGAAATGCTTAAAGCTTTAGAAGATGGAGAAATTGTAAAAGGTGACGTTATTGTTATTCGTTACGAAGGCCCAAAAGGTGGTCCAGGTATGCCTGAAATGTTAACACCAACATCGGCCATTATGGGAGCTGGATTAGGTAGTGATGTGGCTATGATTACAGACGGTCGTTTCTCAGGAGGTTCTCATGGTTTCATTATTGGACACGTTGTTCCTGAAGCTCAAGAAGGTGGACCGATTGCCTTAATTAAAAATGGTGACATCATTACCGTTGATGCGGACAAATTAGTACTTGATGTAAACGTTGATGAAAAAGAAATGGAAGCGCGTCGAGCTAAATGGACAATGCCTGCCTATAAAGCGACGCGTGGTACTTTGGCTAAATTTATAAAACTTGTAAAAAATGCATCTGAAGGTTGTGTGACTGATGAATAAGTTTGGTGAGTAGCACAACTTAAAGAAGCGGGTATGACGTTGTGGTGCCATGCTGGTTGAAAGACATCATAAGTGCTAGTTATGAAATGAAGCGGGTATGAAGTTTTGGTGCCATGCTGATTGAAAGACATCATAAGTGCTAGTTATGAAATGAAGCAGGTATGAAGTTTTGGTGCCATGCTGGTTGAAAGACATCATAAGTGCTAGTTATGAAATGAAGCGGGTATGAAGTTTTGGTGCTAAGCTGATTGAAAGACATCATAAGTGCTAGTTATGAAATGAAGCGGGTATGAAGTTTTGGTGCTAAGCTGATTGAAAAACATCATAAGTGCTAGTTATGAAATGAAGCGGGTATGAAGTTTTGGTGCTAAGCTGATTGAAAAACATCATAAGTGCCTGTACAAAAATAAACAGGCACTAAAAATAATTTCTAATGGTGAGCACCTACTTACATCTAACTATTTGTATTTTAAATAATTAACCAAATGATTATATAGTTGCATCTTGCAATATATAGCAGTGTCAATATGCCAGAGGCAAAAATATTTTGCTAAACTGGACTCCTGTTACTGATACAAGAAATTAAAATTTAAAAATTTCACGCAGTGCAGGGGAGAATTTTATGTTTACTTCGTACACACCAGCTGTAGGTGAGTGGTATGTGAAAAGTACAGGGAAACTTATCAAAGTAAAAATGCTTTCGCATGTTGAAGAAAAAGTTGAACGTGTTGTTATTGAATATCTTGACGGAACAACTCAGATGCTCAACTTTAACGAGTGGTTAAATCTCGATTTAAATAAACGCATTAGCGATGTTAGTCGAAATATCGTAATACGCTAAAGAATCACAGTGCTGGTGACTCTGTTATAGATAAGTTGATAGAGTTGATTTTTATGCGCTCATGATCTTTATTATAGTTTTTATTAGTTTAATGCCGTACACACAAGAGCTAAATTATATTCCCCCTCCCATTTCGGGAGGGGGCTAGGGGGAGGGGGTAAATATAAACCACCCCCACCCTGACCCTCCCCCGAAATGGGGGAGGGAACTAACTTTTCGATTTTATTCTCTTAACTGAATGGCATTATTTATTAGTGCCTGTTTATTTTTGTACAGGCACTTATATTGGTTTTATTAGTACCTGTTGTTTTATTTACTGACACTTATGATCTTTATCGTTGTTTTTCAAGCAGCATGGCATCATAACTTCATACCCGCTTCATTTCATTACTGTAGCTTATAATATTCAAAGGATGAAAAAAATGGATCTCGACAAGCTAAAAACACAACTAAGAGATTTTGCCGAAGAGCGAGACTGGCAGGGATTTCACGCTCCTAAAAATTTGGTCATGGCGATGAACGTTGAGGTTGCCGAGCTTATGGAGCATTTTCAGTGGTTAACAGAAGAGCAAAGTGAAAACCTTAATGCGAAAACGTTTGATGAAGTGCAATATGAAGTGGCTGATGTATTTATCTATTTAGTGAGGTTAGCGGATAGACTTGGCGTTGATTTAGATACGGTTGTGGCTGAAAAAATCAAAAGAAATGCTGCGAAATATCCAGCGGATAAGTGTCAGGGTAGTGCGGCGAAGTATACGGAGTATGAATAGTCTTAAGCATTATTCATTGGAAATTACTTTTTATTTAATAATTCTATTTCATAACCGTCAGGATCTTTTACAAAAGCGATAATAGTTGTGCCCGCATTCATTGGGCCTGCTTCACGAATAATATCCCCTCCGAGTTTTTTTATTTTTTCACAGGCAGCATAGACATCTTCAACTTCAATAGCGAGATGACCAAAGCCGTTTCCAGTATTATAATCTTTGGTATCCCAGTTATGCGTTAGTTCGATGGCTGTATTTTCTTTTTCATCTCCATAGCCTACAAAAGCAAGAGTAAATTTGCCCTCCGGATAATCTTTTTGACGTAATAACGTCATACCCAAAATTTCCGTATAAAATTTAATTGAATCTGTAAGATTCCCAACGCGTAGCATAGTATGGAGTAAGCGCATAAAATTTGACCTCTAAATTAAATTTGAATTTTAACAACTGGAACTTTAACATCAAGAACTTAATTATCCTTTCTTAAGCTTAAAACAAAAGCAGCAGAAAAACCTAATACAACTGCAAACCAGAGTGTTGATATCCGACTGATAAGAGCCGCTGCAATAGCCGTTGCTGTATCTGCACCTAGTAAAGTTAATAATAAGGTCATTACTGCTTCTGTTGTACCGATGCCGCCAGGAATAAAACTAAGAGCACCGGCCAGTAGACTGATAGCATAAATCCCAACACTTTGTTGTAAGGATAGTTCGACATTAAGGGTTGTTAGAATAAAGTGAAAGGCAATGCCCTGAATACTCCATGCAATAAGACCAAGGATAATACCATTGTAGGCGGGTTTTATTGAAAATAATTCCCTGGCAATGCCTAGTAAATGGATTAAATGCTTCAGAAGTGATTGTAATTTTTTGAAATAAATTTTGTTACGTAAAAATTCTAAAAAACGAGTGACAAAAAATTGTCGCAATAGTGGTATAAAGCTGACGATCACAATAATACTCAAAAAAATAAAATTATTTATATTGTTTGATGAAATACCATTTGTCATTTCTAAGCTAAGTAAACTTAAAAGGGAAATGACGACAACATCCAGAAAACGCTCTGTAAAAAACATCGCTAGCGAGTGTGTATAAGGTACATAATGTTGAGCCAGATATGTGGATCGAATGGTTTCTCCTATTTTCGCGGGTGTTAAGGTTAGTGCAAAGCCCGTCATATAGTAAAGAAAATGCTGTGATACCGCTATTTTGTGCTGTAAGTAACGTAAATAATAGTGCCAACGTATAAAACGTAATATATAGTTTATTAAGGAGCAACTTAAAACAAGTAACCAATTAAATAAATCCATTTTTGAAAATGCGGTAAACAGTTTGTCGGGAGTTGCGTAAAAAATTGCACCAATATAGAGAGAGCAGACAAGAATTAATCCAATTGATAAAGCGCGTTTATTTTTAAGAAAGGTATCTTTAAAGGTATTAGACATATCAGTTTACGGTATTAATATATTATTGGCGTATTTATTGCTAAGAATGATGTGTTAGGCGATAAATACATCATGTATTAAGTCTACTCTTAAGTCTACACAGTAAGGTAGTGTGAGGTAATAAGTGAGTATAAGTACCATGAGTGATGAAATCGTACGTGATTTTATAAGGCATCCAGTTGATATCCCTATCGAGTTAATTCCGGTAAATAGCACACATGACGCTCCTATAAATAATAATAGCTCTATGAAAGTAGAGCGCATGGAAAATGTGAGCTTTGGAGGTTTAATGTTTCAGTCTTCAATACCATATTTTCCAAATGAAATTATGATGGTTAAAATTAACAGTATTACCCCTAGTTTTGAAGCATATGCAGTAGTGAACTGGTGCCGTAAATCAGGTCGACACTATTTAGTAGGGCTTGAATTTACTGAAGAAGATAGTGAGTTTAAAATTCGAATGGTTGAACAAGTGTGTCATATTATTCATTATCGGAATAAAGTTTTAGAAACTGAGGGTCGAGCTTTAGGGGATGAGGAAGCAGCAGAAGAATGGATTAAATATTATGCTGATAAATTCCCAAGCTAGATATATCTAGAAACTCGCAATCGATTAACTGTTCAGGTATTCATTTGTCCGCTTTTCGCTGTATAATTCCTCTTACAAAATAGAATATAAGGTACTGGGGAATAGATATGGCAACAACCGTTGATGAGCTAACTGTTAACTTTGAAGAAGATGGGCGAATCGTTTCAAAAGAAATTGATAAGGTAATACTAACTAAAGGTGCATGGTCTACCATTATTTTTCGTTATCAAGACTTAGACCGTAAAACGGAAGAGTTTGGTCCAGATAAGTTTAGTATTCGTCGCTATCAAAAACGTAATGGTGAATATCAGTATAAATCTAAATTTAATATTTCTAGTCGAGATCAGGCAACGAAAGTTGTTAATGCGCTTAATTCTTGGTTAGATGATGAGCCAAAAGAAAATAATCCAAAAGAAAAGCCTGCTGAAAAAACAGCCAAAAAGAAAACTACTAAGAAGAAAGTAGCCAAAAAGAAAACTGCCAAAAAGAAAGATGTAGAATAAGTTGTTCTTTTACGTACTTGTAAAATGAACTTGTTCTGAATCTAAGCCTTGGGCCATAAAAAAGGTATTTGCAAAATCTATTAGTGACTCAGGGATTGATGAATATATATCAACATTTGCTAAATCTGCATGTTCTTTTATCAAGTTAGAGAGGCATGCAGAAAACACATCTTGATTGGGGATCGCGTTGTGGCAGAGATGAGCAACGTTCATTGCTGTATATTTAAAATTATCGAGAGCGTCATTCCATGCTCGACAGTTATTATGTAGGTACGGACTTTCTTCCTGTGAATTTATCCAGTAAAAATGTATGTACTCAGCTACTTCCAGACTTAACGCATTTTCAATTAAACTCTTAATGGGCGCAAACCCTGTGTTAACAGCAATAAATATAATAGGTTTAGTTGAATCATTATTCAGCACAAAGTGACCACTTGGACCATTTATTTTAACGGTGTCATTAGGTTTTAATGTATTCGCAACATATTCATTAAATGTTGAACGATTATTTTCAACATGAAATTGTATGAACGATTCATCACAAGGACAACTTGCGATGGGTAATGTTTCTGAAATATTATTATTGAGTGTTAATGTAACTTCTTGACCAGCTAAGAAACGTAAACGATTTGTGCGTTGAGTTTTTAAGGTTAGGATGGATACATGTTTACTAACAGGGTCGACTTTTTTTACTTTTGTAGATAATTCTTGATGAGGAATGTCATTTTCACTTCCTGCAATTTCAGCTTCAATTTCAATGTCAGTAACGGCTGTATTAGAACACATTAAAAAATAATTTTGACTTTTCTCTGCATTTGAGAATACATACTCATGTTGTTTAATCTTTTCTATTTTCCCCGAGCTAAGTTTAGCTTTGCATTTGCCACAGTTTCCATTGCTGCAGCCATAGTTCAAAGCGCTGCCTGTTGTTAGTCCAGCTTCAAGAATAGAATTTCTTCCTTCTACAAAATATTCAAGGCCACTGGGTGCAATATGGACTTGGGCGGCCATTATTCGTAAAAAATCATCTCTTTTAATGAACGGTTCAATACCAAGATCATTGGTTGTAAGATTTTTCTCTGTTTCGCCTAACCACGCTTGTAGTGATTTGTAGATATTTTTCGATTCGGTGTTTTTTGTATTACTTGTTTCATCCATTAAATGCTGATGTAGTTGGCTTAGTATTTGCTCGTGGTGATACAAGTCAGATTTTGTTTGAGATAATTCTTTGCTAAGTTCTGATAGGCGAGATGCAAGGGTACTTATATCGGGTGCATTGAGTTTTTGGAATTTTGCATAGCGAGCACGTTTAAGTGCATTGGCGATATAGCCCTCGATTTTCTCCAGCATATCGTCTTTTTCAAATTGAGAATCAGGGTAAAGTTTAACAAGTTCGGTTAGTTTGACCTTTCCTTCAAAACTGGTCAGTTCGCCTTGCTGGATATGTTTTTGTATTTTTCCGCGTGGTACGCCGACAATTGAAGCCGCACGTGATGCTGAGAGTAATCTGGCCATTTATTCCCTATATAACGAAAGATTAAAGTGTTTTTGTGTGTAAGTTCTTATATATTGGTACATATAAATTATTTGTCAATCTGTATAAGTGCTAGGCTTTGATTAGATAATAGAGTTTAGACTTAAATGAAGTTGATATAACGTTGGTATTTGCAACCGATTGGATGAAGTTAGGCATGTTACCCAGATTATTTATTTTACTTTTTAGCTTAATGACTAGTAATGCACTGGCTGCTCTTCCGAGTCTTGAATTTAGCTTGCATAAGAATGGTCCTTTAAAATTAACTTCTCAGAACAAAGGCCCTACACTTCTGGTTATTGGAGGAATACAAGGTGATGAGCCCGGTGGTTTTACCGCAGCCTCCTTACTAGTTACCCATTATAAAATTACTTCGGGACAACTTCTGATTGTGCCCAATTTAAATTTTGAAAGTATTATTAAACGCTCACGAGGTATTTATGGTGATATGAATCGTAAATTCTCAAAGCTGAAGCGAAATGACCCTGAGTTTAAGACTATCCAAAAAATCAAGGAAATTATTACCTCACCGGATGTCGATCTTATTTTAAACTTACATGATGGCAGTGGTTTTTATAATGAACGTTTTATTGATGCACAACACAACCCAAATCGATGGGGACAAAGCCTTATCATTGATCAGGAAATGGTTGGTAAAGGGAAATATAGTCAATTAAAAGAAATCGGTGACGATGTTGTTACCAAGGTGAATCAACAGATAGGAAATTCCTTACATCAGTATCGTTTAAAAAATACCCATACCGCTTTAGGTGATAAGGAAATGGAAAAAACCTTAACTTTTTTTGCTATCAATCATGCAAAACCGGCCTTCGGTGTGGAAGCCAGTAAGAACTTTTTGACTCATCGCCGAGCCTATTATCATTTATTAGTATTAGAAGCCTTTATGACTAAAGTGGGCATTAAGTTTGAACGGCAATTCAAATTAGCTGAAGCTGATATAAAAAAAGCGATGTATGATAAATTACAACTTGCTTTTTATAATAAAAAAATTCTTTTGGATATGGCTGATGCACGAAAAAGATTGAATTATGTGCCTTTGAAAAAAAATGCAGATATTGATTATACGACCAGGAATCCGTTAGTTGCTATTGTCAGTAAAAATAATCGTTTTAATGTACGTTATGGAAATCGTAATATAACTAACTTAAAGCCATCTTATTTTGAATATGATGATTCATTAGAAGATATTCAAATGTCTATTGATGGTAATGTTAAAAGCATTAGTTTAGGAAGTATGGTTGATGTCTCCAAGAATTTTAATATACACCCAATTGAAGGCTACCGTGTAAATGTGATTGGTTTTACGCGCAAAGGTGTTAAAGATGAAAGTAATCGTACGATTAAATTAAAAAATATACGTAGACGTTATTCTGTTGATAAACAATCTAAAATATTTAGGGTTGAAATCTATCAAGGCAAAAAGTATTGTGGAATGATCTTAGTAAGGTTCAATAAAAATGATAGAGCAACATAGTATACTCATTTTAATATAATTATAATAATGTAGGAATAACGACGAATGCCAAAATTACTTTCCTTGCCTTATATGCAACAATTTAGGTGTATTGCAGATAAATGTGAAGATACTTGCTGTCAACATTGGCATGTTAGAATTGACCGTTTACATTACCAACGAATGCTTGATTGGTCTGAGAAAGATAATACTCAAAAGGTACTTTTCTCTAAGTCTGTTTTGTTAAATGAATCATCTATGTCTTCTGATAAAAGTTATGCTTATATCGAAATGGATGAAAATGGATTTTGTCCATATTTAAATAAAAGTGAACAATGTACTCTACATATAAATCAGGGGGTTGATATCCTGTCAGACATATGTGCGTTCTACCCCCGAATTATTTCTGTAAAGAATACAGTTAAAGAATTAAGTGGTGCATTATCTTGTCCTGAAGTTGTTCGCTTATGCTTAAGTGAAGATATCGAAAACCATGTCCAATTAAAAGTAGATGATAATATTCTCCCTCATCGAGAAGATATACCTGTTCATAGAAATTTAGATTTAGGAGGCAATAGTACTCTTTATGAAAAATATTTTGAAAATGTGCAGCAAACATTTATTGATATTATTAAATTAACAGACTGTGATTATTTTACTCGATTGTACATTTTAGCAAGCTATTCACATTCTATTTCTTCTATTTATTTTGATACCTGTGTGTCTCTTGATTCTGATGTTCTAGAAAATTATCGGTCACATGTTTTTGATTCTGATTATAAGACTTCAGTTAGTCATTTTATTGGGCAATATGAGAATGATCAGCCTTTAGCTGGAATCATTATTTATTCAATATTAATATTAAAGCAACAACAAGCGCCTGAAGAAAAATTATCTTTAATGGTTGTTAATATGCTTAATGAATATGCAACGAATATGGGTTTAAATAGTTATCAAGATGTAAAAAATGCAGCAGATTATTCAGTGGCTTTCCAGAATCGTTACAGTGTTTTTTCAAATTCAGTGCATCATCAAGTTGAAGATTATTTAACAAAATATCTTTTAAACTGCTTTTATCGAGAGTGGTTTATTACGATGCCAACGCCATTTATTTACATTCAAATGCTACTTGTGCGTGTTGCGATAATTCGTTTTATTATTTACAGTCGAATTTCTCCAGAAATGAAAGAAAATGAAATTAAGGACATTACTGTAGAAGTGATATATCAATTTGCTCGTGCAGTTGACCACAACATGGCATTTCTACAAGTTGTTTATGAAGCGTTAACAGAACAACAAATGCTTCATTTTGATTACTCCACTCCATTAATTAAATTTTAACCATAGTTTAGTAAGGTTACCTAATATATTTCATAAATTTCAAAATGTTACACAGTAGCAGCCTTTTTATTCAAAAATTGGTAAAATATCAAGCTTAATTACAGCAAATGCATATTTGCCAGATTTGGGATTTTTTATGGATAATTTAAGTAAAGAAGAAGGCTTATCACTTACAAAGATGATAATCGGCATACTTGAAAGCTGGGGGTTAAATACCCGTCAACAACATACTTTACTCGCTTTTTCTAAAAAAGTTCCAGTCCGTGGTATGCGGCGCTTTCAAGATGATCAGGCTTTTCCAAATGAGACTGATTTAAATATGCGTCTGGAGCATATTGTTGGAATACACCACGCATTGCATACAACTTATCCTCATAACCCTGCTATGGGTCCTTTATGGATAAAAACACGTAACAAACGCTTTGAAAATCAATCGCCCATTACATTAATGCTAGAAGAAGGTATTACCGGAGTGATGCGAGTGCGCTCTCATTTAGATTGCGCCTTTGATTGGGAACTTAATCCTTAAAGTTCTAACTTTATTTTTTACTCTTACGTTTAGGTCGTCCTTCGTAGTTAACGATTGAACGCATGAAATTTTCATAAGGTAGATTTTCCAGACTTTCGTATTTTATTAAGCTGGTCGTCAATAAATCATAAATATTTTCAATCTTTTCTCCCTTTATCATTTTAATATCATTGTCTAATGCTAATCCAATGACGCTACCCATTTGAACTTTAATTTCTTTTGCATGGGGTAATGGGCCAGAGTGATCTTGTAATTTAAGAGCGAACAATGCTTTAGAACGTAAAATTTCTAAAAAAGAAGTGCAGAGGCTACAGGCTTCTTTTGTTCTACAGGCAACGGCTTCACGGTCAGCTAAACGGACTTTATTCGCTTGATTACAAGTTGTTTGACGAGAGTTAATAGCTTTCTCATAAACACACTTAAGTGAAATAACTTCACTATAAGTACTGCGATATACATCTTCATCCATGCTTTACACGCCTATTATTTTTCCCATTCTTTAACGACGGTTTCTTCTCGCTTCTCGTGTAAACGTTCTTCAGCTTCAATGATATTGTCAGCAAAAATAATGCGGTAAGTTATATCGGTATCAGTTTCGTCTTCAATTCGTAAATTTTTAGCTTCAGCTTTAGCTTCTTTAAATATTTTATATTCACCGACTTGTTCAATATTTTTCACAAGAGTCGAGACACTGGGTAGAATTTTGTAAAGGTAATAAGGCATGAATTGGAACCTCGATTGAAATGCGTACATATGATAAAAAATGGATAACCGTATTTTAGATGGTTTTAAGGTATTATTGAAGTACCCTCAAGGTGATAGGTATACTAATAATACCAAAAGGTTACTTGAATTAAGCATAGGAATCGTAATGGTATGAATGATAAGCTGAATAAAAACAAAAGCTTGCTATCGATAGTAGAGTTAGGAGGATATCCTGACTTTAAGGATATCTATGCCCAACATCAGTTAGATGTGGAAAAAACAGACTCGATGCGTAAAGCAGTAAAAATTCTGAAAAAAATGTCTCCGGATATCATTGTAGCTGAATTTAATTATCAGTCAGATTTTAGAGATAGAACCAGTAATTTAGAAACATTACTTGCTGTTTTGCAAAAGAAACCTGATGTTAAGTTGATTGTTTTTTATGAAAATGAATTTGTTCATCAATTTAAACGTGTAACAGATCGTTTTGTTCTACCTTATACACTTGCATTCCCTATTGACGAAGAGGCTCTTTCTAATATGGTTGAAAAAGCATTAACGGTTGAGCTTGGTAGCCTTTAATTATTTAGTACGTCATTCGCTATTTCGTTAATTTCTTCGGACGAATCTTTTGATGCGAGTAACATAAATGTATTCAACTCAGAATTTTTTTGTTGTTGATCTTTAAAGGCCTTAAAAACTAAAGATAAAATATAAATAAGATCAACGCGAATAGCATGATTATCGGTATCAGTTGCTTGAATGAGTGAGTTAATAATCTCATCGGATTGTGATAATTTTGGTATCTCAGAATAAATCGATTCAAAAACAGCAGTTATCCCGATTCTAACTTGCATCTTAGCATTTTCATCTTGCGCAAGCTTGATTAGTTCTAGCAAGTAGTTAGTCTTACGTTTAATAAAGTTTTCAACTTGACTAATTTGTCCATCCATTAATAGTGTTGAAAAATAATAGCCTGCGAAATTATCTTCTTTGTCGGCTTTTATCCAGTCATCAAGTTCTGATTTTTTTAAGTTGCCGTTAAATTCATAATCATCGATTTGAATAAATGGCACACTCCGTATATGTGAATATTGTTCAGAGTTATTGCTGGAATTTAAGTTAATGATATTTAGTTGACCAATATCACCTTGTTTAACAGCTTTAGATAGAAGCTCCAGAGCTTGAGAGCAATGAGGGCATTGTGTTGATATAAATAAATCAATATTTAGTGAGGATGCAGCCATAGAATAAATTTAGATGAGGCTAAGCTTCAATATCGGGTATGAGTAAGTTTTCGTAGTAATGAATTTGTTCTTTTAGTTTGAGTTTACGTTTTTTTAAACGGCTTATTTTCATCTGATCAATCATTTGAGCTTCAGCAAGTTTAATTATGATTTCATCAAGATCGCGGTGTTCGTTTATTAATTCAGTTATTAGATGCTGAATTTTTGATTGATCTTGTGATTCCATATTTATCTATACTTGTCTCAATAGTTTGCCTAATAGGTTGCCAGAAAGGCTATTTAAGTATAATACATCTTGCTGAATATGCTCTTGAATTTGAGCTCTTCAAATACGTTCGTTTAGAGTATCTTATTAAGACGACTTGTCATCGTTTGAAGGTTTTTTCTTTATGTCTTGCATAGAGACAACAACGCTTTTTTGTGCTTCATCAACATAACGAGGACGTTTTGCACTGATATCTTTAGGGTCGGCCGAAAGATCAACTTCACGAACACTTATCAGTTTTAAGCATTCTCGCATATTACCGATAGTCGCATCCGTTAATGGGTGCTGAACACCAGGGCGAGTAAAGGTTTCTTTAGCGATATCGGTTAGGAGTCGCTTCATAATAGCTAAAATTTGTTCTTCAGTTACTTCTTGATCGGACATCGTTTTTAACCAACTTTGAGTGAATAATTCTGAATTGTTCTGTATTGCTTTGGGTCGGCTATTTTAAAGGAGTTTTAATTAACTTAATAGTCAATGCAGCCATTCCAATGAAAAATACAATCCAGAGGATTAATGCGGGTATAGCTGTTAAAATAGCACTTTATATTTAAGTTATTGTTTGGGTTAGAATTTTGCTGAAAACAGATGGTCAAAATCGTTTAGTCTTTTGCACGGATAGCACAATTGAGCTTGCTGAATTGATTAAGGGATTAAGTGAAATAAAATTTATTGGCAAGCCTGTCTTTGCTGCGGAACAAGAAGATACTCAAAATTCATACGAGTTTTGTGTTGGAGATGCTTTTCTAAGCTCCGTTACCTTTATGGGTTGTTCACCTTATATTGAATTAGAACCCCCTAAAACATTGAAGCCTAATGAAAAAGCAGATTTTTGTTTTATTCGAGTTTCTAAAAGTAAAAATGAAAATATTATCTATCATGCGGAACAACTTAGTGAATTAAAGACTGTTCCTCGCTGTAATCAATGTCGAAAAGTCATTTCAAATTGGAATGAACAAATCCAGAGTATTGAATCAGCATCGAATAGCATGAAACTTACATGCCCAAATTGTGCTGTAGTATTAACATCCAAAGATCTTGATTGGCGTAAAGTATCAGGTGTTGGCAATATTTTTGTAGAAGTATTGAATGTGTATTTACAAGAAGGTGTACCTACCGATCCTTTTTTACAACAATTGAAAGAGATTTCTTCCTCTGAATGGCAATATTTTTATACCTCATCAAATATTAAAACAAAGTTGCTTGACAGAATATAATTTCTCAACCACACTGCAAGCATGATCAACTTTAATTCAACTCAACAGACAAATTGCCAACTCGGTTTTAAACCGAATGCATGTTCGTGCGCGACTGTGCGAACTCCTATGGTGGCAATTCGCTGGGTTGGAGGTATTGATTTAGATTAAATTTAAAATTAATTTTCTTCAATACCAAAGGCCACCGTTTTATTACCGTGGCCTTTTTTCGTTATAGAACGTTATTTACCTTGAATTGATTTATTTTGGAATCGATTTATTTTGGAATAATTTTATTTTGGAATAGTTGTTAGTTAATTTAATAGGATATTAGAATGTCAGTACCCATAGCATATATAGGAATTGTACTTATTTGGTCAACAACACCACTTGCCATTAAATGGAGTGGTGAAAGTGCCGGTTTCTTATTTGGAGTATCATTTAGGATGTTTATTTCAGTACTTATTTGTGCGGTGATAATGTCTTTTATGTCACGTCGTTTAGAATGGCATCCAAAAGCCCTTAAAGTATATTTTGTATCATCGATTGGTATTTTTGGATCAATGATGAGTGTTTACTGGGGAGCACAGTTTGTTGAGTCAGGTTTAATTTCAGTTATTTTTGGATTAACGCCTATTGCGACAGGCTTGTTAGCTATTGTCTGGTTAAAAGAAGAAGCCTTTAGCTTTTCAAAAGCGATTGGTTTAGTCCTTGGAATTAGTGGTATTAGTATTATCTTTTCTCGAGGGGTTACTTTTGGAGAGCTCTCTCTCTTAGGGATTAGTGCAATAGTATTCGCAATGATTTTACATTCGGTAAGTACGGTATGGATGAAGCAAGTACAGGGAAATATTAAATCACTTGATGCTGTTTATGGTGGCTTGTTGGTGAGTTTGCCGATGTATGCAATAGCATGGCTTGTACTGGATCAACCTTGGCCTGATAGTATTTCCGATCGTTCACTTATTGCTATTAGCTATTTAGGCATAATGGGCTCGGTTGTAGGCTTTATGTTATTTTTTTATGTATTACAAAATATCTCAGCGAGTCGCGTTGGATTAATTCCGTTATTAACGCCAACCTTAGCCTTAATATTGGGAAGTCAGCTGAACAATGAAACAATACCATTAATTGTATGGATGGGATCGGCTTTGATTATGTTAGGGATGAGCATATATCAATGGGGACATCATATCGTGAGAGTGAGCCCCGTACAGGTCGATGGCGCTATTGAAAGTGAATATGATTAAAGAGGTAAACGTAGAGCTTAAGGTGTGAGGTTCTTATTCTCTACGTTTTTTAAAACGTAAGGTGGTGTTAGAAATTATGCTTTGTAGTTTGCTACAACATACTCATCTACGATTTTTTGAAAATCTTGGGCAATGTTATCGCCTTTGAGTGTTACGGTTTTTTCACCATCAACATAAACAGGAGCAACCGGCTTTTCACCTGTACCGGGTAAACTGATCCCTATATTGGCATGCTTGCTTTCTCCGGGACCATTTACAACGCAACCCATAACGGCAACTTGCATAGTCTCAACGCCAGGATGTTTGCCACGCCATTGTGGCATTTGATTTCTTAAATAGCTTTGAATATCTTGCGCGAGTGTTTGGAAATAAGTACTTGATGTTCTACCACAACCCGGACATGCAATTACCGGCGGTGTAAATGCTCGTAAGCCCATGGTTTGTAAAATCTCTTGTGCGACCACAACTTCTTCGCAGCGGTCACCACCTGGCTTAGGGGTAAGAGATATTCGAATAGTGTTTCCAATACCTTGTTGCAATAAAATAGCTAAAGCAGCTGTTGATGCAACGATACCCTTTGATCCCATTCCCGCTTCGGTTAAGCCTAAGTGCAATGGATAATCAGATTTCGAGGCGAGGTCTTGATAAACGGATATTAAATCTTGTACGCCACTCATCTTACAAGAAAGAATAATCTTGTTTTTATTTAAGCCAAATTGTACCGCTTGCTCGGCACTTTCAAGCGCAGAAGAAACAACGGCTTTATGCATTAAGCTTCTACTATCTAGCGGTGTCGCTAACTTGGAATTTTCATCCATCATTCGGGCAAGTAGTGCTTGGTCTAGACTGCCCCAATTAACACCAATACGCACCGGTTTATCATAGCGACATGCAACTTCAATCATACTGGCGAATTGATCATCGCGTTTCTTGCCTTTACCAACATTACCGGGGTTAATTCGGTATTTATCCAAGGCTTCTGCGCACGCTGGTTCAGCTTCGAGTAATTTGTGACCATTAAAATGAAAATCACCTATTAAAGGTACCGGGCAGTTTTGAGCGAGTAACTTTTCTTTAATGACTGGAACGGCTGCAGCTGCTTCAATAGTGTTAACCGTTAGGCGGACAAGTTCAGAGCCTGCTTGAGATAGCTCAACTATTTGTTTAACGGTGTCCTCTACCTGAGTTGTATCTGTATTTGTCATCGATTGCACAGCAATAGGGCTATTTCCACCAATTGAAACGTTACCGACCTGAACCACTTGTGTTGTATAAGGTGTAGGTGTAGATGTAGATGACATATTTTTTAATCCGACTTTAAATTGTAGCTGTATTTTAGCATTTTAAGGGATCCGTGTTAAATATTCATATTTATCACTCCCAGAAGAATAAACAATGAGGATATAGACCTATAAAATGGAGTGAAATTATTGGGTTAATCGGAATTGAACAGTGGTATAATTTGCCGCAAATAATATTGTATAGTGTTGGGGAACAAGTATGTCCGAATCAAAGAAATTAACGTTAGCTGAGCAAGCTGATCGTCATGTTTTATATCAAGAAGCTGTTCAAGCGCCCGAAGCAGAAATCGAATTTTTTGAGAAAACGTTTACAGCATTACGTAACCGCGATGCGCTATCCATGCGTGAAGATTTTTGTGGTACTGCTTATTTAGCCACTGAATGGTGTAAAGGTAACCCTCAGCGAACGGCTATTGGTGTTGATTATGATGAAGAGACTTTAGAATGGGGGCGTAAACATAACCTTGAGCCTGCAGGTGAAGATGTTGCAAAGCGTATTACCTTATATAAAGATGATGTTCGTAATGTTTCGGATGAAAAAGTAGATATAACCTGTGCGTTTAATTTTAGCTACTGCATATTTGAGACGCGAAATGAGTTAAGAGATTATTTCGAAAAAACTCAAAAGGGGCTAAAAGATGACGGTATACTTATTTTAGATCTCTTTGGTGGTACCGAGTGTGAAGATGTTTTAGAAGAAGAAACAGAGCTTGACGATGTACCTGCCACTTATATTTGGGAACATGTTTCTTTTAATCCTATTGATGGACATATGGCATGTGCGATTCATTTTGAATTTGATGATGGCTCACGTTTAGATAATGCTTTTAAATATGAATGGCGTCATTGGTCGATTCCAGAAATTAAAGAATTGTTATTGGAGTCGGGTTATAAAAATGTTCGTGTCTATTGGGAAGAGTATATTGATGCGGATGATGATGACGATGAACTCGAAGGAACCGGTAATTACTACGAAACATCTGAAGTTGAAAACCAAGAATCTTGGATGATTTACCTCGTAGCAGAAAAGTAACTTAAATTTTTTAAAAAAATTCAAGCAGTAAGAATTGGGTTACAAAAAAAGCCGCTTATTATAAGCGGCTTTTTTATTTTGTATCGTCATAATCTCATTTATTCAATTTTAAATTGCGTTACAAGTTGTTGTAGTTCAGCTGCTAATTGGCTTAGCTCATTACTAGCTGCCGTCGTTTGTTCTGCTCCAGATGTTGTTTTTTCTGAAATATCACGAATTTTTTCAATGTTACTGTTTATTTCATCAGTTACGGCACTTTGTTCTTCTGCAGCTCCTGCAATGGTTGTATTCATTTCTGCAATTTTCTGGATAGATTGTGTAATGGTGGTTAGTGCTTCACCTGCACTTGCTGCGCTTTCTACACTTGATTTTGTTAGTTCTTTACTGCTATCCATTTCAGTCACGGCTTGTTTCATATCGGATTGCAATTCTGTAATCATTGATTCAATTTCACCGGCGGAGTCCTGAGTTCTACTAGCAAGTGAGCGAACTTCATCTGCTACTACAGCAAAGCCGCGTCCTTGTTCTCCTGCACGTGCTGCTTCAATAGCGGCATTTAGAGCTAATAAATTAGTTTGTTCAGCGATGCCTTTTATTACATCCATGACTGCGCCGATTTGAGAGCTTTTATCATTAAGTGAAACGATAACTTCTGCAATACGCTCGTTTTGTTGTGCGAGAGTATCAATAGAGTTAATAGTCGATTCAACAACGCGTCTACCATTATTCGCATATTCATCTGCTATTTCTGCAGCATTAGCGGCTTCACTTGCATTGTGTGCAACTTCTTGCACCGTCGCCGTCATTTCATTTATAGCCGTTGCTACTTGATCAATTTCAGTAAATTGTTGAGAAATTCCTTCAGAGGTCTCTTGCGTTACCATGGTTAGCTCTTCAGAAGCATTTGTTAACATCGTAGTCGATGAAGATACTTTTTTCATACTTCGTTTAAAGGTATCAAGCATGCTATTGAGATGCATAGCTATTTGACCAAATTCATAGGTCTTACTAACAGGAATTTCTGCAGTAAGATCGGATTCATATTCTACATGCTGGATAGTTTTTTCAAGTTTGCCAAGCGGTTTGAGTAAGCGAAGTGAAAACGTGCTTCCAAGGACAATAGCAAGCAATACCATTATAGTTACAACACCCATCGAGGTTAGCATTAAACTGTTTGATAACTCTTCATTTGCCGCAAAAGCTTCATGGCTCGTTAATTCACTTAAGATCGCCCAATGTAAACCAAAAGCTTGCATCGGAGTATAAGCAAAAAGTGCGGGTTCATTAAATACATTGTTTTCAATTAAAGTCCCTGATTTTCCTTTGAGAGCAAGTTCTACAGCTTCACCTTTGATTGGTAATAAACCGGCGGTGTTATTTTGCTTCTTAATTAAAGTTTGGACATCTTTTGAAATTCCAGCTTTATCAAGTTGTGAATAGAAGCCTTTTTTATCTTCTATTAAATGACGGTTTGTATTTAACGACTTTTTATTTTGTCCTACCAAGAAAATATCACCAGTCTTACCTAAACCGATTGATTCCCACTGTTTGTCACTACTTACAATATTATTAAGTGCATTAGGATTAATTTTTATAATCATTGTTCCTAGTATTTCAAAAGCATCTTCTTCATCTAAATCCTGGATTGGTGAAATAATAAAAGAAGCTTGTTTGTTAAAGTCTGCAAGATGTTGGTTAAAACTTGTCATCATAGAGAAACTAGAATCTTCAGACTTCATCGCTTTTTGATAAGCCTGCCCTAGATCCGTATTTTGAAAAGGGCCATTCGTTAAGTTGGTCGCAAACTCAATATTCTTTTGTGTGCTGTAAACAACATAACCTTTTGCGTCTACAAGTAAAATATCAGCAACTTCTAATTTTTTATAGAATCCAAACAGCGTATCGTAATTTTCATTATGCTTTCCACCAAGAGATGACTCATTGTCTGGATCACGTAAATTATATTTTTCGCCAAAGGGAGCTTCGTTTAATTTAATAAAGGCATGTTGTTGGAAAACACTTAAATCATCTAATTGTTTTACGAAAGACTCAGCACTATTAAATGAGGTTGTATTATATTGGCTGAATTTTTCGGCAAAGCTTGTTTTATAAAATTCGATTAGCTCCGCGCGTTTTTCTGTAATACCATCGGCAGCTTGTTGTTTGTCTGACTGAAATGCCGTACTTAAACCTTGAATACTTGAGACGGTACCGGCATCAACTGAGTAGCTAAGAATTTGCTTCTGTTTATTATTGATGTAGGTTTGTACCTGAATCTTTTTAACTTCTCGTAACGAAACTAAACGATCATTCACTTGATCTTTAATCGCTTCATAGGTTGCAGAATCTGTTTGTGTATAAGTAGCAACGCTACTGATAATTAACGGGATTGCGGTTAGGAGAATAAAGGTAATGAGTAGTTTGGCTTTGATACTGTTGAGATTGAACTTGAACTTCATAAGTAACCCTTAAATTTAAATTAATACGTGACCTTAAATGTAGCGGCACGGAAACAATTAACTTAAAGGGTTATGAGATTTAATGCGTATTTTGTATGTGTTTATGCATTCACAGGCTTGTAAGGGCTTTGGCGAATTCGATCATGCTCATGCATTCTAAAATGAACAAAATCGTTAGAATCATTAAAATGTAAAAATGGATTTCCTTCTATTTGTTCATGCATACTACAAGTTTTTTTAACGGCATAGTTATGTCCCGGAAGTATAATCGTGTCTTCCGCTAATTCATTTGCCATTTTTGTTAAAGTGGTAAACATTTGCTCTGGATCCCCTCCGGCTAAATCACATCGACCACATCCATATACAAATAGTGTATCACCGGTGATTAAATCATTATTAATTTTATAACATGCTGAACCCGGGGTGTGTCCAGGTGTGTGTAGTATTTCAATTGGAGTATCACCTAATTGAAAAATGTCTCCACCATGATGCAACGTTGGTGTTTGTAATTCCTTCCCCCAAAATTGTGCTTCTGGTTTGAGTAAATGCAATTGTGCATCGTGATTCTTTAGTAAACCTTCTAACCCATTTATATGATCATGATGAGAATGAGTTAATAGGATGTCGGTTATTTTAACGCCTTTTGATTTGGCAAGCTGCTCAATGGCATCAACATCCCAAGCAGGGTCAACAACCGCCGCCCGTTTCGTTTTGACGTCTTGTATAAGGTAAATAAAATTTTCCATTGGCCCCAATTCAAGGCTGTCTATATGGTAAAGTGCTTGGTTTTCGGAAGATGTTTTCTTTGGCATTGTCGCACCATTATTAAAAGGGGAAGTCGCCCAGTATATAATCTTTGTTGCCACTATAAAGCATTTCTCTATTATTAATTGTAAGAGATAGATTCATGGAATTGTCATTCTGGCAGCAGCGCTGGCAAGAAAATAAAATTGGCTTCCACCTTGATGGTGTTAACCCATTACTAATAAAGTATATGGAAAAGCTACAGTTGGGGCCTGGAGAGCAGATTTTTGTGCCTTTATGTGGCAAATCTCTCGATTTAATTTGGTTAGCAGAGCAAGGTTATCGTGTACTGGGGATTGAATTAAGCCAAGTGGCTGTCGATGCTTTTTTTGCCGAAAATAACCTTGTTTCCTTTAAGGTTAAAAGAGGGGAGCTAACTTTTTACCAGTCCGGTTTAATTACCCTAGTTTGTGGTGATTTTTATCAACTTACAGCGTCACAAATGGTAAATGTGGCTGCCGTTTATGATCGAGCATCATTTGTAGCCTTACCTGATAAAATGCGCTCAGAGTATGCTGAGCATCTCAATGCAATCTGCGCAAAGCAACCTAGGCTGATCGTCACATTGGAATATAAGCAATTGCAAATGTCGGGACCACCTTTTGCTGTTGGCGAGAGTGAGCTAAAGACCGTTTATGGCCCAGATTTCAATATTGAGTGTTTGGAACAAACAGATGTATTACCGGAACATGGTCACTTTGCGGCGAAGGGTTTGAACGCCTTAGATGAATCGGTCTATATATTGCATCATCAATAATTAGATGTAATGGGTTATTAGAGTACCACTTGCTTTGAATTTTATGGTTAAATTTACACATGGTTTTTAAAAGGTAGTTTGATGTTTTCGAATAGGTATTTTTCATTACTTTTCAGTTTATTGGCGCTTAGTCTTTATAGCTTTTCGAGTATGGCTGGCTATTATGTCTACCAGATGCCAGATGGTAGCCGAGTAATAACGGATCGACCTAAACATAATCGCACGTTTAAATTGATTAAAAAAAGTCAAAAAGTTGTCGGAATAGGGCAATCAGTAACAAAATCTGTTTCCATCGAACCTGCTGCCGATGCTAACAAGTTTGATGATCTTATTAATAGGATCTCTAAAAAACATAAAATGGATCCTGCTTTAATTAAGGCTGTTGTTCATACCGAGTCGTATTTTAATCCGAATGCGACTTCCCGGGTTGGTGCTTCAGGTTTGATGCAATTGATGCCACAAACAGCCGAAATATATGGTGTATTTGATTTATATAGTCCTTTAAAAAATTTAGATGCAGGAGTACGACACCTTCGGTATTTGCTACGTCGCTATAAGAATAAATTAAGCATTGCTTTAGCAGCTTATAATGCTGGAGAAACGGCAGTACGTTACTATAATGGTATCCCTCCTTATCGAGAAACACGCCGTTATATTAAAAAGGTTATTCACTACCAGTCATATTATAAAGACCAATATCAGTTATAGTTTTGATTGAATCATCGAAAACAGGGACGTGATATCAGAGACTATAGTGTCTTTGTCGTGGTGAACTTATGTTTATTTTCATTTTCAATCAATATTTCTAATGATTATTCATGTTGATATGGATGCCTTCTACGCTTCTGTAGAAATTCGAGAGCAACCTGAATTAGCTCCACTTCCTGTCGTTGTTGGTGGCCGAGAGGGGCGAGGTGTCGTCGCTGCCGCAAATTATAATGCACGTAAATATGGCGTTCGTAGCGCAATGCCGATTGCAGAGGCAAAAAGACGTTGCGAAGGTTTGGTTTGTTTACCCGTTCGCATGGAATTGTATATAGAAGCTTCGCAAAAGATTAATGATGTTTTTTTTCGCTATACACCCGAAATTGAACCTTTATCACTTGATGAAGCTTTTTTAGATGTAACTGCAAGTGAACACTTGTTTGAAAGTGCAGAAAATATTGGTCGAATGATTAAACGTGATATTTTGGATGAAACACAGTTAGTATGTTCTGTTGGTATCGCTGAAAATAAATATGTAGCAAAAATCGCATCTGACATAAATAAACCAAGTGGTTTTGTCTACGTAACAAGTGGTATGCAACAGCAATTTTTAGATCCATTACCAGTGAGTCGTTTATGGGGAGCAGGAAAAGTGAGTCAGGCTAAGTTTCAACAGTACGGTATAGAAACTATTGGGGATGTTCGCAGACAGTCAGATGTTTTTATGCAATCTTTATTTGGAAAGCTGGGCCAGCATTTTTTAGATTTAGCGAATGGAAATGATATCCGTAAAGTTTTCTCTGAAAGTAAAACAAAATCAATTTCACACGAAACAACCTTTGAAAATGATGTTGAAGATATAGCCGTATTACGCTCATATCTGGCTGATTTATGTGAGCAAGTAGCAGCAAGGGTACGAATTAAAAATTATTTAGCAAAAACCATTGTTTTAAAATTAAGATATTCAGATTTTAAAACCATTACGCGCTCTGTTAGTTTCGATAGCCCAGAAAGTAATACAAATATTTTTATGGATAAAGCGCTTGAACTTTTTTTAAAGGTGAGGAAAGAAAATAAATCAGCAATTCGCCTTATTGGTTTTGGTGTTTCAGGTTTAGTACAACAATCTGAAATAATGAAAGAAAAACAAGATGGTTCTGATTCTTTTGAGCCTATGCAGGCTGATTTATTTTCTACAGATAAATCTGATAAGAATGATTCTAAAAAACAAAAAAATATAGATGAAATTACGGATAAGGTAAACCAACGTTTTGGAAAAAAAACAGTAAGACGTGGTCGAGGTTATCGAACATAAATTTTTAGTATAATTATTTAGTCAAGAATTGGCTTGCCGATTAGATTGTAAGGTAGATTGCCAGTTAGATTATAAATAACGTGGAGAATATCATTGAATAAGTCAGTTGAATCCGAAAAAGTTGAGCTCGAAGAAATAGAGCCGAACACTATCTATCTTAAAGATTATAGTGCCCCTGATTATTGGGTGAGAAGTGTTGAAATGGTATTTGAACTTGATGCCGCTGAAACACGGGTAGTTTCCACGTTAACGATTGAACGAAATAAGGATGCATTAAAAAATAAGATTGAATCGCCATTAGTGTTAAATGGACAATTGTTAGAACTCATTAGTGTTCGTATAGATGGGGAGGTCTTAACGGACTCTGACTATATAAAAACTGAAGATACTTTAACCATACCGAATGTAGCCGAGAAATTCGAAATTGAAACAGTCGTTAAAAATTTCCCGGAAAAAAATAAAGCATTAGAAGGTTTGTATGCTTCAAGTGCGATGCTTTGTACACAATGTGAAGCTGAAGGTTTCCGTCGAATAAGTTATTTTCCTGATCGTCCCGATGTTATGTCTGAATTTACGGTAACGTTGATAGCGAATAAAGAAAAATATCCAGTGTTGCTATCAAATGGTAATTTAGTCGAAAGTGGTGATGGCGAAAATGGAACCCACTGGGCTAAATGGCATGATCCTAGTTTAAAACCAAGTTATTTATTTGCACTTGTCGCAGGGCAACTTGTAAACAAACAAGATACTTTTACAACAATGTCTGGTCGTGAAGTTGATTTAAGGATCTACGTTGAGCAAAGGAATGCACATAAAACAGACTTCGCTTTGGTTTGTTTAAAACAAGCAATGTTATGGGATGAGCAAACATACGGTCGTGAATATGATCTCGATGTTTTCATGATTGTGGCAGTAGATGATTTCAATATGGGCGCAATGGAAAACAAAGGGCTTAATATTTTTAATTCATCATGTGTACTTGCAAGCTCTGAAACAGCAACTGATGCTAATTTTTATAATATACAAAGCATCATTGGGCATGAATACTTTCATAATTGGTCGGGTAATCGAGTAACGTGTAGAGACTGGTTTCAACTTAGCTTAAAAGAAGGTTTTACAGTATTTCGGGATCAGGAATTTTCATCAGATTTAAATTCTCGTGCAGTAAAACGTATCGACGATGTAAATATATTAAGAAATCATCAGTTTTCTCAAGATGCGGGACCTTTGGCTCATCCAATAAGACCCGACATGTATATTGAAATAAGTAATTTTTATACTGTGACTGTATATAATAAAGGTGCAGAAGTCGTTCGAATGTTACATAACCTGGTTGGTGAAGATGGCTTTAGAAAAGGAACGGATCTCTATTTTAGTCGTCATGACGGGCAAGCCGTTACGACGGAAGATTTTGTAAAAGCAATTGAAGATGCAAACAATAGAGATTTTAGTCAGTTTAAAAATTGGTACAACCAATCCGGTACTCCTGTTATTAGTTTCAAAGATGAATATAATAAACAGGACAAAACGTATACATTAACAACTGCTCAGAGTTTTGGTGAAATTGAATGTCAAAAAAATAATCAGGCTTTTCATGTGCCGGTTGAAATTGGGTTACTAGCACCTGATGGTAACGATATGCTCTTAAATATTAGTGATAGTGAAATATCAAATATAACGAGTACAGTTTTAGAAATAACTGATTTAGAGCAAAGTTTTACATTTAACAATATTACTGAAAAACCTTTACCATCATTACTTCGAGGGTTTTCATCGCCGGTTAAAGTTAATTACGAATACTCAAATGAAGAACTTGCTTTTTTGATGGCGCATGATAGTGATGATTTTAATCGCTGGGATGCTTCACAACAATTAGCAATTCACTTGGTGTTATCATTAATTGAATCTCTAAATAATCGTAAAAAACTAATGATTGAAGATTTTATTATTAATGCTTATAGATCAGTATTGGAAAATAAATCTTTAGATAAAGCTCTTGCGGCTCAATTGCTAACATTACCTTCAGAAAATTATATTGCTGATCAATGTGATGTTGTTGATGTTGATGCGATACACACAGTAAGAAAGTTTGTTAAAAGAAAGCTTTCAGAAGAGTTGGAATCTGAATTTGAAGATTGTTATCACCGTAATGTAACGCATGACGATTATGAATTTAACTCTAACGCAATGGCTCAACGTAGTTTGAAAAATCTATGCTTATCATATTTGGCTGAGTTGGAGACGGAGAAACATCTTCAAAATTGTTATCAACAATTTCAAACTGCGAATAACATGACAGACCAATTGTCGGCTGTTAATGTATTAGCGAATCATGAATGTGAATATCGGCAAAAATCTTTAGATGCTTTTTATGAACAATGGAAAACTGATAACCAAGTTGTTGAAAAATGGTTAGCTATCCAATCCGCTGCAGACTTGCCAGATAGTTTGGTGAGAGTTAAATCATTGATGCAGCATCCTGCTTTTTCAATGAGTAATCCAAATAAGATTCGTGCTGTTATTGGCAGCTTCTGTGCATCGAATGCAGTGAGCTTTCATGCGAAGAACGGTGAGGGTTATCAATTTTTAACTGAAAAAGTTTTAGAATTAGATAGAACTAATCCTCAAATAGCCGCCAGACTCATTCAAATAATGATTCGGTGGCAACGATATGATATTTCTAGGCAAGCGTTAATGAAAAAACAGTTTGAAAAGATATTGGAAACAACGCCGTTATCTAAAGATGTATTTGAAATTGCAACTAGAGCTATTCGGTAAAATTTAAAAAAGTATTAGGATTTAGATTTCGCTATTACGACACAGTTCCGTCCCTTTTGCTTCGCTGTATAGAGTGCTTTGTCTGAAGTTTTTAGTGTGTCAAAGGGGGTTTTGTGATGTTCCTGATGCTCAGCAATACCAATGCTAATAGTGTAGTTAAATTTTTTATTTGTTACATTCTTTTTATTTCTGGATGTTTTATTTTTTTTGCCTCGCTGAGGGCGTTCGTCTTTATTACGAATTTTAAATGAATCTTTTTCAACTTGCTTACGTAGTTGGTTAGCATAATCTGCAGCTTCAGTAGCCGATTTATTATTATAAACCAATGTGAATTCTTCGCCTCCATAACGGTACGCTTTCGCTCCACCAGGTGCGTTTTGTAAGTAACTTGCTAATTGTCGTAAAACTTGGTCTCCTACATCATGTCCATGAGTATCATTTACTTTTTTAAAGTGATCGACGTCAACCATTGCTAGGGAATAATTTGATCCTAATGACATCAAGTATTGCTTGAGGGCTCGGCGAGACGATAAGCCGGTAAGCTCATCGTGATAAGCTAAAATATAAGAGTTTAGTATGATACTAGTTACGAGTACGGTGCCACCTAAAGAATAAAATAAAGTAAAAGCATCCGGATTATCAAAGTTCAAGAATGATAAAAATATAAATATTAAACTACCAAAAAATCCACCTTGTCTTATTGATGGTTGATGAATAATGGTTGATGCAAGTACGAGTAAACTAAACTCAAAACTAATAATGCTTAACTGCGGAATAAATACGGATCGATGATTCAATATACTTAAGTATTCTTTGTTGAAAAAATTAGAGACGGCAGATATTGGATAACGTAGCAACAATGCTATGATTAATATTTGTATCATTATTATTGCGAGTTGTTTTTGTCCGTATCGACTAATGATTCCTCTTTCTTTAGTGAATGAAAAAATAACAAAGTTAAGAGGTAGTAAAAAAGTAATATAGTGAGATAAATCTTCTCGTTGGGCCATACTTAATACAGTATTTGATTTAAATATTAGGCTGCTAAATGTCCAATATAATATGCCTAATAAAATAAGAATCATAAATTCTCTATTATTATTAAATATAAAAGCCATCACGAGTGCAGCTAAAAAGATTACATATGGGAGTAGTGGCAGAGCATAAAATATAGGCTGACTAACGTGTGTTATTTCAGGAATAAAGCTAACTATAATCATAGTTATGAGCATGGGAGTGCTAAGCAAATAGATGGAACGACGTAAATCCAATATATCTCAACCTTACTGCAGTAAAGTGATTGAAGTTTTCAGCTATTGAATTAAAAACTCAATAAAAATATTGCTCTAAAAAAATATTCTTCTAAAGCTGAGCTGAAAAATCAATCATACGTTTAACGGATTGATAAGCTTTTACACGAATGTGTTCATCGATGGTGATCTCGTTGCAACCTTGCTCTAAGGTTGTTGCTATATTCTCTAGACCATTCATTGCCATCCAACCACAGTGGGCACAACTGCTACAACTAGCACCTGTTCCACCTGTTGGAGCTTCAATGAGTTTTTTGTTGGGAGCAACTTGTCGCATTTTGTAAAAAATCCCATTATCAGTTGCTACGATAAACTCATTTGCCGAAGATCTATCTACAGCATTAATAAGAGCTGTTGTAGAGCCAACGACATCGGCTTGGTCTATTACATCCCCAGGTGACTCAGGGTGAACTAAAACTGCCGCATTAGGATGTTTGTTTCGTAACTTTTCTAATTCATTTGATTTGAATTCGTCGTGCACAATACAAAATCCTTGCCATAACAACATATCAGCCCCGGTAACTTTCTGGATATAATTTCCCAAATATTTGTCGGGTGCCCAGAGAATTTTTTCACCTTTTTCGTGTAGGTGCTTAACAATTTTAGTACCTATACTTGATGTAACGACCCAATCGGCACGAGCTTTAACCTCAGCACTTGTATTTGCGTAGACGACCACAGTTCTATCGGGATGTTCGTCACAAAATGGTACAAAGGCATCGGCAGGGCATGATAAGTCGAGAGAACATTCGGCTTCTAGGGTTGGCATTAGAATGCGTTTTTCGGGATTGAGTATTTTGGCTGTTTCTCCCATAAAACGAACACCAGCTACGATGAGTGTAGAGGCAGGGTGTTCGCTACCAAAACGAGCCATATCAAGAGAATCTGAGACAAAACCTCCCGTTTCTTCGGCTAATTCTTGAATATCATTGTCCGTGTAATAATGGGCAACTAGAACGGCATCTTGTTGTTTTAGCTGTGTTTTAATTTGAGCTATGAGTTCTTGTTTTCTTAGCGCTGAAACGGGTTTAGCAGGCTGAGCTTGGCTATTGAGGCCTCTTATGAAGTTCTCATCAACGCATGGAAATGCGGAAATTGCGGGTGTTTGCTTACTCATTTACTCTGCCAGTTGCCCTAAGGATATTGAAGTATTTTATTTTTGATAGGTTGCCACACAGGATTTCGTATATCTATATTATTAAAGGAATATACCCGTTTTTAATCATATGTAGATAAATATGCTCAAAAATTCAGCATTTCAAGTATTAAAGCTGATATTTTTATTGCCTGATTATGTTTTTCTTTTCAAATTAATGGGTTATGCTTGTTATGTATAAATCACTTTAAATAAAATGATGACTCTTACTAAAATTATAGACAAAATATGTAAATGTTTACGCCTAGCGGAATCTGCAAATCCCAATGAAGCGGCATCAGCTTTACGCCAAGCGGTGAGCTTGATGAAGAAGTATGATATTAGTGATGAGCAGGTTGATGCATATGAAGTAAGCATTAACCAGATGAATGAAACGGCGGTCAATAGTAGTAGTTCATCAAAACCTTCATATTGGGTATTGGCGCTTTCAAATTTGGTGGCGGATGCTTTTGATTGTCGAGTATATATTTCCCGATCGAGACAAACTAAACCTGAATTTATTTTTATTGGTGTCGATAACAGACCTGAAATAGCGAGTTATCTTTACACTATCCTATATCGTAGTTTGGGACGTGCTAGAGCAAACTTTATGAAGGAACTGAGGCTTGATGAAAGTTTTGTTAGAGGAGAAGAGTCTGTCAAAGAGCGTCGCCGTCGCGCGAATGTCTTTGCTCAAGCTTGGTTATTTCGGGTTTCTAATAAAGTAAAAATGTTCAAAAATGAAGAACAGAGTATCGCTAAACCCGTAGACGAATACGTTAAGAAAAAATATGGTGCAACGTTAGATTATATTCAAGAACCTATTGAGACAACTGCACCCGATTATGATGATATTATGATAGGAATGCGCGCTGCAGAGGATGTTAGTTTGTTTCGCCCATTAAGAAAAACGGATAGTCCTTTACTTATGGTTGCGACGGCTTAAATTAGACGTTGCTTTTATGGGGTAGTAAATTATGGTTACATATTTCCGCTTAGCTACTGATAAGAATTCGGTTTATAGATAAATGTCAGCAAGTTTAAGTTTTCTCGATACTGGGCAAGCAAAGGTAGTGGAATGTAAAACGGCCATTACTATCGGTCGTGATGTACATAATGATATTACGATTGACGACCTTAGCGTATCAAGAAATCATGCAACAATAAGAATGATCGGCCACGATGACTATTATCTAATCGATAGTGGCAGTGCGAACGGAAGTTTCCTCAATAGTAACCGTATTTCAATGCCTACATTATTAAAAAATGGTGACCAAATAAAAATAGGTCTTCTTGAAATACGTTTTCAACAAGAGAAAAAAAGTCTTTCAGGAAATGATACACAATCGATGTTAGAAACGGTTATTTCCGATACACCTGAAATCAGTGAAATTACAATTTTAGTGGCTGATATTCGTGGTTTCAGTACATTGTCAGAACGCATCAATATAAGAACATTAACAAAAATGATGAATTCTTGGTTTAGTCAGGTTAGTGAAATCATTTCTAAGAATGACGGAACTGTTGATAAGTTTATTGGAGATTGTGTATTTGCACGTTGGCATGCTATTAGTGAGGACTCATCTGCAATTTATAAAACATTAAAAGCTGCTGTCGATATTAATAAAGTGACTGAAAATATTAGTAAAGACTTTCCTGATGTAACTGAAAAGATAAAAATTGGTGTTGGTATCAATACTGGCGCGGCGTCTATTTCTGCTGGGCAAGACAATTCTGCTATTGGTGATGCTGTTAATTTAGCCTTTAGGTTAGAGAGTGCAACGAAAGTGATTGGTAAAGATTTGGTAATGAGTGAGTGCGCCTATAAAGATTTACCGAGAAAATATTGGGGCACTGCAGAGTTACATATTAGGGTTAAGGGTAAACGAGATCCGATAAGGATTGTAGGTTTGGATTTTCCCGAGGTGGAAATTATGGTTAATGAGCAATAATGCTTTACTAACTACAGCCTCATAGCTATTTATTGAGCGATGTGCTTTCGCTTAAATATAATTGAATTTCTTCCAGATTATTTTCCATTTTAATTTTGATTTTACTAGTGATAAAACCAGCTTGTTCGATATCATCGGTATCAGGAGAAGCTTTTGTTGAATCGCTCAAGTTACCAAGAGCATGTTGTACAGTTACTATTTCATCATCAGGGATAAACTGACCTAAGTACATATAAGCATTTGTTAAACTATCTATAATTTGTTGATTTTGGTTATCTATCGTATTTAGTAATAAATATATCGAATCTTTAATCTCAGTAATTGTATATGGAAGCTTTGATAATGGAAGGCCATAAAAAGATGGCTCAATGGTTGCGAGTAATTTCCCATAAGCTGCTAGGGCCTTTTCTGCAAACTCTAATTGTTGTTGTGAAACCGACATTGCGTTACCATATCGCTATAAATAATAATCACATAATAACGTAATCTTAAATGATATTCACTAAGTCATACAAACTTATAGTTCTAATGGAGATAGCTCGGTAATGAGTTTGTTTGAGCAAGTTTCTATTCATAGCCTCCTTGATAAGCCTATCTCTGTTACGGTATTGGTTTCTATTTTTATTTTAATTTTAATTGTTATTGGTGCAATACCAAATTTGCAGGTATTGATAAATGAAAGAAAAATTAATAAAGCTATTCAGAAAATTGGTAGTCAGTATTTAAAACAAGTGATATTACCTGATGGGATGGGCGGAAGTATTTTCCTTGATTATGTCGTTCTTGCTCAAAATTCTATTACTTTGGTTATTCTTAAAAAGTTTCGTGGAACAATATTTTGTGCTGACAATATAGATCAGTGGACACAATTAGTTGGAAACAAAAGTTATAAGTTTCCCAATATTCTTCAAGAATTAGACTCAGATATATCATTTGTGAAAATGTTAGCAAAGGATGTTGAAGTTACTGGGCTGGTTATATTTCCAAGTAATTGTGATTTCCCAAAAGGTCGCCCTGAACAAGTTAAAAAAATTAATGAACTTGAAAATATAGGAATCGACAAGCAACTCCATTCAGAATCACTTTTGAATGCCTGGTATAAGTTAAAAGATTCAATAATTAATCATTCATCAACGCAGTCATTTGCGGATGATTATTTTAAAGTTCAAAATATTAAAAAGGACTACTCTATTTCGATAGTTCTAATCTGCGTGCTGACAGTTTGGCTAGTTTGGCGAATAAATTTTGCAAGTTAATGATATTGAGCTAATCTTATAAGTATGAAATATTTACTAAAAATAAATCTTTTACTATTTTTTATAGGCTCAGTTTTTTTGTGCCAATCTAGCTATGCTAAGCAACCTTCAAAGATTGCTAGGGCTCTGTTTACTACGAATATTGATAACCGAGAACCAATAGATCAAATTCTAATATTAAGTAATAAGGCGAAAGAAGTTTTCTTTTTTTCAGAACTTAGGCACTTTGATGGAAAAACAATAATCCATAAATGGATATATAACGACAAAGTTGAATCAATAGTAAAATTCAAAGTAAAAGGGCCGAGATGGCGTATTTATTCTAAAAAAGAAGTGAACTCAGACCAACTTGGTAAGTGGAGTGTTATTATTCAAGAAGAGCATGGGAAATCAATTAAAGCGAGTGTTTTTCGTTTAGTCGATGATGATACGCAACAAATAATTCTGCCTTTAAAAGAACAATAAAGATTATTTTTTAGATAAACTTATTGAGCTATTTGTTCGGAACTTTCAGTAGCAACAACTTCTTTTTGTTCATCTTGCTTTGCTTGAGATTTTTTCCATTTCGATAATAATTTTTCAAATTCACGTTCAGCTTGAGTCATTATTTTCTTATCAATCTCTATGTTATTAGTCGCTATTCCAGATACGCGAGTCGCATTGAAAGAATTATTATCTTGAGATGCAATAACATCTGACTCATTAGTTTCAGAATTAACGCCTAAGAAAGTTATCCCTACACCAACCGCTACAAATAGACTTGCTGCGATTGCAACAAAGCGTTGAGCTGGACGTTTAGAATCAGATTTGTGATTCATACGTATATCAGTAGGTTGATGTAATTCAAAATCAGAAAATTCAGATATAGATGTTTCTTTGCTTGTATCACCATTAATATGGTTTGGTAATTCATCAACAAGATCGAAATCAGGTTCATCAAAAGAAAATTCAGGTGGTTCAACACTGTTAGTTTTATCATTTGAAATAATAGTAGCTTTAGTGACAGTATGATTCTTTAGATCTATAGATGCTTTAAGCTCATTGAGTTCATCGTCAGAATAACTGCGAGGTTCTTTAAATATAAAGAGATCTTCATCTCCTTCAAGAATTATTTTTCCATCAGAGCGTCGTTTGAGACTAGCAGAAGAGATACTTAAACCATTTCCAGAATTTGATGTATGTTGTTCTTTAATGCGATTACTCTCTGCTTTTTCAAGTTTGGAAACAATTTCTTGAGCAAGAGATTTGGCATCAGATTCAACCATATTTGAGTTGGGTTCTATTGCACCAGGAATACTTATATTCGCGAAACTTACATCACTATGAGTTGATATATCTTGGGTAGGCGAAGCTTTCTTATCAGTTTCGACAGCAGAGTGTAATGCAACTGCACGTATCTTATCGGCTTCTTTTTCAGCTTGTAGCCTTATTTCTTCAGCTTGTTTAAGACTAAGTTCCATTGTGGATTGTTGTTTTTCAATTTCTTTAAGCGCTATTAGTTTAGATCTTTGCTCAGCCTCTATGCGTATTTTGTTAGCTTCTTGGCTTGCGAGTTCAATTGTTTTTTGTTTTTCGTATTCAGCTTCAGATCGGATTTTTGACACTTGTTCTTCTATGCGTTGTCGTTGGATATCTAGTTGCTGAGCTTCTTCAGCAGTTCGTTTAATAATCTCTTGAGCTTCTTGTTTTGCAGACTCTAATGTTGCATGGCGATCAGCTTCAGCCTGTAACTGAATTTTTGCTGCTTCATTATCTAATTCTTGTCGTTGAATATTGATTAATTGAGCTTCTTTAGTTGTTTTGAAAACAATTTCTTGAGCTTGTTGACGTGCTAATTCAAGTGTTGCCGCACGATCACGCTCTGCTTCTAAGCGAATGTTTTGAGCTTCAGCTTGTAATGTTTGTTTTTTTAGTTCAATTTCTTTTTGTAGATTTTGTACTTCAAGCAAAGCTTGCTGTCTAACCTTTAGAGCATCATTTTCAGCTTGCTGACGCGCTTTTTCAATTGATTCTTTAATTGCATCATTTGCATGTTGCTGACGATGTTTAATTTCTTCGTTCGCCTGTTGAATTTCTTTTTCTTTTAAACCTTTAACGCGTTCTTGAACAGAGTTCTTGGTTTTCTCAAGTTCATTTCGAAGTTCAGCAAGTTCTTTATCAGCTTGCAAGCGAACTCTCTCTGCTTCAAGTTTAGCTTGTTTTTGAGAATCAGCGATAATTCTCTTTTGTTCTTCTAGTTGAGAGTTTATTAATTCATTTTGCTTTTCTAATTCTTGCTGAGCTGCAAGTTTTTGCGCTTGAATTTTTTCTTGCAAAGCTTGGGTTTCACGTTCAGCTTGCTTTTTTTGTTCTATTAATTCTTCATGGCGTTGATCTTTAGCTTCAATGCTTTCTTTATGTTGGTTATATTTGTCAGATAACCTTTTTAATTCTTGCTGCGCCTCTAACTTTTCAGCTTCAGCTCGATCTCGTATTTTTTGTGCTTCTAGCTCAAGTTGTTGTTTTTCTTTCTCTAAACGTTTTTTCTCTTCAGATGCAAGCTTGCTCCGCTTAATTTCCTGAAGTTTAATTTTTTCTGTTTCTTTGATTAAACTTGAACTATTTTCAAGCTCAATTTTCTTTTGCTGTTCAAGTGCTGCTTCAGCCTGTTGGCGAGCTATTTCAGCTTCCTTATTTTTCTTATTGAGAACTTTAATTTGTTCTTTAATTTTATCAGCTTTGTATGTAGATTCTTTTGCCTTCTCAGTGTTGGTTTTGGTCATTGGAGTGACCGTTGAAGCAGTTTTTGTTGAGCGGGTTGTAGTCGAATCTTTTTCACGATTAGTTACAGCATCTAAATTAGCGATTATATTCGTCATGCTAGTATTTGAGGCGCTGACAGGTTTCTTTTTAATGCCCTGAGAACTAATACCATCTTTAAGAATGCTGCAGGTAATACCATGTTGAATAAGTAGGAATGCTGCGGCTGTGCTGCGACTAGAGTCGTCACAATAAACAATTACGTTTCGTTCGGTGTTAAATGTATTTAATTTAAGCCGAATCATTGAAAGCGGTGTATTAACGGCGCCATCTAAATGGCTTGCCATAAAATCTTTGTGTTGACGTACGTCAACGAGTAAGTCACCTGATGTCACGCGAGATTTGAGTTCATCTAAATGAATGTAATCAAGTAGGGGAGTGACAAGTAAGGACATAAAGTCCTCTTTTGTTAATCGCATTAGCACGCCGTCATCAAGCATCCGAACAGTTGCGTTTCTGTGTCCTTCTATAATGAGAGCTTCTTCTCCAAATCCATCACCTGCAGCGAGAATGGCTATTTGTACATCTTCTGCTTTAGGGCTAGGGCGTCGGCTTACGCTACATTTGCCATGTTTTACTATGTAGTAATAATCGTTACTTTCACCTTGATTAACAATAGCGGTGCCTTTTGGGGCATTAATCTCTTTCATCGACATGAGAATTTGCTGGATATTCTCAGTTGGAATTTGTAGGAATGCTCTGGATTGTAAAAATTTAAGCATCCAGCCATTTTCATCTTCACTATTAATTTCGGTTACTTCATATGCGCCAGAAGGGTTTTCATCGGACTCTATAAGCATTTCTAAGAGACTGTTATCAATAGAAAGAACTTCGCAGTTGCCTTTAGTTCTTGCCGTACATGGTCGTGGTAGTTGTTGTGCTACAGGGTATTTAGCTTCAGGCGTTTTGGCTTTAATGATTTCAGTTTTCTTCTCACCATTTGTTTGAAGTTCAATCTGGCCTGAAACAAGATAATAGCTGAGCTTATCCTTTTCGCCTTGGCGAAAAAGGTTTCTTCCAGCGGGGACCGATTCGATGCTTGATTTATTAGCGAGTTCAGAGAGTTTATCGACACTTAATTTACTGAGTGGCTCTAATGTCTTTAAAAACTTGTTATTCAGATATTTATTTAATGTAGCCATGATATTTAAACTTCAATTAATCCTATGTAAAACAAACTGTTAGTTCAATTAAATACTGGTAAACGGCGATACTTTGCTCTGTTTAACCACCTTAAGTAATGCATTAGAAGGCTATCCACCATAGCCTCCACAAAAAGAGGCAACGCCTTACTTAAACTTTATACTAGAATTGCGGATTTTGATGTGAAATGCATCGCACTTAGTGAGCTTGCTGGTGAAAATACAGCGCCTATACCATGAAACGTGATGTACATCATATTTATAGCTAGGTGAGACTCTGAGGGTGGAAAAACTGCAGCTCTATAGAGGTAATGTGGCTTGTTTTATTGATTCTGTCAAATTTCTAGATTTATGCTGTAAAGGTAATTACGAGCAAAATTAATAACTTACAAGTTAGTCTGAAATATGAAAATTTAAAATGTGTAATTTGTGACCACGTTCAACTTGAATATTAATATCACTACTATCGGTTAGTGTATTAACCATTTTAGTAAAAAGCTGAGCCTGACTAACATGAATTCCATTGATAGATTTAATAACGTCTTTTACTTCAAGCCCGATAGGTGAATTGAGGGGTGGGTTATTAATTGAGTCAACAATGTAGCCACTGATGCGCCCATCTTTAACTTCTAGACTCAGTGATATGGCATTAAGCCATTGTTGTATATTATTGCTGATGTGTTCGAGTAAATTACGTTTAATATTAATTTGTTGTGGAAGTTCAGATAAAGCACTCTCAGCGAGGTTATGATTTGGTTGAGTATTGAATTTCTGTTGTAGTGGTATTGTGTAAGTTTTTTCATTTAAAGAAAGTATAATTTTATTATGCAGAATATGAGTCAATGTATATGGGCCGACTTTTTCATTTAATGAATAGAATCGTAGTTTTTCCTGCTCAAATTGGATTAAAGCGAGAGGTTGTTGATGGGTGCTTGCAATAGTCCCCATCAGAATAAATGACGATGAATGTATTTGGTTTGTATCAGCTTCTGCTGCATTCAGTTGATTGTTATAAAAAAAGAAAACGCATACAAGAGACAGGAGTAATACTTTAGATAAAAGCATTTTATTAGTATCAACAGTCACAAGGGTTATAATCACTATTTAAACATCATTTAAATGTTTTTTTTAAAATATATTACTAGTTGTCATTTAATTATGACGGTAAAAAGTCGATAGGATACGTTATCGTAACAGTGGCAACATCTTTCTTGGTAAAGCGAAATGATTTTACTTTTAAGCGTAACTTTCTTTCAAATGTCTTGGCGTTAAGTTCAGTCGATAATATCTTGCACACAGTAACTTTACCATTTGGTAATATTGTAAGTTGAAGTACAACTTTGCCTTGTAATGAAGGATCTTTTCGAAGGGCTCGGTTGTATAGAGCAAATATTCCACCTTTATTACGTTGGAATACTCGTTCGATTTCTTCCTGACTTCGGCCGGCTTTACCTCCGGATGTCCGACGCGTACCCGTGCCTCCACCAATGTTACTTGTTACGCCGCTAACATTACGCCCAGATAAAGACCCCCCTCCGGTTTGATTGCTTAAACTACCGGTATTGATGCCGCCGCTACCACGGCCAGCCTTGGCGGTTAATATATTACTCGCAGCACGTTTACTTTTTGTATTACCTGTTTTTGACAGGTTAGTAGATCGTACAGACGAAACATTAAAACTATCCCGGAGGTCCGCCAGGTCGTCGGTTAATGCCATTAAGCCGCTGGACGCTGCTTTTTTAAGAGCTTTCTTTTTGGCCGCTGGTTTTTTTGTTTTCTTTTTTGATTTCTTCTTAGCTGCTTTTTTCTTCGAAGCCGTTTTCTTTTTAGCGGCAGGCTTAGGTGCTGCAACTTTTTGTTTCTTCTTTGCGATAAGCAGCTTAGCAAGCCTTGGTGCAACTTGCTTAAGTTCCTTTTCTTCTACCTCTGGCGTAGGAAGAAAAGGAAAAACAATAATTAGAAAAAGACATAAAAGTAAAGTACGCTTTAATACTTTATTAAAACGTACGTCATTTTCTGTCTTTGACCAAGGTAGTACAGGTTCATTGTAAAATGTTGCAATAGCCATATTATTTTCCAGCCTGTGTACTGGTAATGGAGGCAGGAGCTTTACTCACAACAGCTAACGATATATTTGTAAAATCACTTTGCGCACAAGTTAGCATTATTTTCTTGAGTAATTTATAAGGAATTTTTTGATCCCCCATAATGGTGACGGGACGTCTCTTCTTTTTATCCGAACTTCTTTTCTTTGAACGTTCTTTTTTAATGTATTTAGCTAACGTTGTTGATAATGGTGAAATGGTTGTTGAACGGTTTCTTAAGGCTGAACTAACTTTTATAACAAACTCGCCATTAACTCGAATATCTGTATTATTCACCATAACAACGATTGTTTGCTGTGGTGTTTTTTCAGCAGATGATTCAGGTAGCTTTATAGCTTTAGGAGTAGGCAAAGCTTCTGATTCTGAAGAGGTAACTAATAGAAAAAATACCAGTATCGTAAATATATCCATCAACGAAACCATATTCAGCGAAGCTGAAGTGCCTTTACGTTTATGGTGACGTATCATTCTTTTTGAGCGACGAGATTCAGACATAATATATTTTCTTTATGGTGCATCCCCGATTGATATATCGGGAAATAGTTCAGCATTAATTATTTCACCATCTTGTACGGCATGGTACATTCGTACAGCATCCATAACACCGACTAATGTTTCATAGTCTACATTTGGTGAGGATAAGATAGTTGCATTCGTTTTATCGGGAAATCGTGATTTAATTTGCTTTAACGTTTTTGAAAGATAAGCAAAGTTATAGCCTTTACTATTGTTCTTTATTCTTTTAATTAAGCCACCACGGTTATCCGCTAAGCTAATTTGATTTTTATTGATAATAACTTGTAACTCAAACGTTGGCTTTTTATTTTTACTTGCAGCTCCCGAGCTTGGTAAGTTTAGCTCGAGTACCGTTAAGTGGCTAAATACTGCTGTAATTAACAAAAACGGAACAAGTATAACCATTAAATTCATAAAGGCTGTAATATTCAGCTCAGGCGTTTCTTTGTGCCTAAGTTTTCTGCTACGAATTCTACTCATTTACTTAAGATGCCTTATTTTTACGTTGCATAATTAAGTTAACAAATTTAACCGTTGCCATTTCTAAGCTATCAACAATTTCAGTCGTCTTAGTTTGTATAACGGTATAAAGGAGCAACAAAGGAATTGCTACCATCAAACCAAAAGCAGTGGTATTCATGGCTACTGAGATACTGGTTGATAGTATTTCACCTTTTAAAGCAGGATCGACCTGAGCAACCGCAGTAAATGCTTTAATCAAACCAATAATGGTACCGAGTAAGCCTAGAAGTGTTGCTATATTTGCATACATAGCTAGATAGTGAGTACGTTTTTCAAGACGTGGTATAATTTCAAGCATACTTTCTTCCATAGCGGCTTCAATATCATCTCTGTCTTGTGCCGTTTTATACTTGGATAAGCCTGAATTAAGAATCTTTGCGATGGGTTGTTTTGATTTATTTGAGGTGCTATAGGCTAGTTTAAAATCACCTTTTTCCATAAGAGGCATAATCTTTTTGAGCAACATGCGATTACGTGCTCTTGATTGAGTTAGGTAAACATAACGTTCAATTGCAATTGCGCTACCAATTGCAAGTACGATTGCGATTGGCACCATAAACGAGCCACCTTCCTGGAAGAAAGTTACTATACTGGTATACATATTTTATCTCCTAATAAATCTTTACTATTTTTTACTATTATTTTGTGAGTCATGCAAGGCATGATGATAATTAACTTGGCGTTGAAATACTTCACGGTCTATTGGTTGAAGTGCTTCATCAATTAAACTTTCTAATGGCGGTTGGCCCATATCCGGAACTTCTGAATTTTTCCAAGGTACAATATAAAGAACCTTGGGTAGTTCCTGATTACCTATAATCGAGGTGCCATCCATTTTTAACTTATCTTCAGCGAGCACAGAGGAAAGACTACAACTTAAGATAATGCTTAGATATAAATTTATATTTTTCATCCGTGATTAACTCCCGGTTGAGACATTAAGCTTGTTTTCTTCGTTTTAGTGCGTCTTTTTATATCAAGTATCCAATTAGAGACTTTTTTATCGGCACTACCATTGAATACTTGATATTGCTCATAGTGATGAAGTGCACGTTTTGAATCATTCATATATAAGTCATAGAGTACGCCAAGGTTTAAGTGTGCATTGGCATATTTAGCATTTTTTGAGATTGCTTGCTTGTATGCTTCTTTTGCTTCAACAAACTTACCATTTCGGCGATAAACGACACCAAGTAAATTATAGCCTACAGCATTGTCTCTATTTATTTGAATGGCCCGTTTAAATGCTTTTTCAGCTTTTTCTAAATGATTCCTTCTTAGGTGCAAAAGACCAATATTTAATTGAGGACCAGCAAAGCCAGGGTATTTTTTGCTAACAGAATTAAACAATCTGAATGCACTTTTTATTCTACCTGATTTCATGGCCCTTACTGCGCGTTGATATTCAGCTTGAGCTTGAGGGGCGACAGGGGCCAGCGATTCCTTCTTCTGTGTTGTAGTAACGCAAGCACTAAGCATCAAAGTGCTCATGAGTACTAGAGCCGTAACGCGAGTCTGTCTTTGTCTATTTTTAATGAATCGAATCAACATACCCTTCTACCTTCTCAGTTTTTGCATAACGTACAGGTTGCAAATTTGAAAGCTGTTTAAGACTTTTCTTAACCCAATCGTTATAAACACCAATAGTTACGTTTTGAACGTTTGCAATATGAATATCAATTGCCTTCTCTTCAAATGGAAAAGCCTGCTCTTCTAGTAAGATGTTGTATTGTTCTTTTTCATCAGAGGATAAACCTTTGGGGCGTTGTGATTTCATTAATGCACGAGCAAAATCATTATATATTTCTGCTATTTGATAGGTTGCAGAGGTAGACACTTCTGCAACTTTATACTTAAGCGCTTGTTCATATGCTTTTATTGATTTTTGCATGAGTTTCTTTTTCTTTTTAAGGCTTTTCTTTAAAGGAATTTTTAAACGTACTTTACTATACTGTGTCTTTAGTGGCTTAGCCAAAACGAGTGTCGCATTGCCTGCTAAGTATTTAGTTCGATCTGTGCGTAATCTCCCACCTTTAGCATCGGCTTTAATAATTTCACGTAACCAATAACCCCATTTTTTGAGTTGACGTGTCTTTTTGTAATGCTCGGATAGTGTATTTCGAGCTTCCATCGCCTCTACTAATGGGCGAGGGTATTTTTTTAAATAATTCTTGTAAAGACGTATTCCATTCTTCTTATTTCCTCCTTTGATGTAAAGATTTGCAGCTTGCCATGTCATGTTGCGTTTGAAATTAGCATCACCTTTAGTTTTAAGTAATTTTTCAATTTCACGAGCTGCTTTTGTGTGTTGTTTTGTTTCTGTATAGATAAAGGCAAGCTTTTCTGTAACGCCTTGCTGTAACTTTTTCTTTTTTGAATATTTTTTTCTAAACTTTTCAAGAATGCGAGACGCCTTTTTCAATTTACCATCTTTTATTAGGAGTGTCGCAGCATCATATTCAGCCGTTGCAAGTAGAGGTGAGTTAGGTGTTACCTTTTTTAAGCGCAAAAAGTGGGCGACAGCAACAACGTTCTTGTTATTTGATCTTGCTTCTTCTCCTTGTTTGTAAATGCTGGCTGCTAAGCGTGTTTGCATCGGTTTATAAAACTTGCTTCTTTTAGCTGTGCGACGCAAAACTTCTTTATAAGCTTTCTCAGATTGTGAATAGTTGGCAAGTGCAAATTCTGAATGGCCGATAATAATCCATGCGGTTCGTTTATCTCTCGCTGAGGTGTTTGTACTTATATTTTTAAGAAGTAATCGTGCTGTTGCATTTGCTCGATTGTAATCCTTATGCGCGTAGAGTGTCTCGCTTGTTTTTGCGAGTACGGATGAAACTCGTTTATCCAATGGAAACTTTTCACTAAAGAGTAATGTACTAGCTATAGATTTTTGTTGAAGTACAAACACATCTTGTTTGATGTTTTTATTATTTTTATTAGCGTGTATTGATTTTTGTAATTTCGGATAGATTAAGATTGCCGCATATGCTGCTTCTGCACTTTTCTTGTGAGAGGCATAGCCATATGCTGTTTTTTCAAATTCTGCAATTGATTGTTGATATTGACCTGATTCATTGAGTGATTCAGCAAGCAAGAAATTAATTTCAGGACTGGTTTTATCATTCGGGAACATCGTAATAAATTCGTCATACCATTTTGCCGCTTGACGATAGTCACTTCGTTTACGTGATTTTCTTCCTGTGGCATGAAAATGGGTCGCTAGATCTTTTATGTGAATAGCGAGTAGGGGTTTTATGAAATTACGTCTGTCATTGTTTTGGGTGCGCCAGTAATAACTTTTGGTATTATAGCGGTCAATAAACTCACTTTTAGATTGTATGACAAGTTTAGATAACCCTCCTTTTTTGTAAGCAGTGATGGCATCTTGATGAAATACCGGCGCATCAGGATCATTTGGCGCATGCTTTACATATGCCATATACGACTCAGCGGCGTCAATGATTCGATCTTTATCTTGGTATATTTTCCCTAATGCCCGATACAGTAAGGGTTCGTAAGATTTTTTACCGGAGGCTTTTAAGAATTTAGTAAGTGTTCTTGAACCGTTCTGATAGGTTAGGGTGAGGCTAGTGACTCTTAAAGTATCATTAAGTAATTCTTTTTCACTGCGACTAATGCTGGGTGATAAAGTAACGCGACCTAATTTACCCTGACTACTTTTTATGTCGAGTAAACTCACAAATTGAGTAAGCGCTTGATGGTACTTATTACGTTTAAATAGTGTCCAGCCATACTTGTAAATTGCTTTCTCATAGAATAGTGAACGAGTATTATTTTTAACGATAGCTCTGTACGCTAGACCAGCACTTTTATATTTGCCCAGTACGAAATAAGTTTCCCCACGTCTAAAATCAACTTCATCACTATATTTTGATTGTGGGAACTCTCGTTTAAGTCTATTTAGTGTATGTTGTTCTTTTTCTGGTTCAGCTAAAAGTGAGTAAGCTTTTGCTAATTGATATAAGACTAATTCATTTTCTTTTGAATTCTTGTGAGTTTTCAAGTATCTAATATATTGTTTGGTCGCAGAACGAAGTTGCTCTCTTCCCGCAGCTGATAGAGGGTCGTCATCCGCCACGCTTTTGTCTTCACCTGACATTAACTCTAGATCAGCTAAACGTCGTTGAGCATCACTGTATATATCTTCAACAGGAACGCTACGCAAAAACTCTTTATATTTAGCGATTACATTTTTGCGTTCGATAGGTTTAACTTTTATTGAACTAATAACAAGTTCTTTTTCTTCAAGGCTTGCGATGGTTGGCTCATCACGTCCAGTAGCACAAGATATAAAAACGCTGGCAGCACAAAATGCTAATAAAACATTCTTTACTGTTGATGCTTGCGACAGCTGATTTAACTGTTTTAGACGGATGCTCATTTCACATCCTCTTTTTCAGTTTTTTCAGATGATGATAATGCAATTTTGTCATACAAGCGTGCGACAGAAAAACGAGCTCGCGCATGATAATTCTTTAATGCTCGCTGTTTATTATTGAGTTCACGCATTGCCATTATGACCAAAAATCGTTGTTGTTGGCCTATCAGATGTTTTAATTTAATTTTTAAATTTTTAATTCTTGAATGTTTTTCATTTACTTTCTGATTAAATCCTGTGAATCGTGACGGTGCTGATGCCCATGCTTTTTTAAGCGACTTCTGAGACGCTTTTGTTTTTTCTAAAGCAACCTCAACTAGGTTAAGTTGCTTTTCTGCCTTCCATAAGCGAGGGATATATTCACGAGATAATTTCCAAATCATCATGCCTTTTAATATACGGAATTTATGCCTTTGTTTTGATATATCCTGTTTATCTTTAATGGATTCAATTGCTAATGCCGCGCGTGTTAATTTGCTAATTGTTTTACGCTCTTTTACTGAAGCAAGAGCCATAAAGTCTTGTTGTTTTTCTATAAGACGTATCTTTCTTTCAAATTTATCTTTACTTTGAGTTAACGCAGATATTGTATTAATTCTTTTATCATTTTTAATTTCAGGCAACTTATTTTGATAGCGAAGCTTCCGCTCTTTAAGCATTAATTCATAAGCAGGTAATTGATTGGTCCAGCGTTTAAGCACTTTTTGTAGGAAAAGCAAATCACGATAATTTAAGTAGGCTTGTTGAAATTCATGCTTAGCTATTAATTTTTCAATGTAGGGCGTTGCGATGGAAACAGGTGGAGTGGTTAACCTGAAATCATTGTCTTCTTTTTCGGCATTGAGAACTTTGGTTAATGAGGCAATTAATTCTCCATCTTTAACAACATTTATAACTGAGTTAATAGCTTTGAGTTCTTGGTCATATACACTTACTGCATTTTGATAATGTCCCAATGCGTTATTATTATCTTTAAGCTGTTCTAACGTATAAGGTATGGCCAACATGGATTCTTGAACAGCCGTGTCTACCGAGTCACGAGCTTGGAGAGCAACCCATGGTCTTAGCGCATTTTTGTGCTCTTCTCTTGCGCTATAAGCCCAACCTAACCCAAGCAATGCCGTATTCGATAAAGGGCCATTAAGTCTAACTTGCTTTAGAAACTCTGGAGCTTTATTAGGATTATTATTGCGTATATGTGCAAAGCCGATAGCTAAGTGAGCCTTATCAACCAAAGCATTCATTTCAGGAGTAGCTACGCTTATATTATTGACATGTAATAATTGGGTAATACCTTTGTCAAATTGATTTTCTCTTATTAAACCCACGCCTATATTGTAACTGGCATAGGGAGCCCATTCGCTATCATCAGAGAAATGCTCTAGTAAGTTATAGGCCTTAGTAAATTCCTTCCGACGTAAGTATACATTTGATAATAAATGTAGTTTTTCGTCATTGAAGTTATCTGGAAGTGTCGGTGTGATGTTTGTGAATGCTGAAATGGCTCGATCATAATATGATTTTTTGTAAAATAATTTACCTAAATAAAAGAATGCGCGATCTCGAGTGTATACAGGTAAATTAGCATTAATTAACTTCGTAAAAACATTGTGAGCCTGATTATGTAATCCATAAGCTAAGAACAAGCCACCTTTTAATAGTTCAGGTTCATTACCCTGGGTTGTAATAGGTTTGGTAGCATCAGCAACCATGATATTGGTAAGAGCTGAAAAATATTTACTTTGGTAAAAGTTAAAAAGGCTCTCACCATAACGAAGATCTTTAATCGTTTGAGGTGGAAGTTTTCCATTATCATTACTAGCATAAGCCGTTAAGCAAATACTATTTAGCATTATCGTTGTAAACGATAAGGCTAAGAATATTTTAGTGTTGAAATGAAGTGGCATGAGTAAACTTTATTCCCAAACTTTAACTTCAAATTCAGGCTGCTGTTTAGTGGTGTTATCACTAATTTTTAGCTCAACAAATTGCGCTGAGCTTGTTTTCTCAATAATAGTCGTTGAGCCTTGCTTGTAAGTACGATTGTTAGGGCCGACGCCTGTGTAGTAGGCAACAATTTCATGTTTTCCTGAGGGCAAGTTGCCAGTGAAAATACGTTGAACACCACCACGTTTTAAGGCGTCAAGTTCACGTTTAGTATATAAATGATTAGACACTATTTTGTCATCAAGTCGAATTTGGACTGAATCAAGTTGAAATAAATTTCCAATATCTAAGGAAAGAAAAACTGAGATTTGTGTGTTCGATGGGAAGAGCAGTTCTTCTTCCAGCATAAATAAATCACGATTTAAGTTGAGCACTTCTTCTTTTAAAGATTGTATCTGGCTGTCGAGTGAACGTAATTCATCTGATGGTGCGCCTGCATTGTCCTCTGCCAAAACGTTTAAACTACTGGTTATAAATATTGTAGCGAAGAGGAATGAAACTATTATTTTTTTAAACATGGTTACGTACCTGTATTTTTAAAACCATAATGATAATAAAATTTGAGCGACAGTTGCTTTGTAAGAATATTTCTCACCGGTTTGGTAATGAGTGAAGTCATCATAATCAAATTGTATGAGTCCGATTGATGATGTGAATGTCCCTTTACTGAAAAAACCATTATCATTTTCAAACATATGATAGGTGTATTTAGCTTTAATGGTCGTGTCAGTGAAAGTACTTAATTCTTTATCACGAGCCATATAAACCATTTCAGCTGAAAAATTATCGCTGTAAAAATTGGCTTTGTTTTGTGAATATGTTCTATAAGAAATTTCTAGAATATTTTTTGAACCTAAATATTTACTTACCCCTATTTCGACAGTATCACTTTGTATTCCCCAAGTATCGGTATATGCACGGTAATCAAAACGAACAGAACCCCGCCAATCAAAGTAAGTAAGCGAGCGGATTGAATAAGCTTCACTTGTTCGTGTTGAAGGTGACAATTCAGGTACATAAGCTCCTAATACTCGAGCTGAACGATAGGGGTTACTAAGGTAACCTTTTTCAGCAATCGACTCGAAGCCGAAACTAGTAATCCAGTTTGGCGTTAAGATTTGAGATAAGCCTAGACGATATCGGTAACGGTTAAGTTCTTCGTTAAAATCATTGTCAACACGCTTAACGGTATCCGTTGCTGCTGAATATCCGATATTGAAGGTTGTTGTGCCACCAAAAAATTCCTGTGACATATCCAGGTTAACATTATCTGACAAGTAGTCACTTTCTTCACTGCTATTATATGAAATGCTTGTTATCGTATCGTTATATAAGTAATCAACACCAAGAGCTGTTTCATCACGTTTCTCGGTATATTCACTTGCTTGAGCCTCCACATCGATGGATGCACTTGTAACATTATCTACATAGTAACTTGCAAAAATTGAGTACGATTTGTCATTTCCTTTACGTACTAAAAGTGCAGGGCCTTGAGCGGTTACATTACCTCCGGAATAATAATGCGTCATGATATCCGCTCGATCATCGGCAAGTACGGCTGCCTCAGACATTTCACAATTGAAAGTAAATAATCCTATCAACAGCAAGCTTAAAATAATTTGCTGAGTTTTGTGATTTAAATTAAAGGTAAGATGATTCATAATATACGTAGCTTAGTTACAACCACAACCTCCGCCAACACTAGTGCCACCGCCATGTGCACCTTCACGTACTTCGTAAACATGAGAAAAGTGGCTATCGATTGATGGCTCTCTCGCAAAGCTCATAATGGGGTCGGCTAAAATTTCCCGTTCATAAGGTTGCACCCATGGTTCGAGTGATGAACAACCTGTTAAGAGTAAACTGATCCCAATGAAAGCTAGATTTAATTTAGTAAAATAAGACATTTCTATTCTCGTAAAAGTTGTCTAATGGCTTTTCTATATTTTTCTTCATATCCAGATTTATAACCCTGGAATAAATGACGAATCTTGCCATCACGATCGATGAGTATTGTGAACGGCATTGTTTTTATTGAATATAATTTACTCACTTTCTGTTTGTTATCAAACAGAATCGGAAATTTTGCACCCAGGTCTTTCGCCATTTTAGCCGCTTTGATTTTGTTATTATCTATACTAACACCCAGTATGGTAAAACCGATGTCTTTGTATTGTGCGTAGAGTTTTTGTAAGTGAGGTATCTCTACACGACAAGGATTACACCAGGTTGCCCAGAAGTTAAGCATGACAACTTGGCCACGTAGTTCAGCTAAACGAGTATTTTGTTTGGTTGATGAAGAAAGAGTAAAATCAGGTGATATTTGTCCGTTACTTACGGCATACGAAGCTGTGCTGAATGTACATGTTCCTAATAGTAATAGGGTTGATATTATTGATTTAAAATTTCGCATTTTTCGTAACCACAATGTTGAGTTTAAAAATAAATAGATAGGCCAATACTGATTTCTAAATTATTAATTACTTTTTTTGTTCCTGTTATATCCGATTCAAAGGTATGTCTTCTCGCATCCATATGAATGGCAATCCAATCTTTTGGCAATATTCTGAAACCACCACCTAATATGGTTGTGCTGTGGTCTTTGTTTACAAAACTGGTGTTACCAGCGCCTGCAACGAGGTAAAATGCGCTTGTCCAAGCGACGCCATCAAAAGGGAAGAATTCACCAGGAAAAATGTTGTAACCAACGATGACGTAGTTGTATTCAAGCGTTTCAACTTGATTTGGAAATAACCCGCCAGGCAAAATACTACGAAACGTCTTGTCAGAAACTTCGGTACTACCGAAGGCACCTTCGATAAAGGCACGTTCAGTTATATGATAAGCAACTCTTAATCCGCTGGCAGTATTTGCCCCGAAATCTTCCATGTTGTATTGGCCTGTATATAGGCCAACTTCAAAATTTTCGGTATCGATGTTAGGGATTTTTATATCTCGGCGTTCAACTTCAGGTTTTATGACTTGTTCGTTTTGCGTTTGAAGTTCTCGCTCGGGCTCCTTAGCAAACGCTATACTGTGTAAATTAAGGCTTAAAAATATTACATATAAAATTGTTTTCATTTTTATAGTCATCAATCAATTAAAAGAAGAAAGAGAAGCCGGCACTGAAATGAGAATACTCATCACTTCGATTGTCACCTACGAGGACAACATAGGTACTTGCATCGGCACGGAAATAAAATTGGTCTGTTAGGTAAAATTTTACACCTAAACCAGCGTTACCCATATCGAGAGAAACGTCTTGCCCCGAAACTAATGATGTTGATGGTGCATTATCAAATTTTCCATAACCAATAAACATGAAAGGACTAAAACGTGAGTCGGGATAGAGTTGTAAATTAAAGTTTCCTTGATAAAGCGTTGAACTTGAGAATTTTCCTGCAATTTTAGTATAAGCTAATTCAAAAGTGATATTAGGAGTCAGTTTGTAACCGGCATGAATCGTAAAGCTCTGTTCGCTTTCAAATAAACCCATACCGATACCAAATTCAATACGGCTTTTAATGTAATCGTCTATTAAAATATCTTTAAATGTTTTTTTAACACCAGCTTCGGTTAATGTTTTTTCAAGTTTCTCTCGTTTAACCCAGCCAATTTTGTCTGTTTGTGTATAAACCTTAAACCAATCAGTTTTACGTTTTAATATTTGTATCGTATTACCTCGTTGCTCAACAAAAAATATAGGGAAACCACTACCAGGTCCGGTATGGAGTTCAATATAGGCTTCAGCAACGGTAAGTTTTTGGAATTCGTTTGGGTCTGGTTTTTCAGATGCAAAGGTATTTGTACTAAGAAAAATATTAATAAGAAATGCAAACAGCAAGTGATGTAGATGTGTCGTAGCTTTCATTATGGTGATACTGGACTATTAATCCAGTTAAATAGTATCGTGTAATTTGCATCGCCATTTGTAAATATATCACCACCAGCGTGACTGCCCACACTTGAGAAAATACCGGTTAATGGTTCGAGTAATAATTTACTTTGAGACGGATCGACTAAGTTAGCAAATGATTTTGCCGAGATAAAATTTGCTGTAAGGTCGGCCGTTGTTGTTGCGTTGGCATATATTTTAAACGAGCCACCTGAACCACCGTTAACATTATGGCAACCACTGGCTGAGCAAGTTCTGCCGCCTATATTGGCATCAAAGACAGCATTAACCGAACCGGTAAAGGTTGTATAGCTAAGAGTTTGGACTCCGGTGTTTTCACTATTTTCAACCTGTTTACAGCTTGTTAGTGATAACAAACTGTAAAGGGTTAAACATAAAACCAAGGTATGTGGTGGAACTTGGTACGACATAAGTTTTCAATTTCTATTTTATTATTATTTTAAGGCGTACTGGTAATCCAGTTACTAATTATAGTGTAAGCAGACTCAGATGTTGACATAACTGCCTGCGTTCCGCCAGCACCATTACTAATTTGCGGATGTACAGCAGTATCAGTCGATGTTGGTTTTGTTAACAAATTACTCGTAGCAGGGCTGGCAACATCAGTTACCATTGTAGTGGTTATATTATAATCACCTTCTTGATTACCTGTTAGCACAAAACGATTTCGTCCTGTAAATAATTGGTTAGCCGCACCTGTGGCACCATTACCACCAAAGGCTTGGTGACATGATGCACAACGAGCCATTAATACTGGATGGACTGACGCATTAAATACTGATTCGCTTAAACCAGAAGGAGGACTACGTAACTCAGCTTGATCTTGAATACCGTTTGAATTTGCATCTGGACCAAAGGCAGTATTGTAGTACTGACCGCCCATATCGATCCATTCATTTATAACCCGACGTTCAGATGCATTGGTCATTGCTGAATGGTCAACGCTTATTGAAGCAATATCTTCATCTGTTAATACACCACTTTTAGTAATTTGACGGGCACCTGCTTTTAAAGCTTGGTTATAAAGTACTGCCATCAAAATACTGCTACGAGAACTTGCGATAGAAACAGGAGCGCGTTCACGTTCAATTTCGATATCGCCGTCAGCTTGGATTGTAATAATAGGAAGACCGTTCGCATCTAATATTGGATCGCCTACCATTAACTCACTGTACGATTTTACATAGCCTTCGCCGCCTGTTGTATTGCTTAAATCTAAGCCAGCGGTGCGTTGAAAGGTGGTGTTGTTTTCGTCATCCTGTGTGCTGTCATTGTGACAAGTGGTGCAGCTGTACGTGTCACTGGGATTGATAGTTACTAGATCAGATCCGGAACTAACACTTATCGAGGTTGCGCCGATTGGATATGTACGGGTTTTGGTCCAGAGAGGAGCAACATTTTCAGTGTAATTAACCACACCATCGCTTGGTGCCGTTGTGGTTAAAGCTGAGTAGTCGATTGTAATAGAGTCTGTATTTTGTGTCGCTGTTGTTTGTGCTGCGGTTGCCCAAACATCTGAATGAATCATATCGCTTTGTAATACAGGGTAGGTATTCGGGTATGTATTAAAGCGTGTTTCGGCCATTGTTTCACCACCACTGCCCACTAGGTCGTTACCGTTTGAGTGGTTACCAGCGATAGGTGTTGCATTGATGGCTGCTCCTCGACGAGATGAATGACAACCGTTACAAGTACGTGTTTCTCCTGGTTTAACTTGAATCCAGTTAGTGTGAACCTGGAAGGCACGACCTTCAGAATCTAAAGCGGTTATTGCTAATGGAGTATCTGCAGGAACTTCAATTTTAAAAGATCCATCGGGCTCAATTTCTGTATAACCAACGATTTGTTGCATCTCAAACATGGTTTCACCCATATCATCTTGTCCCATGCCTGAAGGGGTTGGAACGGCTTTTGTGATACGAATAAAGCGAGCGGGACGTGTTTTATAATTAGCATCAGTAGGATCTTTCATTGCAGCAAGATCTGGAACACCATTTAGTTGAGGAATACTTTCACCTGTCATTAAGGCTGCACTACCCATTCTGCCTCTGCTATCTGTATCATAAACACTTTTAACATTTAAAATACCCGTGCCATTATTTTTAGCTGCGAGTGTAGCATCGAGTGTTTTATCATCAATACCATTTGGTTTTGCACGAGCAATTAGAGCTACCGGGCTACGTAAAACTTTGCCAGCTGAGCCGATATCAATAATATCTAAATCTTTAGTATCGATATTAAGCATATAGATACCGTATTGAGGCGTACCTTCTGTTGCTTCTTCGGTATTTGTTGCAAGATTAAGTTCTGTTGGGCAGTTGCTGATGTTGATAGCAGAGCATGATGCAGCCCAGCTTACGAGTAAGCGATTTGAACCATCATAAAGAGGATAAGGATCTGTCGCTCTACCATATTGAGATAGACCTCTACCGAAATTTAAAGATTGAGCTGTAGCATGTGATTGAGCATTACCTGATACGCTGGCATCACAGTCGTCATTTTCAGAACAATCATTGGCTTTTATTAGCATGATTGCACCACCTTCTTTAGTGCGTGATAAAGGCATTAAACTACTTACAACAGTTGCATTATCCGGCATTTGGCGAGGATGTAAAAAACTATTTCCCGGGCTATGCGCTCCGTAGAAAACAAACATGTTTGTGCCATCAGGATTTGTTGTGAATATACTAAATTGATTACGTCCACCAACATGATCCCAACGTGAATACATAATTTCACCCGTTGATAATACCGTTGGGTTACGGTCATGACTTTGGTTAAATGATATTTGACGAACACCTGTGCCATTAGCGTTCATAGTGTGTAAAACCGATACACGTTCACGCTCGTACTCATCTCGATATGAGTAGGGCTCAATGTTATTTAATCCCATAAGTTCTTTTGAACGGGTTTGTCTATTTGAACTGAATACAATTAAGTCACCGCTATCACGTGGTACGTATGCAGGATCGACATCGTTACCTAGATTTGCAGTGGCATCATCGGTAATAACTCGAGAAGGGTTACTGCTACTAAGAGCCTTAGTGGAGTCATACTCGTATATATCCCATGTGCCAGAGCTACAATTTAATTTCATAGCAAATAAGATTTTTGTACCATCGAAAGAAACTTCTAAATCAGATACATCACCTTGGCCATTTGTAAGGTGAGACGTTACATCGGTTTTACTTGAACTAGGAGAAGAGAGTTTGCGAACATAGAGTTTACCGCCGGCTGAACAGGTTGAGGCATCGGTTGGGTTACCGGTTGTATTTGAATTTCGTTCAACGTAAGCAATGGGTTTATCACCTTCGATAACAACGCTATTATTACTGCTTGAACTTTCATCACTGCCGCCGCCACAAGAGCTTAATGTCGCTACAGAAAAAGTTACAAAAATAGGTAGGATTAGTTTTTGAGTAAATCCACGCATATTCAATTCCCCTTGTTTGAGCACGATTTTTAGACGTGATCTATTTCTAAAGTATGTAAACACCAAATTTCAATTCGTTTGTTATATATTTCAGCACTATGTAAATCATTGACCCTGATTTTTAGATGGACACTAAAAGTGCTGAAGTTGGGTGTGAATTTAGATGTTTATAGACTTTTACGCTGTTATCTCGGTCACACATCGCTCAAACTAGACCATAAGATGCTCAAATTTGTGATGTGCATTGCTAATTTGACCTATTTATATGCACATTAAAGCTAATTATTATTATTTTTTCTTATTTTAATGTCTTCGTTGGTTGCTCTAAACCTGACGAATAGTTTAATACACCTTCTTTATTAATAATGATTGCCTCATATAATGGCAAAGAATTAATCAATTTAAGCGCTTTTTGCGTGGGTAATATAAATAGAGTGGTTGATAAAGCATCTGCTGTGGTGCTGTTAGGGCCTAAAACGGTGACACTTTGGCTGGTTGTCGCTGATTTTCCCGTTTTAGGTTGAATAATATGGTGATATCGAATGTTATCTTCGATAAAAAAGCGTTCATAGTCACCTGACGTTGATATAGCGGTATTCTCAAGAGGTAAGATTGCGATATATTTATTTTTATGACGAGGGTGACGAATACCTGTTACCCAAGGTTTGCCTCTTTTATCACCAATCAAACGACTATCTCCGCCGGCGCTAACGACGGCATGCTTTATACCAAGAGCTTGTAGTTTTGCTATACAACTATCAACAGCATGTCCTTTTGCTATCCCACCTAGATCAATGCGCACATTTTTCTGCTTAAAAAATATTTCAGAAGTTTTAGGATTCAGTTGGATTTTTTTATAGTTAATTTTCGATAATGTATTTTGTATAACATTATTACTAGGGCGTTGGTGTTTACGATAATTATATAAGTAGCCAATACTGGCAAATGTAATATCAAATGTTCCATTTGATTGGCGTGAAATAGTTTGAGCTTTTTCAATTAGAGTAAAAAGTTCATTGCTTATTTTAACTGGGTGTTTAGCGGCATCACGATTAATTAGTGAAACTTCACTATTTTTGATAAATGGACTCATTAACTGATCAATTCGCCGCATTTCAGAATGAACAGTTTCAATAGCTTGTTTAGCAGTTAACGAATCGGAATGCCATAATTCAACGCCGACGCGTGTGCCCATGATATCCCAATGCTGTTTATGCCAATCTGCAAATGAAGAATGCGAATAGCATAAAAAAAATAGAATACAAAAATATTTATGTACGATCATACCTACGCAGTATAAAGGATTTAGTTACGATTATTAATAAGATTTAAAAAGACTATTTACGCTATTGCTTGGTCATGCTGCTGAGTGTTTAATTCGGCTCTCGATTGATATCGAGCGATAAGTTCATCGGCGGTTTTTTTCATATTAGGTTCAAGAAAAACAGCCTTTTGTAGGACTTCTAGTCCGGTAGAATCATTATAAGAGAGTAAGATACGACCGATTGCAAACATCGATTTTGCATGCATAGGATTACGTTCAAGTATTTTTTTATAAATCGGTATTGCGAAAGAGTAACCTTTTATTTTTTCAGTAAGAACAGCTAACTCCCAAGTCTCAGATGCTGATAGAGGTTGTTCGGAAATTTTTGTTGATAAAGTATTTAAGCGTTGTTCATTGCTATCTAACTGAGATGATGTTTCATGTTGTGACTTAATATGTTGCAACCAAAGTTGATCAAAAATTTTGGTAACTTTTGGCAAAGCAGTATCGAGATAAACATTTGCAGCCGTTGTCTCTAAATATTCAGGCAGGCTATAACTTTCAAATCCTATTTCGAGTAATCGTGTGCGTAATAATGGAGCTGGGTATTCAAAGTTAGACATTTGCTGGTAGTGCTGATTAATTAACGTTCTTGATTTTTCTTTGTTAACACTTTGAGCAAAGGAAATGGCCATATTGGCATGCGGGTAGATGGCTTTATTAGAATATTGTCGATGTAATTTGTACATTGATACCCAAAAAGTATTTTTTAAGTAATGGCTCGCTAAAATTGTTTGAGATAATGTTTGAGAAAAAGATTCTTCATTGGTTATTTCAATGGCATATTGATCAGCTTGTAATTCATCCACTCTGATAGCGTAAAAGGATATGGCATTAAATAGATTCTGGAATGAACGAAAAAAATAATAGAAAGGGATATAAGACCAATGAGTGCTTTGTTTGCATGTCGTAAAGTATTGGTTAAGGATATCGCTGAATAGATAGATCCTTCCTGTTATAGGATTTTTTGAAAGCGACAATTGTCCAATACGACGAGCAAGTAGAGATTTGAATTGATTTGCAGATACTGTTTGCATTAAAGGTAAACCAATTTGTAACGTTGTTTCACCTAATTGTGGAACGCAATACATGGGGGAGATATGTGCGCTAATAGCATATTTATCAGTCAACAAAATATTATCAAAGGCTTTAACCTTAAAGTGCTGCTCTAATTCATTAACTAAGGCGATGAGTTTGGGTGTTTTCTTTTTATTGACGGATATGTATATATCCGATGCTTTCGGTGACTTTAATTGGAGTAATACAAACTGGTAACTAAGATAGAAACATAATGCAGATAGCGGAACTTGGTAAAACAAAACCATTAGATCTGAAGCAGTCTCTACATTAAAAAGGGTAGTTACACCTGATATTAAAAATTTTATTCCCAAAATAGGTATTAGAGAAAGAAAGAAGATACCCAGTGTTGCACAGAAAACCACCAAGCCTAAATACAATTTAGGTGAGCGGTGCTGGAAGCTGTTTAAATTTTCTATCAGTTCTAACATAGCCGGAATCCGAGTGTTAGTAGGATGAGATACTGCGTAATATCAATAATATTTAAAGATAACACATTTATAATAGAATAAAGCAGTCATGTGAGTGTGATTGTTATCACATTTCCTAATGTATTAGAGTATTATTAAATACTGTCATGCTAGCCATGGATTTTTATAGTTGCTTAGAGAGCCTGTTTCTGTGGATATGACAATTGAAGAGACTGTAAATGAAAGCGACATTACTCAGATAAGTGATTTACATCACTAACTAATGGATAGGTAGGTGTAACCAAATATTAGAGTGTGTGAACAACAAGGAGACTGTACTAAATTCTGTGTAATTGTTTATCATTAGCCCTTCACAGGGAAAGGATAGATAATTATGAACAAAGAAGACCAACAGGCATTCGCTCAAGAAGCCGCCAAAAACATTAAAACCG
>Ga0316206_1000302_pt1 | contig 76746 bp, 73 predicted proteins | sample 6monthpyrite_MG_FD_204942 | JGI IMG/M metagenome (GOLD analysis project Ga0316206, IMG submission 204942) | Microbial mat bacterial communities from mineral coupon in-situ incubated in ocean water Damariscotta River, Maine, United States -... | ecosystem: Environmental > Aquatic > Marine >...
CCATTACGCATAAGCATAACAAACAACTTCATCCAGATGCACGTTGCTAAACAAATTACCAATCTCTCAGATAATTCGCCGCCCGCGCATCTCTTCTTACTAATATCTACAATGTAAAATATCAAACGCCCGAAATTTCGGGACAAAAAAAACGCTGTCTGACCCACCTGAGAAAACATCAGGTCCGTTTCGACCGCGTCGTTGGAAGCTTATATATTCAAGCCCGCAACATAGTCAACAGAAATTTTCAAATAAAGGCGAAAAATCTTTATAGCTTTTTCCGCCTGACAACACAACAAAAAACGAATATTCCTGTGTTGCTCCAATTTCTATTCCCACCGAAATGGAGGCGCAAAATGTAAATATTACGGGCCAAAGTCAAGAGGAATTTTTCAGAAAATTCTTTTTTATTTAACCTGAGTTGAATATCCTGTAAAAAACACCGTAAAAGCGCGAGAAAGGCTTAAAAAATGCCCCCTCCAAAAATAGGATTAGCCCTTGGAAGCGGGGTTGCCCGCGGTTGGGCCCATATTGGCGTCCTCAAAAGACTGGAAAAAGAAGGAATCAGACCCGACCTGATTTGCGGCACCTCCATTGGAGCCCTTGTTGGCGGGATATATCTTGCGGGGCAACTTGATCAACTGGAAGAATGGGCCCGCGACCTCGGTAAAGTCAGTCTGTTCCGATTTCTCGATTTACGGTTAAGCGGGGGCAGCCTTATTTCCGGGAAAAAACTATTTAAACTAATTGATGACGTGGTTGGCGACATTCAAATTGAAGATTTACCCGCGCCGTTCGCGGCGATTACAACAGAACTTGGTACCGGGCATGAAATCTGGCTCCGCAAAGGGTCTCTTAACAAAGCAATAAACGCATCCTATGCCCTGCCCGGATTATTCTCACCCCAACATGTTGATGACAGATGGTTGATCGATGGCGCACTGACAAATCCTGTCCCAGTGTCTGTTTGTCGCGCCTTGGGGGCTCGGCTGGTTATTGCCGTCAATCTGAATGCAGATGTGTTTGGAATGACCAATGTTGGTGAGCATGAGGAAAGCCTTCAGAAGAACATGGAAGAGCCCGACACTGGATTTCTGGCCTCCGTCTCACCTATCAATCTGATGAAGCACCGTTTTTTTGATAAATCCGGAACAGAGCCAAGCATGTTCGGCGTCATGATGTCATCCCTGAACATTGTACAAGACAGGCTCAGTCGATCCCGCCTTGCCGGTGACCCGCCTGATGTCAATATTGCACCCAGACTGGCCCATCGCGGGTTACTGGAATTTGACAAGGCCAACGAAATGATTAGGGAGGGCGAAGCTGCGGTTGAACGCGCCCTCCCGTTCCTTCATCACGCGCTTAATGTTCTGTCGTAATCAGCCGGTTGCAATATAGTCGCGCATGGCAGCAGCTTCACGCTCTACCTCATCCATGCGCCGCTTGACCACATCGCCAATTGAGATGAAGCCGACCAGCCCATCTTTGTCGATAACAGGCAGATGGCGAATGCGTTTTGTCGTCATAAGAGACGTTACCTGATCAATTGTATCCGACGGACTGCAGGTGATGACGTTTGAGGTCATCAAATCCTGTGCCTTTTTAGTCAGACATGCCCCACCATCCTGAGCCAACCCACGGACGATGTCCCGCTCGGAAATCACCCCCAGAACAGTACGGGCAGCATCCACCACCAAAACCGCGCCAATCCTGTTATCGCTTAATGTTCCTGCAATCGTGGCAATCGTATCATCAGCGGTAGCTGTGATAATGTTTACACCTTTGCCTTTTAAAATACTTGCAACATTCATGCTGTTCCTCCCGTTTGAACAAGCCCCAAAGAAACGACTGGAAAACAGGATAGCATCATTCATCACAATGCTCAAATATATGGAAAATTTAATAAAAAGGGTGCGGCTCAACCTCTTCCTTGACCTCGGCCGCAGGCGGTGCAATGACAATCGTCACCTCGCCTTTTATTTTTTGCCCGTCAAACTGATCGATCAATTCCTGTATGCTGCCGCGATGAACCCGCTCAAATTTCTTGGTCAGCTCCACACAGACAGCCGCCTGGCGATCTCCAAGGCATTCAAGAGCAATCTTCAGTATTTTAGCCACTCGAAACGGCGATTCAAACAAGGCAATCGCCCCTGGCGTTTCTGCATAGGCATTAAATACCTTGCGCTGCCGTCCGGGCCTGCGGGGCAAAAACCCTAAAAAGCTGAAAAACGGAATTGGAACACCCGACACCATTAGCGCGGTAATGACCGCACTGGGTCCCGGTAGAGCTTCTACCCGATATCCGTTTTCAATGGCAGCAATGGCAGCCCGTTGCCCGGGGTCACTAATCCCGGGGGCACCGGCATCAGATGTCAGCCCCACATTTAACCCGTCCCGAAGCAACGACAATATCCGCCCAACAGCCCGATCTTCATTATGGGCATGGCAGGAAAAGATAACCGGCGGACTGCTCAACTTATGACGCTCGAATATCTTGCGGGTATGCCGCGTATCCTCGCAAGCAAGCGCATCTACATTTTGCAGGATTTTCACCGTGCGATAGGAGATATCTTCAAGATTTCCAATCGGTGTCGGAATCAAGAAAAGGGTTGGCTCTGCTGTAAATTCTGTTTCTTCCATACTAGCGGACTAATCACATTAACCGAAAATGCGCAAGGAAAAGCACGAAAGTATCAAGCAATTGCCCCGGCAGCTTCAATCATTTTCTCGCGAAGCCATCGGCCAAGTGCCGATCCTTCCGTGGAATTATGCCAATAAAGATGCAAATCAAGCCCGGGAGCCTCAAAGGGCAGTTCAAAGACTTTGCACGGGTATAACTCAGCCAGTTTTGACGGGGCCGCAAGGAGCAGGCCACTTTGGTCCAGCATGGCGAACGCTGCCTGATGATGTTGCAAACGGACGATTTTGGTACGTGAGGCCCCAAATTTCCCGAGACCAATATCTGCCACCCCATCGCCTTTTGATCTGGACGAGACATGAATATGGCCATTGGCAAGATAGGCCTCAAGCGTCAGTTCTTTCTCCGAGGCAAGAGGATGATCAAACGATAACACACAAACTTGCCGGTCTGACATAAGCGGGCATTGACGCAACTCTCCTCCGACCGACATCAGGATATCAATGGCCAGATCAATTTCACTAACCGCCAGCTTTCGAGCAATGGACCGGCGCGGAATTTGAACCACATGCACAGAGATACCGGGGGCTTCTTGCCTGAGGATTTTCAGAAAGCCCGGCAATATAATTGTCTCGCCAATATCACCGACGCTCAATCTCACAGTTTTGCGGACCAAAGCCGGGTTAAAGCCGGTCTCATCCGACAGGCTATCTTGTAGTAGCCGCAAGGCCTGCCTGACGGGACCGATCAAGTCATCAGCACGGGCTGTCGGGTTCATTTTTTTACCTGCGTGAATAAACAGTGGGTCGCCAACCGACCGCCTTAGCCTTGCAAGAGCGTTACTGATAGCAGGTTGTGTCTTGTTCAAGGTTTGTGCAGTTTGCGTCAAACTGCCTGTGTCATAAATCACTTCAAACAGCACAAACAAATTCAGATCGATAGTATGCAACATATATATTCACAATATTAATAGATTGATATCAGTATTATAAATTTTATTTACTCATTTTGCATCTTTATACTGATGAAAATTCAAAATGAGCAAAGGAGCATCCTATGTCATCCAAGGCAGACGATTTAAAAGCACGAGTTACAGCCTTCATGAACAATCATGTTTATGCCGCAGAAGAAATCTATAATAAACATGTCGAGACAGCTGATGATCGCTGGAGCATTCCGCCGATAATGGAAGAGCTTAAAGCCAAAGCAAAGGCCCAAGGGTTATGGAACCTGTTTTTAGCAGAATTTGACGAATATGGCTCTGGTCTGACAAATCTTGAATATGCGCCGCTGGCAGAAATAATGGGACGATCACTTATCGGCCCCGAAGTCTTCAATTGCAATGCTCCCGATACCGGTAATATGGAAGTTTTTGCTCGCTATTGCACCGAAGAGCAAAAGCAGCAATGGCTGATCCCGCTGCTGGAAGGTGAAATCCGCTCGGCCTTTGCCATGACCGAACCTGCTGTCGCATCCTCCGATGCCACCAACATTCAATGCACCATTACCCGCGACGGGGATGAATATGTTATCAACGGGCGTAAATGGTGGATCAGCGGCGCACCGGACCCAAGGTGCAAAATATTTATTGTCATGGGAAAAACAAACCCCGACGCCCCGCGCCACCAACAACAATCACAAATACTGGTGCCCAAAGACACCCCCGGCGTAAAGATAGTACGTGCCATGAAAGTATTTGGATCCGATGACGCTCCCCATGGCCATGCAGAGATGATCTTTGACAATGTGCGTGTCCCCGCATCCAACCTTATTGGTGAAGAAGGGAGCGGCTTTGCCATTGCGCAAGGACGGCTTGGCCCCGGCCGCATTCATCATTGCATGCGCCTGATCGGCTGCGCCCAGCGTGCCCTTGAACTTATGTGTGCCCGCGTGGATAGCCGTGTCGCCTTTGGCAAGACAATTGGTGAGCAAGGCTCTATCCGTGAAGACATCGCAAAATCTATTTGTGAAATCGAGCAAGCAAGACTTCTGACCCTGAAGGCTGCTGAAAAAATGGATCACGGCACCTATAAGGACGCCAAAGACGTGATCGCCATGATCAAGATTATTGCGCCTTCAATGGCACAAACAGTCATTGACCGGGCCATGCAGGCACATGGTGCTATGGGCCTCAGTCAGGATACATTTCTTGCCGAAGCATTTGCTTATGCCAGAACAATTCGGTTTGCCGACGGGCCGGATCAGGTTCACATGAATTCATTGGGCAAGCAAATCATCCGGCGATATGCTCAGCCGTAATATTTCAAGCTCGAAATAGCTCTAAAAGAAAAACCCTTGTCCGGCTGGACAAGGGTTTTCAGTAAGGAGAGCCTTATTATTAGTTTTCGCCTTGGCCCTGGCATTCTATGTCACTGACAGTTTTCTCAGATGAGAAAGGGAGACAGTTCAGGCCAGTCCCGGATCTTCTCGTCCAGTTTTCCAGCCTATCAACAGACTACCAGCTTTTTACCAAAATGACAAATTGTCATTTTTGACAATTCATCATTTTAAGAACAAAAAGCAATATAATTTCAAAATCTTGTTGAATTACATATGATTAGGACGATTTTACTAAAAAATAAATAATTATCAAGCGCGCTGTAACAATTCAAATTAAACCAAAAATACACTTTTATAGATTAATTAAATAATTAATTTCTACATATGAGGGCTTACCTCCATCCCAAACACTGATTCTCTCGCTAGCATTTTTACCGGCAAGGCCTTACACTGGAGCTCGCAACCAATCTGGAAAAGTCACCAATGCCAACTCACTTTATGCACTACATCCTGTCCGGCTTTATTCTGAGTCAACTGATCGCCACGTTTTCCTTTGCCGAAAACAATACGGCAAGAGCAGCATATCTACAGGGCGACTATATTGTTGCCTATCAGGAGTGGTTGATATCAGCCAAAAGAGCAAGAGACGCAGAGGCGCAGTTCAATCTGGGTTACCTGTTTGAAAATGGGCAAGGGGTTACAAGAGACCTTTTTGCCGCCGTAAAATGGTATGAACTTGCCGCTCGGCAAAATTATCCTACAGCATCGACAATGCTCGCCTCAGCGCGGCATAAAATTCGAAAAGAAAATCAGAAAAAACTGCTGCAATGGCTCCCAAAAGCAGAAGCGGGGGACAGCGACAGCCAGTTAGCCGTCTCGAAAATACTCGCCGTTGGGGAAAATACCATACAAGATGAAATTGAAGCCTTGAAATGGCTTATTCTGGCGATTGAGAATACCACTAACAAAAGCACCTTGAACAGGATGTCTCGATTCAAAAAACAGCTGGAGCAGCGTTTAAGCAAGGATCAACGCCAAAAAGCAGAAGCGCGGGTGGCTTTGTGGAAAGACTTGAGAAAACCAATCAATTAAAACGCCATTACCGCAACAAAGTTGGCACGAAGACTGCATTGGCAATACCGTGTATTTAACTTTTACCCGGAGGTCCCCGTGCTTCACACGCCCCAACTCAACCAGTCGATCCCCAACCGGTTTGAACAACGAGATTCTTTTCGTATTACCAACCCTGTGCTTCAGGTCGAAATCAACGGGAAATATATCCACACCGAAAACTGGTCATTAAACGGGCTGCTGCTTCAAGGCCTGTTAGAGGAGGCCTCCCTCGACAAGACCATACAAGGTACCTTTGGGCCTGTTCAAAGTGCAGAAGTCTGCCGTTTTGGCGGTCGCATCGTCAGAATAGATATTAAAGAACAACAGACCGCCATTGAACTTGACGGCAGCAGCCGTGAAGTCGCTGCCCTTCTGCCTTTATGGGTATTGAAATACGGGGTGAAATAACAATCCCCGCAGAATTTGGGCACCGTAGATGAGCAGGGGATACTCCGCTCATCTGCCTTTATGGCATCAATTCAAAGGCATGCGCCGTTATTTTCTGCAAAGCCGATCGCCAATCACCATTGGACAGTTCTTTGGCAACAGCAACGGCCCGCGTTCGCATGGCCTCATCCGCCACAGCATCTTCAATATATGTGATCAGCAGCTCAGGTGAAATGTTGGAATGAAAGGCCTTGGCAACCCCCGCCGCCGCCATCAATTTACTGTTAAGCATTGTTTCTGAATGAGTTGGGAATGTCAGCTGCGGACGCCCTGTCATTAAACAAGCAGTAGCAGTCCCGCCCCCTCCAGAATGAATAACCAGCGATGATTTTGGTAAAATTTCAGCAAAATCAGCGGGCCTATCCAGCATTTCTATTTGTGCCGACTGATATCTGTCCAGAATAGCATGCGGGGCCTCGCGCATAAACACAGTCGCAGACATACCGGTTTTCTCTAAAGCCGCCAGAAGATTTGCCTGTGTCTTACCCTCATAAGCCATATACACAAAGACATGTGGCATATCCGGAAGGGGCATAAATTCCATGTTTTTTTCCAACGGACCAACAGTCAGCCGCGGACTTACATGCGCATATGGGTCCAGTTGAGGAACCGTGCAGACATACTGACCTTCGGTATCAAAAATTTGCGGGACAGCGTCCAGAATGTGCCGCCCGTTTTCACGCAAGACATCGTTGATTATGGATAACAAACGCGCTTGTGGTAATAATGTTTTCCCGCGGGCGATAATAGGCGGATAGGTTTCAATATCAGTGGGCGGCAATGTAAACCCATTCCCCATATTAATCATGGGAACAACATTCCGCGCCGCGAGACTCATCCCCGGACTATGATCTGCAATCACAAGATCCGGCTTCAGGAAATTGATCAGATGTGCCCAGGCCGAAAACATAGCAGCCAAATTTCCCCGATGGCCAAACCCCTGACGAACAAGAACATCAGCGTAACTCGGCGTGGCAATGTTTCTCAAGTTCGGGATGGGCGGGTTTATCCAGTAAGGCGCCGGCACAACCTTGTACCCTTTTTCCGTCACGGCTGCATATGTTTGAGTGACATCGCGGGCGGCAAAAATTATCTCATGCCCTTGGGCAGACAAAACATCAGCAACCCGTAGCATTGGATAGATATGCCCCAAATTTGCCCCGAATTCCGAGCCAAACAATATACGTCCCAAGGCAAACCCCTATATTTAACTTTATAACCTGCCGACTTCACGTAATGATACAAACATTGATCCATCGCAATTGCAAGAGTACTGAAAAGGCCGTCAAATGATGTTTGATATTTTGGAAACACCAAGCCTGATTCTAAACGAACAACGCCTGATCGCCAATATTGCAAAGATGAAAATAATCGCTGAACAGGCCAATATCGACTTGCGGCCCCATTTGAAAACCTGCAAATCCTTACATGTAGCCAATAGAATTCTGCCTCCCGGCCCAAATAGTAAAATTACGGTATCAACGTTAGCCGAAGCTGACTATTTTCTGTCAGGTGGCTATACGGATATTCTATATGCTGTCTCTATCGCCCCGCAAAAATTAGCGCGCGTAAAGGCCCTTCAGGATGCTGGGGCAAAAATTATATTGCTTCTCGATAATCAGGAAACGGCAGAGAAAGTGGCCACTGCGGGGCAAAGGATGGGCACGTCATTCCCTTGCCTGATTGAAATTGACTGCGATGGCAAGCGGGCGGGGCTGATGCCTAATGATCCAGAGATCATAAAAATTGCACGGCTGTTACATAATACTGAAGGCACAAGCCTTGCTGGCGTTATGACTCATGCCGGAGGTTCCTATTACGCGAAAGATACCACTGAAATAAAAAGTGTCGCAGAACAGGAGCGCACCGCCATTACAGACGCCGCCGATATGATAACGGCGACTGACCTGCCCTGCCCGATCAGGAGTGCAGGATCGACCCCGACATTAACATACGCAGATAGCTTTAACGGACTGACAGAAATACGTGCCGGTGTCTATGTTTTTCAAGACATGGTTATGCAGGCCCTTGGTGTTTGCAGCACTGATGATATTGCCCTGTCCGTGCTAACGACCGTTATCAGCCACAACAAAGCCCATAACCGCATTTTGGTAGATGCCGGGAGTCTGGCTTTGTCCGCTGATCCCGGCAAGGCAAATGCCGCAGGAAAAACACATTTCGGGCAAGTATGCCAGATTGGAACAACCAAGGTTATTGATGGATTATTCATCAGTAGCTGTAATCAGGAACACGGACTTATATCATTGGACGGCACCAATTATACATTTGACGATTTCCCAATTAGCAGCCGATTGCAGATTTTGCCAAATCATGCCTGTATCACAGCGGCAGCATATCCCGGATATCATGTCAGTACTGCTGCCGGCGGCATGGACTACTGGCCCCGATGTAGCGGCTGGTGAAATGCAAATTCTCCGCGTTGAGTGATTGCACTTGACGCGTCTGCGTGACATGCCTAGCTTGGCCTCGCGTCCGAACAGACGTATCCTGTATATTTCTGGCGGGAGAGATCGATTATTATCGGCGCCGAAGGAGCAACCGCCCCGGAAACTCTCAGGCAAATGAACTGTCAGACATCAGGGCTCTGGAGAGAGAGTTGCCCTCGGGCGACTCCACCGAAGAGGTACCCGGCATAACACCCGGTCATCTTTCAGGTCCATGGACAGAGGGGGCATCATTTTAATCGCGCAAGCCAGCGCGCTGGAAAGAGGTGCCGTATGACTGATATTGAAAAATCCGCCCCGAAAAGCATTGCGCCGGTTGTTCCGGTACATGCCCGGAATTCTACTCCGGTCCCGACATCGCAACTGGATGTCAATATCAGTGTAACCGATCTCTATACAATTGGTATTGGCCCGTCCTCCTCCCATACCGTTGGACCCATGCGGGCGGCAAAACGCTTTGTGGATCATCTTCATACAGCCAGGTTAATTGAAAAATCTGCACGCGTCATTGTCGAACTTTACGGCTCATTAGCCCTGACCGGCCATGGGCATGGCACCGATATTGCTATTCTGTCAGGCTTGAGCGGGGAAAGTCCCTCACGGATTGCCCCTGAAGATATTGCACCGTTAGTTGCCAAAATCCGCTCAACAAATACGCTTAATCTAGGGAGATCGAACCAGATTACTTTTTATGAGGATGATCATCTTCTGTTCCTTAAAGATAAAATCTTGCCTGAACATGCCAATGGCATGCGCTTTTACGCCTATAGCAACACAGGCGAGCTCCTTCTTGAAAAAGATTATTTTTCGGTTGGCGGCGGCTATGTGGTTTCCCACCATGAAGGGGACCGTGCGGAAACCAAAGGCCATAATGTCGCCATGCCCCACCCCTTCACATCCGCAGCCGAGCTTCTCGCCGTCGGACAGGAAACAGGCCTTACAATCGCACAAATAATGCGCGAAAATGAAACTTGCTGGCGATCAGACGACGAGACTAATGAATTTCTGGACAGGGTTGATAATGCTATGATCGCCTGCATCCAGCGCGGCTGCGAAACCGAAGGTATCTTGCCCGGCGGGCTGGAGGTAAAACGCCGTGCCCATAAGCTTTTTACCGAGCTGATGGCCAACCCTGAACGGGCATCACGAGACCCGCTCACTGTCCTTGACTGGGTCAATTTATACGCATTGGCCGTCAATGAAGAAAATGCCGCCGGAAGCCGTGTCGTCACGGCCCCGACAAACGGCGCCGCAGGCGTTATTCCGGCAGTGTTGAAATATTACCAGCGCTTTTGTCCGGGCGCGACCAAGGAAGGGTCGCGTGATTTTCTGCTAACCGCTGCCGCCATTGGCTCCATCTATAAAAAACGCGCATCTATTTCAGCCGCAGAGGTAGGCTGTCAGGGCGAAGTCGGCGTTGCCTGTTCCATGGCCGCCGGAGCCTTGGCTGCTGTTCTTGGCGGCACCAACGAACAGGTTGAAAATGCTGCTGAAATCGGAATGGAACATAATCTGGGCCTGACCTGCGATCCCATTGGCGGCCTTGTGCAAATCCCTTGTATCGAGCGCAACACCATGGGGGCCATGAAGGCGATTAATGCTGCCAGACTGGCCTTGGCAGGGGATGGCGTTCATGTGGTTTCACTCGATGAAGTCATTGAAACCATGCGCCAGACAGGGATCGACATGCTGAGTAAATACAAGGAAACCTCGCAAGGCGGTCTGGCCGTCAATGTGGTGGAGTGTTAGCGCGCTACTTTTCGGCAGTCAGAATTTTTTGCACATAATAGGGCAGCACGAATGCCGCTTGATGGATTTCCGGGCTATAATAATTGGTGTCGATATCTGCATCCAGATACCGGTCGGCCAGAAGCCCCATATCCAGTTTGCGCAAATTCGGGTTATCTGTGGCCCAACCGAAAGCAAGCGAGCCGCCCACATAACTGGGTACCGTCGCCATATAAAAGTTCACATCGGCAAACAATGTGCCTAGCCGATCATAGCTGTTGCGCAGCTCATCTGCCTGCACAAAAGGAATGCCGTTCTGGGTAACAATGATACCACCATCGGCAAGGCAATTCTTGCAGTCAGCATAAAATTCTTGTGTATAAAGGACTTCACCGGGACCGTGGGGGTCGGTTGAGTCAATAATGATGACATCCCACTGACGGGCAGTCTCTTTTACGAATTGACAGCCATCGGCAATCACCAGCTCAAGGCGCGCATTCTCGAACGCGCCGTCACTAACCGTAGGCATATATTTTATCGACAGATCGATCACAGTGCGATCAATATCCACCATGGTTACGTCAATATTTTTATGTTTCAATACTTGGCAGGCTGCCCCGCCATCCCCGCCCCCGATAATCAGAACCGAAGATACAGCTCCATGAGCCAAGATAGGCACATGGGCAAACATTTCATGATAGATAAACTCATCATGTTCCGTCGTTTGCACAGCACCATCCAGAGACATCACCCGCCCGAAACGGGCATTCTCGAAAATCATCAGGTCCTGATGCTCTGTCTTGTTGCGGAAATATATCTTGCCCACATCAAGCCCGAGGCTGATCCCGGAATGCAGCCCTTCGTCAAACAGTTCGGTCATCCGATAACCCCGCGTTTCAAATCATTGACTTGAACGGAGGTTGGTACGAAGGCACTTTTAAGAATCGGCAAACATTTATGTGGCTCCGTATTGCCACACATAAAAATATCCAGCGCCATATAGCCCTGATCGGGCCAGGTGTGAAAGCTGATATGGCTTTCTGCCAGAACCGCGACACCTGACAATCCATTAGGTTCAAACGCATGAATATGGAAATGCAACAAGGTTGCACCGGAAATATCAACACAACGGCGTAGTGTTTTCTCGATCAGTTCCGCATCATTGAGGCCCGCCGCCCCCCACAGGTCAACAATCAGGTGGGTTCCGGCAAAGACCAGTCCGTCTTTTTCAACGAAGTAATCCGGCTTGCTCTCTACAGACGGACAACTCGGAAGTTCGATTATTTCTGAAGTCTTCGACATATATATCGCCATACCCGTCAATTATACTTTGCGCACAGAAGGATGGCGCGTTATCGCGAAATTCTGCCTGTAACACAAGGAAAAACTGGTACTTCCCCCAGCTTCCCTGAATTAATTCACGTCATCGCTTGACCCGCCCTGCCAATATACTCACATTAAACATGAAGCCATAGACATAGGGAACATTTACTCATGATTAAAGGCCTGCATCACAACGCCTATCGTTGCCGCAATTCCGAGGAAACTCGCAAATTCTATGAAGATTTTCTCGGGCTCCCGCTTGTCAGCGCATTTGAGATCAATGAAAGTAAAACAGGGCGAACCACCTCCGCCCTGCATACATTTTATCAGCTTGATGATGGATCGGCATTGGCCTTCTTCGACGTTCCCTCAATGGCGTTCGATTTCAAGACCCAGCGTGATTATGACCTCCATATCGCCCTTGAGGTCACGATGGATGATCTGCTAGCCATGTTTGAAAAAGGCAAAGCCGCCGGCATTGAGACACGGGGAATTGCGGATCACGGTTTTATTAAATCCATTTATTTCAGAGACCCAAATGGGTATGTCATCGAACTGACAGCCCCGGTCGAGCAACCCGCTGCCGAGACGAAAAATTCACCTCGCGACGTCCTTAAAGACTGGTCGCGGGCCAATTCCTGAAAATAAACCTTTAATCCCGCTTCTCTATTCTGTTATGTGAAGATCTTGTTTATCCAGAAAGGTCACTGATGCGCCGTCTCTTGATCGCTACCCTCGCCAGCCTCGCCGTCTTGTTACTCGCTATTTTACCGGCAAGCGCCCAGCGGGCACAGGACCGATATGTCGGATATTACTATCCATCCCCCAACCAGATCGAAGTCTATTGCGCCCGTGTTCCGCGACTTCAGGAAGCTTCAAAAAAACGACGGGTAGGGTTTATCATCGGCATTAAAACCGGGATGACAAAAAAACCCTATGAAAGCCCGTACACGGTTTTTGCAAAAGGCGGGCAGTCCACAAAGCTGATCATCATCTCGAAGATGGAAGGCTACCTGAATACGGTATACCGGGCACGGGCGCTCCTTGCCGATCTGTCCACCAGCGCCAGAACCACCCCGATCTTCGCCAATTCAAAGGCCCCCGAAGAGCTGACATTCCTTGATCTGATCAGCTTGCTGGGTTTTGAATCCGTGACATTGAGCGATGGTGATTCATTTGCCCATCAAATCAGGTTGCTATCAATCTCAAGCCCTAACTGCAAGCCGAAGACAAACAGCTGACCTACAATGCGTCATAGTCAATAGCCTGATGACGGTCCAGTGACCGATCAATCTTTTGCATGGGATATTTCAGGCCAGTTGCACAATTGAACAGGACAGCCCTGTCCGTTGCTGCAATACGCCCCTCTGCCAATGACTTCTGGTAGGCCACAAAAGTAGCGGCGCCTTCGGGGCACAGCAATACACCTTCGCTGCGCGCCACCTGCTCTTGTGCTTCCAGTATTTCGTCATCTGGAACGGCGATGGCAAAGCCTCCGCTTTCACGCACCGCTCGCAAAATCATAAAATCACCCACCGCAATCGGCACCCGGATACCGGATGCAACCGTATAGGCATCTTCCCAAAGCGGTGCATGTTCCTCGCCAGCTTCAAAGGCTTTGACAATCGGTGCGCAACCGGTTGATTGTACCGCTATCATCTTGGGACGTTTGGACCCGATCCATCCCATGGCTTCAAGCTCGTCAAAGGCTTTCCACATACCGATAAGACCGGTTCCGCCGCCAGTGGGATAAAAAATCACATCGGGCAGCTCCCAGCCGAACTGCTCTGCCAGCTCCAACCCCATGGTTTTCTTACCCTCAATACGGTATGGCTCTTTCAACGTCGAGACATCAAACCAGCCAGTTGGCTCCTTACCCTCACCGACAATTTTACCGCAATCATTGATCAGGCCATTTACCCGATAGACCGTACCCCCTTGCAATTCAATTTCAGAGACATTGATCTCTGGCGTATCATCGGGGCAGAAAATAGTTGTCTGTAACCCTGCCCGGGTGGCATAGGCCGCCATGGCAGCTCCGGCATTGCCATTTGTCGGCATAGCAAGACGGGTCAGGCCCAGCTCTTTAGCCATAGCAACGGCAAGTGCCAAACCGCGCGCCTTGAACGATCCAGTGGGCAATCTCCCTTCATCCTTGACAATCAGCTCTCCGCCTTTACCGGCAAGTTTCGGCAATGATATAAGGGGTGTTATAGCTTCACCCAATGCCGGGATATTAACGCTGTTGCGAACCGGCAGGAACTCCCGATACTTCCAGAATCCGCCGCTTCTGCTGACAATTTCTTCTTTGCTGACCGCTCTGGCAATCGCCTCCAGATCGTAGCGGACAATAATAGGTTTGCCAGCAGCAGACAGTCCATGTAACTGATCCGCCTCATATCGCTCGCCGGTATAAGCGCATTCCAGATGTGTCACAAATGTCGGATATTCTTTTGCTGTTACGGGAAAATCTGCTTCGATCATGAACGGGCCCTTTGAATGCTGTAATCAGGACATCACCATAGATGCTGATCTCGGACCAACGCAAAGCCAATTTTGGCACGCTGTCTATTTTTTAGAAAAATCAGCCCCGAAAGAACGGGCGTCAAGGGCTTCGGCAACGTCTGTTGCCATTTTCAAAGTACGAATAACCACAGGCATGGCAACCGCAAAGATATTGCGCTCCATCCCGCGTACCCGCTGCGCCTCTTTAACCTCGACCGTGATCGCCGCAATAACCGGAATAAAGCGAATGGTCAGTGATATAGCCAGACTTACTTTTTCAACAGCAACCCATCTGGAAAAGATCGATAGTGCGGTCTCAATGGCGGCAACCATCTCCGAAACTTTTGTGGTCAGTGTCACCAGACCCGCCGCCATGATAAGGGCAGCAAAGCGTAAAACCACAAAGATCGCCAGTTCCAAACTATTCATAAGATACTGGGCTGCAAAAAGGACCAGCAACAAATAAAGCGCCGGCTTTAACTGCTCAACTGCCAGTTTCAGCGGTATTTTTGCAATGAAATATAAAATTCCAACTATAATTACCGTTGCAAAGACAACCCTCAGATCGCTTATCTGAAACAGCACAGTGCCCAGAAGCAACAAACCCAGAATTTTATATCCTGCGGCCAGTCTGTGAAGCAGTGAATTTGCCGGATGATAAAAACTGATCATGATATACACAGCTTTAAATAACCGGCAATCACCTCGGACGGACTCCCATCAGCGTGTAGACGTCCCTCGTGAAAACACAAAACCCGATCAAAGTCAGCCAGTAAATCCAGATCATGAGTGACCATTACTACCCGTTGAGACAGCGACTTAATAATCCCCATCAACCGGTTTTTATTGCGCAAATCCAGCAAGGTTGTCGGCTCATCCAGAATGACATATTCGGGGCGCATGACCAGAACCCCGATCAAGGCCACCATTTGCTTTTCACCGCCACTAAGTTGATGGGTTAGCCGGTCCGCCAGATGATCAATTCGGTATGTAACAAGAGCATCCTCTATTTTCGTCTTGATCTCCGCCGGTGCATATCCAAGATTTTTAAGGCCAAACGCCAAATCCTCACGCACTGTCGGATAAACGATCTGGTTATCTGGATTTTGAAAGACAAAGCCGACCCGGCTGCGAATTTTGCGGCCGTCTTTGCGGGTATCGAGACCATCCACCGATACCGAACCGGAAGATGGCAGTTGGAGCCCGTTCAAAAGCCGGGCAAACGTGCTTTTTCCCGATCCGTTCAATCCGATGATCCCAATGCGGGACTGATCCATCTCCAACGAGATGGACTGCAAAACGGCTCGCCCGCCCAGCGTGACATCAACAGATTGAAGGGTAATCATGCCCTTCTCAGCGCGAAATAAGTGGATAGGATTTCTTTACCGCCAGAATAATTGCGGTCGCGATAACCACCTTCACAAGGTCTCCGGGAACGAAAGCGACCGACAACATGGAAGCCTTCATAAACGGAAGTGAGGCCGCGAAGCTCAACCACGGGATACCAATGGCATAGACAACAATGATGCCGCCGATGATACAAGCAAAGCCTGCGCTAATAACCGACAACTTTTCCCAGCTGCGCTCGACAATCCAGCCAACAACAAAGGCTGCTATCGGCCAGCTAAACAGAAAACCGGCTGTGACACCGGAATATACCCCCATTCCGCCGCGCCCGCCCGCCAATAGTGGCAAGCCAATAGCCACAAGAACCAGAAACAGGATTATGGATAAAGCCCCGCGTTTGGCCCCCAGAATTCCCCCAGCCAACATGACGCCCATGGATTGCGCCGTAATAGGAACACCTATTGCGGGCACGGTGATCGGCGGAAAAATTCCCAGTGCTGCCATCAGGGCCGCAAACAAGGCCACATACACAATATCTTTGGTTGTCATGATCAATTCATCCCGTAAAAAAGCAGAAACAATCTCTGCCCGCGGTTCTGCCAAGAGTCTTTCGAGCTTTTACCAAACGATCGTTTGGCTTGTCTACAGATTAATCACAAACTCAAAGGTATACTTACAACTAAATTTGAGAGACCTTATATCTTCGCAGCCCTTAACGCGCTCAATGTCACCGTCGGAGTGCTTGCTTCAGGATCGGTTTTAATATGGATCAAGGCGGGTTTATTGCTGGCTTGTGCCCGTGTGAAGGCAGCCGCGAATTCATCGCTTTGCGTAACTGTCTCCGCATATGCTCCATAAGCTCTGGCAATTGCCGCAAAGTCTGGGTTTTGCAAGTCTGTTGCCGAAATCCGGCTTGGATATTCACGCTCCTGATGCATCCGGATGGTACCATACACACCATTATCAATCAGAAGTACGATAATATTTGCACCGAACTGCACCGCTGTTCCAAATTCCTGCATGGTCATTTGATAACAACCGTCACCGGCAAAACAGATTACTGACCTGTCAGGATGTCTTAGCTTGCCCGCCACAGAAGCGGGCAAACCGTAGCCCATAGACCCCGATGTTGGCGCCAGTTGAGTGCCAAATTTCCTGAACCGCCAGAAACGATGTAGCCAGATGGCATAATTTCCAGCCCCGTTGGTCATAATGGCATTATCAGACAACACATCCCGCAAATGCGCCATAACCGTTGCCATTTGAACATTTCCCGGTGTTTCAGGCAATGTATCCGTCCAGGCACGATAACTGGCATGCGCTACTTCTGCGCCTGATTTCGAAGCTTTGGGCGTCATCTTCTTCATTGCAGACAGGAACGTTCCCGGAGTTGCATTGATCGCCAGATCAGGCGCGTAAATACGCCCCAGTTCTTCGGCACCGCTATGAATTTGAACAAGCTTTTGCACGGGTTTTGGAATATTAAACAAGGAAAAGCCCTGACTTGGGTTTTCAGAAAACCGCGCGCCCAGCAAAATCACCAGATCACTCTCAGCGATCTGCGATTTCAATGCCGGATTAATTCCAAGGCCAACATCTCCCGCATAATTGGGGTGAAGATGATCAAATAACTGCTGGCGGCGAAAAGAACAGCCCACCGGCAATCCCCAGTTTTCTGCAAATCCATGCACGTCAGCTACCGCATCTTCTGTCCAGCGACTCCCCCCCAAAACCAGAAATGGCCTTTCAGCCGCCTCTATCATTTCAGCCAGGTCGACGCTCGCAGCTTCGGTTGGCGCGGGTTCCGCCACATCAACATACGGTCCGGCGGATACTCCCGTACAATTTTCCGTCAACATGTCTTCGGGCAAAGCCAGAATAACAGGACCGGGGCGACCGCTCATTGCCACATGCCAAGCATGAGAGATAACCTCGGGAATACGATCCACATGGTCAATTTCTTCAACCCATTTAGCCAAATCACCAAATGTCTGCCGGTAATCAACCTCCTGAAAAGCTTCGCGTCCACGCATATGACGGCCAATCTGCCCGACAAACATGATCATCGGGGTTGAATCCTGTTTGGCTACATGAATGCCGGATGCTGCGTTGGTCGCGCCGGGTCCGCGGGTTACAAAACAAATACCCGGGCGGCCTGTCATCTTACCATCCGCCTCGGCCATCATGGCCGCACCGCCTTCCTGGCGCGCGCCCACATTTTCAATGGCGCTATCATGCAAGGCATCAAGAACAGCCAGATAGCTCTCTCCCGGCACGCAAAAAACACGATCAACGCCTTGTGCCTCAAGGCACTCCACGATCAATTCACCACCGGTTTTCATTTTACATGTCCTATATTACTGACCAGATTTTTGGTCATCCTATTACATGTAAACTATTTTAACAGGGAAATTTTCAGTAAAACTGGCAAAGAAGAGTTACTCGGCACACTTGACGCACCGGTTGGCAAAAGGCAGGGCTGCCAGCCGTTTTTCTGTTATCTTTGCACCGCATTCGACACAAACACCATATGTGCCCGCCTCAATACGTTCAAGCGCTGCTTTGATGGCAATAATCTCTGCAATAGCCTCTTCTTCCAACTGCACGAGAACCTCTTCTCCTTCACGCTCAAGAGCTTGCTCAGAAAAGTTACTGCTATGCTCACTGCGCAATGCCGTCTCCATCTTCTCCGAACGGGCCTCCAACTCAGACAGTCGTGATTTGAGATCCTTTTTGATAGCATCAAAATCCAGCATATCGGGGTTCCTCATATTGGTTTCATGACAACAACTACAGCTAACAGTCTTCTCCAATATACATATTCTGGCATTGACGGAAATCAACGAAAACTTGTGGCTCAAAAGGATTGTCTAGGCGTCAAAAAACTGTAACAAATACCTGATATGGGTTTACGTTACTCTCTCAATCTCTGGCATACGGAAAAAACATGGCAATAAAAGTAGGCATCAACGGGTTCGGCAGAATGGGCCGGCTGGCCTTGAGAACAGGCTGGGCAGATAATGATATTGAATTCATTCAGATTAATGATCCTGCTGGCAACGCCCAGACATTCGCCCATTTATTGAATTTTGACTCAGTTCACGGCCGCTGGGCAAACGAAGCCGGCCATGATGGCGATATAATCAGAGTTGATGGGCAGGACATACATCTGACACGCAACAGTGCTATTTCTGAAACGGACTGGAGCAACTGTGATGTGGTCATAGAAGCCTCGGGCAAAATGAACACAGCTTCCAGACTCCACGCCTATCTGGATCAAGGCGTAAAACGGGTCGTTGTCACCGCACCGGTAAAAGAGCCGGGCATTCTCAATGTTGTTATGGGCGTAAATCACAAGGATTATGACCCGGATTTACACCCAATCGTTACGGCCGCGTCCTGCACCACCAATTGTCTTGCTCCTGTTGTAAAGGTTATTCACGAAAATCTCGGCATCTGCCATGGATCAATGACCACAATCCATGATATTACCAACACTCAGACCATTCTGGATGCACCGCATAAAGATTTACGCAGGGCCCGTGCCTGCGGTATGAGCCTCATCCCCACCTCGACAGGTTCCGCAACCGCTATTACCCATATTTTCCCGGAATTGAAAGGCAAGTTAAACGGTCATGCCATCCGGGTCCCGCTGGCCAACGCATCGCTAACCGACTGTGTTTTCGAGGTTAGCCGCAAAACAGATGCGTGGGAAGTAAACCAGCTTCTTGAGCAAGCAGCCCTCAATGAACTCTCTGGCATTTTGGGATATGAGACACGCCCTCTGGTCTCCATTGATTATAAAACAGACCCCAGATCAAGCATTATCGATGCCCCGTCAACAATGGTCATTAATGACACACAGATAAAAATATTTGCCTGGTATGACAACGAATGGGGGTATGTCAATCGCACCATGGAACTTGTGAAACTGGTCGGAAAACTGGATCAAAAGAACTGATGACGCAGCCTCGCCTCCTGACAAAACCCTTGCACCAGTATTTTGTAATTACTGGAAATTACTGGGCATTTACGCTCACCGATGGGGCCCTTCGGATGCTGGTTGTCCTGCATTTTCATAACCTTGGTTACAGCCCATTGGCCATTGCCATGCTGTTTCTGTTTTACGAAATATTTGGCATCATCACCAACCTGGTCGGAGGCTGGCTGGGCGCGCGCTTTGGTTTAAACAGAACCATGAATATGGGACTTGGCCTGCAAATTCTTGCCCTTGCCATGCTTCTGGTGCCCGACGCACAACTAACCGTTATCTGGGTCATGGCGGCACAGGCCTTATCCGGTATTGCCAAAGACCTTAACAAGATGAGTGCCAAAAGCGCCATTAAAACACTTGTCCCGGTGGGTGCGACCGGCAAACTTTACAAATGGGTTGCTGTTCTGACCGGATCAAAAAACGCCCTCAAAGGGGTTGGCTTTTTCATTGGTGGAGCTTTGCTCGCGCTCGTTGGTTTTCAAAGTGCCGCAGGCCTGATGATGGCAAGCCTTGCTCTTGTTTTTCTGCTCAGCATTATATTCCTGACCAACGATATCGGCAAAGCTCGCGCCAAACCGCGCTTCACCGATATTTTCTCAAAAAGCGCCCCTGTCAATTACCTCTCGGCGGCCCGAATGTTCCTGTTTGGATCCCGAGATGTCTGGTTTGTTGTCGCTTTGCCGGTTTTTCTGGCCTCTACCCTTGGCTGGTCGCAAGCATCCATTGGCAGTTTTTTTGCTATCTGGATAATCGGCTACGGGTTCATACAGTCCCTGACACCTGTTATTACCGGTAGAAGATCTGGACGATTACCTGATGGACTCACCGCGTTTTATTGGGCCACCGGATTGGCTGCCATTCCAATATTCCTCGGGTTCATGATCAACAATTCAACTGATGTTGAGACAATATTACTAATTGGCCTAATGGTTTTCGGGGCCCTGTTTGCCATCAACTCTGCCGTCCACAGCTTTCTAATCGTTGATTATGCCGCCAGAGATAGCGCCTCGCTTGATGTGGGTTTTTATTACATGGCAAACGCAGCGGGGCGGCTGCTTGGAACAGTTTTATCGGGCTGGGTCTTTCAAATTTGGGGATTGGCCGCCTGCCTTTGGATATCAGGCATATTTCTACTGATAACAGCAGCTATCTCCCTCGGGTTGCCAAAAAGAACCCACCCGAGCTGACATTAAAAAAGCATGCCTCGCGAAAGGCATGCTTTTCATCATTATCAACAAACCTTAGCTGTAACGGTATGGGCGTCCAGCTTTGTCCATAGTTGCGTTATATTCTTTAAGAATTTTAACAACTTTGGCTTTGGTTTCAGATTCTGCGGCAATTTCATCCCAGAATTTAACAGCAGCCCCTTCGACTGTTGCCCATTCTTCATCAGGAATTGTTGTCAGTTTCATCTTTGTCCCTTGAACGCGAAGGCTGGCTTCACCGCCCCAGTACCACCACTGACGATAATAATGGGAGCTGTCCATTGTCAATTTCAACAATTCCTGCAAATGCGGTGGAAGCTCATTATAGCGATCCATATTTGCAAAGAATGAACCTGCCCACGCACCGGAGATGTTGTTTGTCAGGAAGTAGTTTGTGACATCAGCCCACCCCACTGTGTAATCTTCAGTAATACCGGACCATGCAACACCGTCAAGTTCACCTGTTTGCAGGGCAACTTCGATATCTTCCCAAGGCAGTGTTACTGGAACAACGCCGAACTGAGCGAGGAAACGCCCCGCTGTCGGGAATGTAAAGATGCGTTTGCCTTTCAAATCAGCCAAAGAATTAATTGGATCTTTTGTCGCGAAATGACAAGGATCCCAAGAACCGGCTGACAACCATTTAACGCCAACTTTAGAATATTCAGCATCCCAGATTTCACCCAGGCCATACTGGTTAAACAGCACGGGAACATCCAGCGAATAGCGGCTGGCAAACGGGAAGTAACCACCAAAAACAGTTACATCGGTAGGTGATGCCATAGAGTCATCATCTGACTGAACCGCATCAATGGTGCCTTTCTGCATGGCGCGGAAAAGTTCACCTGTTGGAACAAGCTGATCGGCAACGAACAGCTGAATTTCCATTTCGTCACCGGCAATTTTATTGAACGAGTCAATTGCAGGCTTGATCACATGTTCGGCTAATGCAGAACCTGCATATGTCTGCATTCTCCAGCGGATTTTCGATTTTGCATGAACGGCAGGTGCCGCAAATGTCGCAGCCCCTACAGCACCAGCTGCACCAACTCCGGTCAAAAATTTACGTCTGTTTGTCATTAGTAACCCTCCTCTGTTAGACTTAAATAAACTGTATTACTTCATGTAATTATTAAACTTCGCAATCTACTATCTGGCATACACATATTTGGGCAGCCATAATGCAATTTCAGGAACCGCCATAACGATGATCAGTGCTAGAACCATCAAGCTTACAAATGGCAGGATCGATCCATAAATATCTTTCAGCGTAATCTCGGGCGGGGCCATTGCCCGCATCAGGAACAGATTATATCCAAAAGGTGGCGTCATATAGGCAATTTGCGTCGTAATAGTATACAGCACGCCATACCAGACCAAATCAAATCCTAGCGCAGATACCAGCGGCACATAAAGCGGTGCCACGATGACCAGCATCGCCGTATCATCCAGAAATGTTCCCATAACAATAAAGGACAACTGCATCAGGATCAAAATTGTCCATGGCGAAAGTCCTAGCTGCTCAGTAAACAAACCTTCAATTGCCCGAACGGCACCCAAGCCGTCAAACACAGCACCAAAGCCCAAAGCAGCCAGAATAATCCACATGAACATGCATGATATACCCAGCGTCTGGCGCACCGTATTTTCAAAAACAATTTTGTTCATACGCCCTTTGAGAACAGCCGCCATAAAGGCCGCCAGCGCACCGATCGCGGAGCTTTCAACAAGACTGGTCCAGCCATTGACAAACGGGATCATCATGACAGCGAAGATAATGATTGGCAGTAACCCTGCGCGCAAAAGGCGCAGCTTTTCTACCATTGGAATATCCCGCTCTTTTTTGGGTAAAACAGGGCCCAGTTCTGGCTGCAACCGACAGCGGATAACAATATATATAATAAACAGTGTGGCCATCATCAGGCCAGGGAATACACCTGCGAGCCAAAGCCGGCCAACCGGTTGACGGGCGATCATGGCATAAAGCACAAGAACAACAGAAGGCGGGACCAGAATTCCAAGCGATGCCCCCGCCTGTACCACGCCGGTGACCATCTTCTTGTCATACCCACGGCGCAACAATTCGGGCAGTGCAATTGTGGCCCCGATTGCCATACCGGCAACAGACAAACCGTTCATCGCCGACACCAGAACCATCAACAAGATCGTACCAATGGCAAGACCACCACGCACCGGGCCCATCCACACATGAAACATCTTGTACAAATCATCGGCAATTTTGGATTCCGACAACACATAGCCCATAAAAATAAACATGGGCAATGTCAGCAAGGGATACCATTTCATCAGCTTCATCGCTGCTGAAAACCCGATATCTGACCCGCCGGTTCCCCATAACAACATGGCTGCGGCAACACCGACAACACCGATGGCCCCGAAGACACGCTGTCCAGTCATCAGCATCAACATCATCAGCGAGAACATGATGATTGCAATCAACTCATACGACATCAGAGTTCAACTCCCCGGATTTTCGCAATATCTTTAAAAAACTCTGAAACAGACTGCAAAATCATCATAAATATACCAAACACCATCGTCACTTTCACCGGCCACATATAGGGCCGCCAGGCCGAGTAGCTGCGTTCCCCGTATTCAATGGCATAAGTAGCGCTGGAAATGCCGCCATAAAGCAACACACTTAAAAAGAAGATGAGTGTTATAATTGTATAAACATCCACCCAGGCTTTTGTGCGCGGAGACCATTCGCCATAGAATAAATCCATCCGCACATGTGATCCCATTTGCATCGAATAAGGGCCACCTAGAATGTAATAGGTGACCATGGCAAACTGCGCCAATTCAAGCGTCCATAAAGACGGCTGGAAAAACGTCTTGGAAATAGACGACCAAAGCAAAATTGCTGCCATCACAAAAATAAAATACATCGTCATTCGGCCCATCCGCCGATTAAACGCATCTACGAAATGCACATAGCCTTTAACAAAGCGGGGCATGGTCATCTCCTCCAGATAACGACACACCAAGTTCCCCGAGCGCCGTTTTTATCCATTGAGCCAACCGGTCAGACATCTCGTCTATCTCTGATGGTTTGCTAACAAGACTATTTTTCATCTCAATCATTACATTCAATAACCCGTTCTTGATACCCAGTTCGACCAATGTATGGGTCACACCATCCTTGGGACTGTATGGCTCATTCAGCTGAACATTCAATTCTGATGCCTGTTGCCCCGCGTCACATAACGCGGTTGCCAAACGACTATCCTCATCATGCAATATCCCCACATCGACTATGCGGGGTACGCCATTATAAACCGGTGTAAAGCTGTGCAAGGTAATAACAGCCTTCAGATTTTCAGCACCGGCAATGAAATTGTTTGTCGCCGCCCGAAACGGCTCATAGATATTCTCTGCCCGCAGCTGTCTGTCCGCCGTACCGAGCATCTGGTTGCCCGGAATTTCAAAAATTTCACTTTTTTCAGGGATTGCATCAAGTGCAGTCGGCGGTCGGTTACAATCATACAACAAACGCGACACACTGCCTGCAATCAAAGGGGCATCAAGCAAATGTGCCAAGCGACAGGCAACGTCATGCGCACCGGGATCCCAAGCTACATGGCTCCGCAAAACATCTTCGCTCAGGCCCAGATTTTTATACTGTTCAGGAATATGATTCGACGCATGCTCACACACTAGCAGAATAGGAGCCTGCCCTGTTTTGTTTACAAATATTGGAAAGTGCGGGTCTGACTGTTCAAACTCCGACTTTTTCACCATGCCCATATACCAAACACCCTGTATTTTTGTACAAATCATTACAGAAGCATCTCTTCTGTCAAGGTCTATTCTGAAAATTTTGCTTCATTTCACCGCAATCCGTTGCTATTGTTTCAAAAAGGGAGCGCCATGCCGATAGATCACGAAACCATTTCAGAGCGTCTCAGAAATACAAATATCCGCCTGACGCGCGCCGAACAGCAACTGGCCAGCTCTATTCTGGACAATTATCCGATATCCGGCCTTGGCAGCATCACTGTCGTTGCAAAAAATGCAGACGTCTCGACACCAACCGTCGTACGAATGGTTCGAAAACTCGGCTTCGATGGTTTTCCTCAATTTCAAGCTGAACTGCGCCGCGAAGTTGAAGCATCCTTGACCAATCCTATTTCCAAGCATGAAAAATGGGCAGATAAAGCCCCGGATGAACATATTCTAAACCGCTTCACCGAGGCTGTAATCGAAAATATAGAGCAATCACTTCGGCAAATTGACCACACCGCATTTGACAATGCCTGCAAGCTTCTATCCGAACCAGACAGGCATGTTTTTGTTGTTGGTGGCCGGATCACCAGCGCATTGGCCGACTATTTTTTTATGCATCTGCAAATGATCCGTAAAGGGATCAGCAACATGGAAGGACGGTCCAATTCCTGGCCCCATTTCATTCTTGACATGAAGCGCGGTGATATCCTGATTATCTTTGATATTCGCCGATATGAAAACAGTACTATAAAGCTTGCCGAACTGGCCAAAGAACGCGATTTGAAAGTTATTCTGTTCACAGACCAGTGGCGCTCTCCTGTTTCGAAATTTGCCGATATCTGTTTCAGTAACCGCATATCTGCTCCCTCAGCATGGGATTCATCCGTAACCATCATGCTGCTGATGGAAGCAATGGTGGCCGAAATTCAAAAACAAATCTGGAACAAGACCCGTGATCGGGTAGAGGAACTTGAAGAGCTTTTTGATCGTACTCGCTTCTTCAGGAAATTCTAGACGGACGAAACGCATCCTGAGCTTTTGCCATTTATCCTAGATTTTGATTCTTTCGAAAGTGATCTCAAACCGTCCAAACAAACCAAACCACTTCTGAAATTTTAGCAAAAAATGTCTCCCTGACGGCATTTGACGTGCATCTGGATACCTCATACCTTATAATCCCCTGACATTTAATAAAGCAGCAACATACGGACCCCCCCATGACTGACGAGCAATCTTCGCTAGGCCTATTTGAACGCTACCTGTCTATTTGGGTAGCAATTGCAATTACCTCCGGAGTTGCTCTGGGTGTCACAGCACCCGAAGCTTTTGAAGCCATTGCCCGGTTTGAATATGGTAACGTCAATTTTGTGGTTGCCGTCTTTATCTGGGTGATGATCTATCCGATGATGGTCAATGTGGATTTTGCCAGTATTAAGGATGTTGGAAAACAACCGAAAGGACTGGTAATCACTTTGGTTATCAACTGGTTAATCAAACCTTTTACGATGGCGGCCCTCGGCTGGCTGTTCTTCAACATTCTGTTTGAGGGTCTCGTCTCACCACAATCTGCAAAAGAATATATTGCCGGTATGATTCTGCTAGGCGTCGCCCCTTGTACGGCGATGGTCTTCGTCTGGAGTCAACTGGTTCGCGGCAATGCCAATTACACACTGGTCCAGGTTTCAATCAACGATTTGATCATGATTGTCGCCTTCGCCCCCATAACAGCCTTTCTGTTAGGGTTAAGCGAAGTGTTTGTCCCTTGGGGAACCCTGTTTCTCTCGGTCATTCTCTATGTTCTTATCCCGCTAGCTGCTGGATACTACACACGCCGCAAATTGAACAAGAGCAGGGACCAGCATGCCATTGACCATTTCACAGCAAAACTGAAACCATTTTCCATTCTGGGGCTTCTGGCCATGGTCGTTCTGTTATTTGGATTTCAAGCACAAACAATCCTGAATGATCCTCTTGTCATCGGCCTGATTGCTGCCCCCTTATTAATACAGAGCTATGGTATTTTCGGCATTGCCTTTGGGTGGGGATATATCTGGCGGGTACCATTTTCCATCGCCGCCCCGGCCGCTCTCATCGGCACGTCCAATTTTTTTGAACTCGCCGTTGCCGTAGCCATCAGTTTATTCGGACTGAATTCAGGAGCCGCCCTTGCGACCGTTGTCGGCGTTCTGGTCGAAGTTCCCGTCATGCTGTCCCTTGTCGCCTTTGCCAACAAAAAACGTAAGTCTTTTCAGCAGCAATAACCCCCTCTCCTGTTCGCAGGAAAAGGGGTTACGCCCGCACATTAATAGGCCAGTGTATAATTGACGATGAAACGATTTTCATCAGACTGATAGGTTTGAGACGATTTCACATAAGCATTACGCCACCGGAAAGACAGGTTCTCAATCATTGGCGGGCTGTATTTCAACTCAATATCCCGCTCCCATTCAGAGCCATCGGCAGCACCTGCATTAGAAATGTTGCTGCCATTTGTATAGCGGGTCATAAATGAGAGGCCTTCGACAAACTTCACCAGGTTATAGTCAAAGCGGGCCTGCCACGACTGCTCACCACCGCGTTCAAAATCAAGGCGCTGCACACTGTTCCAGGTAGAAAATCCGGTCTCGTCATTGGTTCCGCCATCCCATGCAACAACATAACTGTCCCCGCTGACCATCTGATAGCTGAGAGCAAATTTTGCGTTATAACCGGACAATTGAGCCGCAACATTTGTTAAGCTTGAATTATAGCCACTCCCGACGCCGCTTAAGGCACCATCGCCATCATTCCAGCCAAAATATTGATACCCATCCACCAGTAGTCCGATAAGCGGAAGAGCCCTGCTCCGTTTGCACGACATACGGCGTTAAGAAATTACATTTTCTGAATTACACCTACTACACGCCCTAGAATTTTAACTTTTTTTGCTTCTATTCTTGTACTTTTATCCGGTTCCGCCTTGGTTGAAATTTCAATCGTTGGCGGGTCTGAGTACAGTTCAGGAGTTATTTTCCTCACAACAAAACTAAACCCGTCATTAATTGCGAATATGCCAGCCGGTGATGGCACTGTTTTTGACGTATCCACAATGACAAACGAGCCGTCTTTAATCTCTGAAGCCATTTCGTTCCCGACAACATCCAGAATCCTTACATGTGCTGGGTTTGCCCCCATGCGATCCTGCAATGCCGTTTTGGGTATCTTCCAGACAGCGGTCTCCTCTTCGCGCCCGTCCGGCGAAACTTCACTGATCTCTGCCCCTCGAACCTTATCGGTCATGTCGTAACCGCTACGGGCGAGTACCTCTAATGGTGACGAGTTCAAAAATTTAGCCAAGGGTTTTACATCATCCAGTCGTATTTTTCTTTTCCCGGCTATCAGCATGTAAACGGTTGTTTTGTCGTAACCTAAATACTTAGCCATATCCCGCTGGGTTTTACCTACTTCCGATAGCCTGCGTTTGTACCAGGCGCCATCTAAATCTGCCAAAACGATTCTCCAAAATACTGCAAAAAATCATGTAAAAATTTATATAATATTCTCACGAGTATGAATATCACATAAAAATTGTGAAGAAAACCCTCACTTTCTGTTTAATTTCATATAAATTGAAAATTATTACTTGTCATGCTCATATAGTATGTATTAATTCATACCTAGTTAAACATAAAACATACTTTCAGAAATTTATTTCTATTTTTATAAAAATAACAGGCCGGAAATACAGGAGGTACATATTCCAAACAAGCTATCCCGCACGGAGTTTGCTGGTCGCGCAAAAGAATACATCTGAATTACAATGAGGACGGAAATGAAAAAAATTACTAATAATAACAGACGGTTACGACGTATCGAAGCATCCAAATACCTAATGGAAGAATGGGGGATTTCCCGAAGCTCTAAAACACTAGCCAAGCTCACTGTCCTGGGTGGCGGCCCACGTTTTCAAAAAGATGGTCGGTTTCCTTTGTATCTAAAGGCTGACTTGGACGCTTGGGTAGAAACTCAATTATCGCCATTTGTCTGTTCCTCTGCTGAGCTGGCTCAACTGATGTGGAAAAGGAAGCAAATAATGGAACCAGGCAGAGCCATTTATCGCAGTCCTGATGCTCGTGCGGTCCCGACCGCATCCTCCGCAGATACTTTGAAGCTTATTCACACCAAAAAAGGTGACTAATCAAATCATTACATGCTTTCACGCAGTACAAGGCAACAACAGGGTAAATATCAATGACCGACTTCATTACAATATTAACGCCCCTTCCCAACAAATTTGGAAGGCAACCCGTCTGTGCAACTCGCAGAGCGATTGGCCACGAACGTAACTGTAACCACTGGTAAAGCGGCTACTGTGGAATGGTTTCAGCGACAAAAGCGGAAGGAAAAACAAGAATGACCGGTAAATTTGAGAAGAAGATACTCTTCAACATTTCACAATCTGATATTAATCGCATGACTGAAATACGGCTCAAGCTCGGGCTTGATCAATCGGAATAAATACGCCGGGCCATTCGTATATACGGGGCTGAGCATATGCCGGTGGAATTGCAGGCATAAAGTGAAGATCAAAAGTTACATCAACGCGCGCACGCGTCACGGGGTACGAGATGAAAGAAAAGATATATTGTGGTGCAAAAACCCGAAAAGGAACTCCCTGTCAGGCTAAAGCGCTACGCAATGGTCGTTGCCGGAACCATGGAGGGCTTTCTACGGGCCCCCGCACGCCTGAGGGGCGCACACGGTCGCTGGCGGCGTTGCAACTGGGAAATAAAGCTTGGCGGCACGGATTTGAACCAAGCTGGATCACAGAGTTCATTAACCGCCGCCGTGCAATTAGAAAAGCCGAGCGACTGATTGGCGCTCATTGCAAGATTTCTCGGTGATGTCTTCCCAATCCGAGGCGGAATTACATTAGGTGATGCTGATGCCGAATAAAACCAGCGGCTAGAAGTATCATTTAGCCCCAACCATTCAATTAGCTTTACGCCGCCACTTTTTGCTACTTACTACCTAATTTTCAACTTTGTCTACATGCAACCCGGTAGACTATAGGTTGTGCACTTACGTTCTTGCTATCAATAATCTAAGCCCTGAAACTGCCCCTGCACAGGTGCTGCGCCGCCGCTTTCAAAGAGCTTATTCAAAATATTTTCTTCCACGTATGCTTTTTGCATGACATCGTGTAATTCCAACATGAAATCTTCATTTTCTAAATCCTCAATTATTATGTCTTTGTAATTTAAATTGATGTCTGGAGGGTTGAATGTCATCGTTTCATCAAATATTTGATGAGCGCGCCAAGTTATATCCTTGTTCACGACTTCCTCAGTCAACATGTCAAAACGACGAGAAAAATGTGGGGGTGGGTTTGTCAACCATTTTTCAGTAAATTCTTTAAGCATTTGTTTTGTAAAATTTGCGCGGGTGCTTTCAAGGTTGTTGCTCAGTTTATCTTGATAGGCACTGATTATCATTTCAAATCGTTTGATTTGGGCATCAAAATTATCACGATCTCTCTTCAGAATAATGCGTCCCTTTTTTTTAAGGACATATGTAAATGCTTCTTCAATTTCTTTTCGCTCATTATTGATAAATGCTTGATTGACAGTTAAATTTTCACATTTCCCTTCTACTTTAATTGTAATTTCAAATTCGTCTAACACATTAAGCGGCGACCGAATACGGCTTGAGATACGCTTTTTTAACTCGGTGTCAGTTACGTTTAAAAACATTTTTGGCAACTTCACCTGTTTGTTGTTAAACTGGCAATTTGAAACTTTTAAATCAACATATTGCACGGCAGACCTAAATACTTTCAGCTTACGTGTAAGGTCAACAGGGTCTGGCGGACTTGCGCGAAGATCGGCTTGCATCTCTTCAACTCGTTCGGGCTTCATACCAGTCAGCCCGACTTCAGCAGCACCATGAGTGACGCCGGTCGCTTCTGCCAGAATTTTGGTAGCAATGGCCGGTAAAAGTATTGCGTTGGGTTTATCTTCACTGGTTGAACCTGCTTCGATGTTGCGACAGGTGGGAGCATAGATAAGCGTGTTTTCGTCAGAAATTACGATACCAATCCTCAGTCCTGACTGTTCCCTAAGGTCAAACATTGCGTCTTTGCTTGCTGTACGGATTATTTCCAACGCTTCTTGGTCACCATATCCCATACGATAAACTTCTGCGTCGGCATCAAGAATTACAGTGATAATTAATGTGTCCAAATCATTAAGTCGTTCAGCGAGAGCAAGTGCTACCGGTTCTGTAATGCCTGGTGATATAACTGCTAGTCGGTTTTTTGCATTTTTGATTAGCGTTATAATAGTTTCATCGTCCGCTGACGTAAAAGTACGTGTGTCCACAATTAATCTCCCCCTGATTGTTTTGAACTATACAAACATTCAATTGATGCACTCAATACAAATCTAATGTGGAGGCTTCTGATGCGCCCAATTATATGTCAACAATCTCAGGATAATTGACATATAATTGGCACTGACCTATATTTTGCAATTCTTATAGAATATAGAAATGTCTGGTAATCTGATGAAAAAGCTAACTGCCGCCGCCTATTATCGCACGTCATCTGCTTCAAATGTTGGGGCTGATAAGGATAGCCTTAAACGTCAACAGGAAGCTGTTGCTGCGTATGCGACAGCCAACGGCATAGAGATTGTCAAGGAATACTATGATGCCGCTGTCTCTGGTGCAGACCCGATTAATGAACGGCCAGGGTTCTCGGATATGCTGTCATATCTGCATGGCAATGGCGCGCGGATCATCCTTGTTGAAAGTGCCAGCCGGTTCGCCCGTGATCTCGCGGTTCAGATAACCGGCCATGAATTGCTGCAACGCAGAGGTATAGAACTCATACCGGCGGACGCCCCCGATCATTTCACCAACGAAACACCGACCGCCATCATGGTCAGGCAGATATTAGGCGCGGTGTCGCAGTTTGAGAAGGCGTCCTTGGTCGAGAAGCTACGCAAAGCCCGCGAACGGAAACGATTAGAGACAGGTCGCTGTGAAGGCCGTAAGCCTGTGCCGGAGGCTGTTGTTAGGGAAGCGAAACGATTGTATCGCAAGAGCCCTCGAACGGGCAAGCGTCGCAGCTTACGTGCCATTGCAAAGGAATTAGCTAAGCTGGGCCATGTGGCTGCCAGCGGCAATCCTTACGGGGCGGAGAGTATCAAGCGGATGGTGTCGGGGTAACGTGCGAAGAAAAATTGGACGGGGCTATGTTTGAAATTCGTATATTAAGAGGGGGGGGGAGGCCCCAGATAGAAAAAGCATACCCCCTAAATATATTGGGTACTTTCTCAAAAAATTAGCTACCAAGATATATTTCAACTTTATTGGCCTTGAAGCCTGATTGAAGCCTGATAGCTCATAAGAATCCTGTCTTTGTTTTGATTGCCCATTAACCACAAATATTTGTCTGTAATTCGGTATACATAGGGATACTGGAAATCAAAGTACTCTAAGGCTCGATTTCTTATTACACATGTTTTATCATGAAATTGACAGAATCGTTCCAAAAAATTATCTGGATTTACGACCTCTCCATTATCAACGACACGTAAGCCGGCACACGCAAGGCTGTCATACATTGTCAATCTTGCAGGATGAAAATACCAAAAAATCTTCATGAGCGCACTAGGCATAAACATTTGGTTGTTTGCGGCGCCAGGCCCTCCCTTATTAGAAACCCAGGCTGCAAACTCATCATCCGCAGCCCTCCATTTTTCTTTAACATCAACAATAAATTTTTCGTTACTTAGGTCATCGCTAAAATGCTTGTTACATATATCGGACAATATATTTCGTGATTTTTCTATTCCATTTTCTGACTTGGATAGTACAGCGCCTCTTTTTCCGCGAAGTAACGAGTATGAACTTAAGAAATTATAAAAAGATTCATCTGACCATCCATTTTCACCTCCTACTTCTTCAATCCATAAGGCATCATTTTGGTCAAGTAAGTTGAGTTGCAATTGAATAGCCCAGACCCAAGGCAGGAGTTCCTGGTTGTTATTTAGAAGGTTCGTTCTATTCATACACATAACTTATTCTCCCGTTCTCAAGACGTTCAATAGGTAATCCTATTAAAATAAACAATTCGATATTTTCTGTTTCATTATCGCACCAATAATTGCAAGATATCAATCACAAGTAGCGTAACATAGTCTGGAATACGGCGTTTCTGTGAGGTGCCGGGTGCGTGGTACGTCAAAGGCGATGCGAAAAAGCGCCGTTAAATCTTGCCGCCCAAGTGTGGGCGTTTGCCGATTTGTCCAAGCAGGGAGAAAGTGATATTGGCCCCAGGTTTTATGGGGTAAGTTGAACGGAAAAAGTCAGTAACGCTATCGATAGAACAAACCAAATATAGCAATTTCTTATTGTGTCTTATGAATTAAAAATCACTCGATTAAGATATTTAATAATACGTATTAAAACAGGATTAAACTATGACAAGCACCCAACAACGCGCTGCCCTGCAACGCCAAATATGGCAAATCGCCAATGACGTACGCGGCGCCGTTGATGGCTGGGATTTCAAGCAATACGTGCTCGGCACCCTGTTTTATCGCTTTATCAGTGAAAACTTTGCCAGCTACATCGAAGCAGATGACGACAGCATTAACTATGCGGAACTGCCCGACAGTGTGATAACGCCCGACATCAAAGACGATGCCATCAAAACCAAGGGCTACTTTATCTATCCCAGTCAGCTGTTTGCCAATATCGCCAAAACCGCCAATACCAATGAGAGCCTAAATACTGATCTGGCGGACATTTTTACCAAGGTCGAAGCCTCTGCCAACGGCTACCCCTCTGAACCCGACATCAACGGTTTGTTTGCCGACTTTGACACCACCAGCAACCGTCTTGGCAATACGGTGAAAGATAAAAACACCCGCTTGGCCGCCGTACTGAAAGGCGTGGCCGGGCTGAAATTTGGTGATTTTGAAGATAATCACATCGACCTGTTCGGCGATGCCTACGAATTTCTGATTTCCAACTACGCCGCCACTGCCGGTAAATCCGGGGGCGAATTTTTTACCCCGCAACATGTGTCCAAGCTGATTGCCCAATTGGCCATGCACAAACAGGGCAAGGTGAATAAAATCTATGACCCTGCCTGCGGTTCTGGCTCCTTACTGCTGCAAGCCAAAAAGCATTTTGATGCCCATATTGTTGAAGACGGATTTTTTGGGCAGGAGATCAATCACACCACCTATAACCTGGCCCGCATGAACATGTTCTTGCATAACATCAACTACGACAAGTTCAATATCCAGCTGGGTAACACCCTGATCGAACCGCATTTTGGCGATGACAAGCCTTTTGATGCTATCGTCTCCAACCCGCCATATTCTGTGAAATGGATAGGATCAGACGATCCAACCCTGATCAACGATGAGCGCTTTGCCCCCGCAGGTGTGCTCGCGCCGAAATCCAAGGCGGACTTTGCCTTTGTGCTCCATGCGCTTAGTTATCTTTCCAGCAAAGGACGAGCGGCAATTGTTTGCTTCCCGGGCATTTTTTACCGTGGCGGTGCAGAACAGAAAATCCGTAAATATCTGGTGGATAATAATTATGTGGAAACGGTGATTTCACTGGCACCCAACCTGTTCTTTGGCACCACCATTGCCGTAACCATTTTGGTGTTGGCCAAAAACAAAACCAACACCGATGTTCAGTTTATCGATGCCAGCGGTGAAGACTTCTTCAAAAAAGAAACCAACAACAATGTCATGCAAGACGCGCATATCCAGAGGGTCATGAATATGTTCGACAGTAAAGAAAACGTCGAGCATGTGGCGGAGGCTGCGGCTTACGACAAGATCGCTGCCAATGACTATAACCTGTCCGTCAGCAGCTATGTGGAGCCCAAAGACACCCGCGAGGTGATTGATATTACCGAGCTGAATGCCGAGATCAAAACCACCGTCGGCAAAATCGACCAGCTGCGTTCAGACATTGATCGGATCGTGGCGGAGATTGAGGCATGAGCGATTTGAGTTATATTGAAAAGCTATTGGATGGTGCTGATGTAGAGTGGAAAGCTCTAAAGGAAGTCGCTGCATACTCATCAACACGGGTTAGTGCTGATAAAGTTAATGCTGCAAACTATGTGGGTGTAGACAATCTCTTGCAGAACCGTGGTGGAAAAACAGATTCAAACCACGTTCCGACATCTGGAAACCTTACAGAATATTGCGAAGGTGACGTACTAATTGGGAATATTCGACCGTACTTAAGAAAGATTTGGCTTGCAGATAAAAACGGAGGAACGAACGGCGATGTACTCGTTATTCATCCAACTAATCCAAGTGTGAATTCACAATACCTACATCAAGTTTTGACAGATGAACGTTTTTTTGAATATAACATTAAACACTCAAAAGGGGCAAAGATGCCTCGTGGCAATAAGTCAAAAATCTTAGATTTTTTTGTCCCCATCCCCTGCCCAGACAAGCCTGAAAAGTCGCTGGAAATCCAAGCTGAGATCGTCCGCATATTGGACGCTTTCACCGAGCTTACAGCCGAGCTTACAGCCGAGCTTACAGCCCGCAAAAAACAATACAACTATTATCGCGACCAGCTGCTTACTGAAGAATCTGCCTTCTCAAGAGAATCTACACTGGGAGAAATTCTCGATATGCGTGCGGGCAAACATATCAAAGCAAAGGATATATCTGATACTCAAACTGTTCAGTATAAGCATATGTGTTATGGTGGCAACGGCTCACGCGGTTTTGTGAGTAATTACAGTCATGAAGGTAATTATGCGTTAATAGGTAGGCAAGGTGCTTTATGCGGTAATGTCAAGCGTGCAAAAGGTCAATTCTACGCTACAGAGCATGCTGTAGTTTGTACACCTAAGGAAGGTATTAACATAGACTGGGCGTTTTATATGCTTACGTTCATGAATTTGAATCAATATAAATCAAAATCAGCTCAACCTGGACTCGCTGTAAGCAAAATAGCTCAACTGCCAATAACGGTTCCACCACTGAATGAGCAAGCCTGCATCGTCACCATCCTCGACAAGTTCGACACGTTGACCACCTCGCTCAGCGAAGGCTTGCCGCGCGAAATAGAATTGCGCCAAAAGCAATACGAATATTACCGCGATCTGCTGTTGAGCTTCCCAAAGCCTGAAGAGGAAGCGGCATAGTATGAGTCATACACTCACCGAAATCGCCCAGCAGTTAAAAGACGCTGATAAAAAGGTACAATTAATCTATGCCTTTAATGGATCGGGCAAAACGCGCCTTTCCCGTGAGTTTAAAGAGTTGATAGCACCCAAAAATGATGATGTGGATGGCGAAGAACAGACAGAACTATTTCGCCATAAAATTCTCTATTACAATGCCTTCACTGAAGACCTGTTCCATTGGGATAACGATTTAGAGAATGACGCAGAGCCAAAACTGAAAATTCAAACCAATTCGTTTACTGATTGGGTTCTGAAAGATCAGGGGCAAGACCAGAACATCATCACCAACTTTCAACGCTACGCCAATGATAAGCTTACACCGCGTTTTAATGAAGAGCGAAAAGAAGAAGATAAGGGTGGCAAAGAGGTTACGGTAAAGGCTTTTTCTGAGGTGACATTTTCCCTTGAGCGGGGTGACGCTGGGCGTTCAGACAATCTAAAAATATCAAAAGGTGAAGAAAGCAATTTTATCTGGAGCATTTTTTACAGCCTGCTGGAACAGGTGGTTGCTATTCTCGATGAACCTGACCCAAGCAACCGATCAACGGATCAATTTGACCAGCTGGAATATGTGTTTGTTGATGATCCGGTCAGCTCGCTCGATGAAAATCATTTGATCGAACTGGCTGTGAATTTAGCCGCGTTAATCAAAGCGGCACCAACTAGTCTAAAGTTCATCATCACGACGCACAGCCCACTTTTTTATAGTGTCTTATTCAATGAGCTAAACAAAAAAACATGCTACCTGCTAGAGTCTTTGGATGATGGCACATTTAACCTAGATGTTAAGCCTGGCCATTCCAACAAGAGCTTCTCCTACCATTTGCATGTGAAGCAAACTCTAGAAAAAGCGATTGCTGACAATCAAATTGAGAAATACCACTTTACGCTATTGCGCAACTTATATGAAAAAATGGCCAGTTTTTTAGGGTATGAAAAATGGCAGGACCTTTTACCTGATGATGGTAGGGATGGTTATATAAAACGTATAATCAACTTTAGCAGCCACTATACTTTGTCTAATGAAGAGGTTGCCGAGCCAACGCCACAAGAGAAGAAAACGGTAAAGTTTTTGCTGGATCATTTACGGGAAAACTATGGCTACTGGCAGCAGGAAGAACAAAATGGTTGAGCATATTAAACCCATTGCAGAATCAAAAAACTTTATCGTTCTCGATAAATACACCAAGGAACGGCAGGCTGCAGAAGGGTATCAAAGCGAAGCTGACCTGGAGCGTGAGCTTGTTCAGGATTTGGTCAACCAAGGCTATGAGTATCTGCCTGCATTAAATAACCCCGAGGCCATGCTTGCCAATGTGCGCGTACAGTTACAAATCCTCAATAACATGCAATTTGCTGACGGCGAGTGGTTGCGTTTTGTTGAAACCTATCTGGATAAACCCAGTGACAGCATTGTCGATAAAACCCGTAAAATTCACGATGAGTATATTCATGATTTTGTGTTCGATGATGGCCACATCCAGAACATCTACTTGCTCGACAAGAAAAACATTACCCGCAATAAAGTGCAGGTGATCAAGCAGTTTGAGCAAACCGGCACCCATGCCAATCGCTACGATGTCACCATCTTGGTCAATGGCTTGCCGCTGGTACAGATTGAGCTGAAAAAACGAGGTGTCGCAATTCGTGAGGCCTTTAATCAGATACACCGCTACAGCAAAGAAAGTTTTAACAGCGAGCATTCACTGTTTAAATATTTGCAACTGTTTGTAATTACAAACGGTACTGACAGTCGTTATTTTCCCAATACCACTCAGCGCAATAAAAACAGTTTTGACTTCACTATGAACTGGGCAAAAGCTGATAACAGCCTGATTAAAGACCTGAAAGACTTTACCGCCACGTTTTTCCAAAAAACCACGTTGCTCAATGTACTGCTGCATTATTCAGTGTTCGATGTCAGCAATACGTTATTGGTGATGCGCCCATACCAGATTGCCGCCACTGAGCGCATTTTGTGGAAAATCAATAGCTCCTACGAGGCGAAAAACTGGAGCAAGCCTGACAGCGGTGGCTTTATCTGGCATACCACAGGTTCAGGTAAAACGCTCACCAGTTTTAAAGCGGCGCGTTTGGCTGCCGAGCGGGCGTTTATCGATAAGGTGTTCTTTGTGGTTGACCGCAAAGACCTCGACTATCAGACCATGAAGGAATATCAGCGTTTTTCACCCGATAGCGTTAATGGCTCTGACAGCACGGCTGGGCTCAAGCGTAATCTGGACAAGGATGACAACAAAATCATCGTCACGACTATCCAGAAGCTTAACAATCTGATGAAAAGCGAAGGCGACCTAGCTATTTACAACAAACAAGTGGTGTTTATTTTTGATGAATGCCACCGCAGCCAGTTTGGTGAAGCTCAGAAAAACCTGAAGAAGAAGTTTCGGCGGTTTTACCAGTTTGGTTTTACCGGCACGCCAATCTTCCCGCAAAATGCCCTAGGTGCCGAAACCACTGCCAGCGTGTTTGGCCGTGAGCTACATTCCTATGTCATCACCGATGCTATTCGTGACGAAAAAGTGCTCAAATTCAAGGTAGATTACAACGATGTGCGCTCGAAATTCAAGACGCATGAAACCGAGCAGGATGAGAAAAAACTCAATGCCGCAGAAAATAAACAAGCTCTGTTGCACCCGGAGCGTATCCGGGAAATATCCCGGTACATCCTGAACAACTTTCGCCAAAAAACCCATCGTCTGCAAGGAGGTAACAAAGGCTTTAATGCCATGTTTGCCGTGAGCAGTGTGGATGCTGCCAAGCTGTATTATGAATCTCTTAATACATTACAGGAGGATAACGATAAGCCGCTGAAAATCGCGACCATTTTCTCATTCGCTGCCAATGAAGAACAGGATGCTGTGGGCGATATTCCAGATGAAAGTTTTGATGTGTCGGCCATGAACAGCAGCGCCAAAGAGTTTCTAAATGCTGCCATTCGCGATTACAATGCCTACTTTAAAACCAACTTCAGTGTAGATAGCAGTGGTTTCCAGAATTACTACCGCGATTTGGCGAAGCGCGTTAAGTCCAAGGAAATTGATTTACTGATTGTGGTTGGCATGTTCCTGACCGGCTTTGATGCGCCCACGCTTAACACGTTGTTTGTGGATAAAAACCTGAGGTATCATGGCTTGATGCAGGCCTATTCGCGCACCAACCGCATTTACGACGCCACCAAAACTTTTGGTAATATCGTCACCTTCCGTGATTTGGAACAGGCTACTGTCGATGCCATCACCCTGTTTGGCGATAAAAACACCAAGAATGTGGTCCTGGAAAAAAGCTATAAGGAATATATGGAAGGCTTTACCGATATAGCCACCGGTGAAGCCAGACGCGGCTTTATGGACGTGGTGAGGGAGCTGGAAGACCGCTTTCCCAACCCTGATGAGATTGTTAAAGAGGCCGATAAGAAAGCCTTTGCCAAACTGTTTGGCGAATATTTGCGCGTTGAAAATGTTCTGCAGAACTACGATGAGTTTGCCAGCCTGAAAGCCTTGCAGAGCGTTGACATGAGCGACGCCGAAGCCGTTGAGGCCTTTAAAGCAACGCATTACTTAAGTGATAAAGAGCTCGCAGAACTGCAGGCCATTAAGGTCCCCGCTGACAGAAAGATTCAGGATTACCGATCCACATATAACGACATCCGGGATTGGCTGCGCCGCAAGAAATCTGCCGAAGAGAAAGAGCAATCTATCATCGACTGGGACGATGTGGTGTTCGAGGTGGACCTTCTTAAATCCCAAGAAATCAATCTGGATTATATTCTGGAACTAATTTTCGAGAAGAATAAGAAAGTGAAAGATAAATCAATACTGATTGAAGACGCACGCCGGGTTATTCGTGCCAGTCTCGGTAACCGTGCCAAAGAAAGTCTGTTGGTGGACTTCATCAATCAAACCGACCTTGACCAGATTGACGATAAAGCCAGCGTCATTGATGCCTTTTTCACTTTTGCCCAAGCAGAGCTGCAGCGAGAGGCTGAGGAACTAATTGACCTTGAGAACCTGAATACCGAGGCTGCCCAGCGATACATCACTATTTCATTAAAGCGGGAGTGTGCCAGCGACAATGGCACTGAACTGAATGCTATTTTGCCAAAGCTGAGTCCGCTAAACCCACAGTATTTGACCAAAAAGCAAAGCGTTTTCCAGAAAGTGTCTACCTTTGTTGAGAAGTTCAAAGGTGTAGGTGGGCAGCTTTAATATAAGGGCATGAACGCAGCGGGGGTAACATCATATGGTACAGGTATGAGCGAGTGGTCACAAAAGCGGCATCCATAAAGGGAACATATCTGTTTGGCGGCCTTGGCACTGATGGGGCCTATGCCGATCAGATCGTGGCCGCGCTGACAGCGGCAGGCATATCGAATGCCTGTCACGCGGATATATGGCCGTGGCGGTTTTGTCGGTCACTACCGGCGCTTTCAACACTTGTTGATGCTTCATGGGGCGTTTTGCGGCTTCGCTCTTTTGGCTCTACGGGACATGTTGATAAAGCCAATTTTTCAGCAACCGGCCCGCAGCTTAATTTGATCGGCTATTCCTATGGGGCGTTGATTGCCTGCCAGCTGGCGAGAGAGCTTGCTGGGGAGCAAAAGGTCACAATAGACCATCTAGTTCTTATCGCCGCTCCTGTTAGCCCGCAGCAGCTCCGCTGGCTGAAACACGAAACACGCATCACGCATCACGCATCACGCATCACGCATATTCATATCCTGAACCTCACTGAGCGTGGTGATCCGATATTTGTGGGTATCCCGTTTTGGCGGTTGATGTTTGCACCGGTGAAATTATGGATTCAATTTCTCCGAAAATCCGGCCATTTCATCTATACAAAATCCGGCCCAGATGGCGATACCGCCCGGAGAAATCTTGCAGATGAACTGTCTCAGCGGGATTTGAAGTAATAATTCTCCGCGCGAACGAACAGACAATGCCCATACCCTATCATACCCAGACTTACCGAAATGGTCCTTTTGGGCGCTTTCACAGGGTGACCTATAGGTGTCCCGAACCAAAACCACGTATACGCATCTATGGGCTAAGTCATTGAAATAAATGGTGGGTGTAACAAGATTCGAACTTGTGACCTCTGCCATGTCAAGGCAACGCTCTAACCAACTGAGCTATACACCCATCTTGCGTGTCCGCAAATGAAGTGCGCGTTTTATAAGCCGGGTCTAAAGGCTTGGCAAGCCTCTTTTTCACGTCGCAACAATTCCGGGCTGTTATGACGCGGCTTTTGCCTGCAATGCCCGATCTACGGCATCCACAAGAGAGTTCAAATGAAAGGGTTTCGACAATAGCTGATTTATGCCCTCCCCCCCGTCAGCCTCTTCGACTGAGACCGCAGCGAATCCCGTTATATAGATAACAGGCAAGCCCGGTGTTATTTCCTTGGCCTTCATCGCCAGCTCAAGTCCGCCCATTCGCGGCATGACAATATCCGAAATCAGAATATCGAACGGACCCGCCGTCAACACAGGCAAGGCGTCTTCTCCGTCTGCAAATGCCAGAACCTCGTGCCCTGCCAGCTCCAGGCTGCGGGCCAGGAAATGTCTGACAGAATTATCGTCTTCTGCGAGAAGTATACGAGCCATAAAGGGTACTGCGCCAATCTGTATCTTGCATTGTAATCTGATCCTCAAACTATACTATTGGAAGCCTGAAGGCAAAAGCACTGTCAAAAAAAGACAGCTTCTGTAATATTTAACCACAATCAATCCATCTAGCCGGGGTAATTTGTGTTGTATCTGGATTCAAACCCGATTGAAGTGCTTCATCCTGCGGAATGGACTATTCCTGTTGTCTTTTCCTCCCCCCATAGTGGCAATCTCTACCCGTCCCATTTCGTCAAGCAATCAACTCTTGATATGCAAACCCTCCGTCAGTCAGAGGACTACAAGGTGGATGAGCTGTTTGCTGCCGCCACAGAAATCGGCGCGCCACTTCTAAAAGCCAAGTTCCCACGTGCCTATTGCGACCCCAACCGCGAAGCCTTCGAGCTGGACCCCGATATGTTTGACGATATTCTGCCCGATCATGTGAACAGCAAATCACCAAGGGTCAGCGCCGGTATCGGCACAATCCCCAAAATTGTCACGGCCGGCACCTTAATTCACGAAAAGCAGATCAGCTATCAGGATGCCAAGGACCGCCTGGACAGCTGCTACTTCCCCTATCACCTTGCTCTTCAAACGCTTCTGAAACAATGTCTGGACAAATTTAATTTTGCATTACTGATCGATTGCCATTCCATGCCCGGAACCGACATCAGTGGTGCACCCAACTTTGCCTTGTCTGATATTGTTCTCGGGGATCGCTTTGGGCGATCATGTCCGCAAGTTTACAGCACATTTTTCCGTACTGAATTTCAGGCACTGGGATATTCTGTTACCTATAACACCCCCTATGCCGGTGGCTATATTACCGAGCGATACGCCAATCATGGCCAACATATTTACGCGCTTCAGATCGAGATCAACAGAAATCTGTATATGGAGCAAGCATCCGTAACAGCAACGGCGGGAATTACCCGCCTGAGCAATAACATCCATGCGCTTCTCCACCGATTAAGCGTCAATTTCCCAACACTAATAATTTGAAGAAAAACGGCATACCTCTTGCATTGCAAATCATATGTGGTGTCAGGAGAACCGATATGCCCAAATTTCTATTAAGACCGTTAGCGATAATCCTGTTTTTGAATGCAGCGCCTGTGCAGGCAGCCATTTTCCCTGCTAATGCGGCGGAATTCCTTGGTGTTTGCAAGCAAGCCACTGAGAAGATCGAGCGAAAATTACGCCTTCCCAAAAGGCTTTTAAACGCTATTTCCCTAACTGAAACCGGCCGCTGGAACACGCGAAAGAAGGAACTAATTGCCTGGCCATGGACCGTCTATTCGGAAGGCAGGGGGCGATATCTACCGAGCAAGAAAGCCGCCATTGCCGAAGTTCGCAAACTCAAGGCAAAAGGGGTTCAGAATATTGATGTGGGATGTATGCAGGTAAATTTGTACTGGCATCCCAATGCGTTTAAATCGCTGGAAGACGCATTTAACCCTGCGATCAACACCAATTATGCAGGAAAGCTTCTCAAAAGCTTGCAGCAATCATCCCGGTCATGGAACCGTGCCATCGCCTATTATCATTCCCAGACCAAAAAATTCAACGAACCTTACCGGAAAAAGGTTATGAAAATATGGCAGATCGAGCGGCGCAAGGATACTGATGCCCGAATGGCAAAAGCCCGCGCCGCCTATCGCCTGAAAAGAGAAAAACTGCGCCAGAGAATAGAAGCCAATCGCCTGCGGATCATCGCCAGCCGCAAACAAGCTGCCAAGGGCTAACTGTTTGTTTTTTGCTCCCATGCCATCAAGGCTGCTTTGCGGTCCAGCCCCCAGCGATACCCGTGTAGTTTTCCATCACTTCCTATGACCCTGTGACAGGGGACAATCAGGGACACAGGGTTCGTTGCGCAGGCCCGCCCCACGGCCCGTGATGATTTATCGCGGCCCATTTCCGTTGCTATCTGATGATAGGTTTTTGTCATTCCCGGCGCAATTTTAAGCAATTCCTGCCAAACCAGCCTTTGAAAGGCTGTGCCATAGATATCCAGCGGCACATCAAGCGTGACCTTCTGCCCCTGCTCCAGATATCGCGTTATGATCTCGGTCCAACGGGATAACGTTCCCAGTTCTTTTGCTATCTCGGCCTGCGGGAACTCGTCCCCCAGTTCAGTGACCAATGCCCCATCAGCATCTCCAAAATAGACTGCACAAACACCATTTTGAGTACCTGCAACCAACATGCGCCCCAAAAAACAATCGACAATAGCGTAGGCAATTTGCGCGCCCTTACCGCCTTTGGCATAAGAAGCCGGTGACATTCCCAACCGCTCTGTGGCCGCTTCATATAATCGGCTGGACGAGCCGAACCCCGCCCCGTATGCCGCATCTGCGACCGAATTTCCCTGCCGTAACTTCTTTTTCAAACTTTTATTTCTTAGCGCATCAAAATAGGCGAGCGGCCCTAGCCCCATCACCTTTTTAAAAATCCGGGACACATAATCCTCGCTATACCCAACCTCAGCGGCCAGTTCAGCTAATGCGGGCTTGCTGCCATCATAATTTTCAAGCAGTCCTGCCAATTTGGCACATATCTGACGCGCCATACGAACATGTGCATCTTCTCTACCCTGATGATCGGGCACACATTTCAAGCACGCGCGATAGCCCGCAGCCACAGCTTTCGCCGTATTGGGCAAAAATTCCATATTTTCCGGTTTTGCCTGTCGGGACGGGCAAGAAGGACGGCAATAAATACCCGTCGTTTTAACAGCATATACAAACCGTCCATCACAATCAGGATTCCGGTCTAAAACGGCTTGCAGCATCTGTTCCAGGGTCATTGGTCCTCATCCATTTATTGGTCTCTAACCCTGACTACCCTCGCCAGTGTATGAAAACTATCCGATTTCCGCACTCCAATATGTTATCACTTACGTGGATGTTTCTTCCAGATCGGGGCCTTTTTTATCTTTATTGCTATCGGAATCATCGTGTTTTTTATTTTTGCGGCGTATAATAATATCCCCGTTTTCCAGTATTTCCGGTGCTTCATATTGAGGAATTGCCGAGACAAAAAGGCTCAAGGCATCCATCAGTTTACTCAATCCCTCTATCGCCAGTTCATCGACGCTTTTATCCTGCTCCTGAGCCTGTACATATGGCATGGTCACCACAGATAGAAACAGACTAACGGCCATTCCGGTTATAACTTTTCGCATGCGTCACTCCTGCTTATCAAGATACTCACTCTGTATATAGAGACAATTTCAGGCATTTTCATGGTGCTTATATTACCGCCTGTCACTTGACGTCTGACAACAGCTCGGGTTTTCCCAACTGAAAATCACTCGCAATCCATTTAGCCTCAAGCCGCTTGATCATTTTGCCAAGCCCGGGTCCTGCCTTTACATCCAGTGATAAAAGATCCCTGCCTTGAACCGGAAAGACCGGAATGTTCCAATGATGAACCAACTCAAGGCAGGCAGGGAAAACCGGGTTCTCTGGCTCAGCACTCCATGCCAGAAACAAACGATCTTCATACGTCTGGCACCCAAGCCTGTATAATTGCGCGCGCTGTACCTTCATGGCTGCAGTTGCCATAAACGGGATCGCAGACATATTCTCTAAGCGCATCCTGTCCTTGTTCGATAAACGAAGGGTTTTTAGCGATTGGCTGACCAAGCGGACATCCCCTGCCAACAAAACCCCCAGCCGCAACAACGGGTCATCCGTCGCCGGCAGTAACAACAGATTACGCAATCGGTCCACATCCATCGCATCCCCGAACAAGGCGGACAAAACACCAGTATCCTTCATCAGTAATATTGCTGCCAATGGGGTTTTATGTTCAAACAACAGAAATATTTCTTTGCCAACCCGCTCCGCTGATAACAAGCCCAGATCATTCGCAAATTTCTGACAGGCAGCAATAGCGGCAGCATCAGCGCCCCCGTCACCAAAGCGGGCAAAAAAACGAAAATACCGGAGTACACGCAAGCGGTCTTCTTCGATACGGGTCTCGGGATTACCGATAAAACGAACAATCCCTGCTGCCAAATCCGCACATCCGCCAAAATAATCGAACAGCTTGCCGTCACCGCTCAAATACAGGGCGTTGAAGGTAAAATCCCGGCGGGCCGCATCTTCTTGCCAGTTTGCGGTAAAAGCAACATCCGCATGCCGTCCATCCGTTTCAACATCATGGCGCAATGTAGTAATTTCAAATTTCCGGTCATTCAGAATTGCGGTAATCGTACCATGTTTCAGGCCTGTGGGGATAACATGGACATCTTGTTGCGCCAGAACTTCCGTTACCTTTTCTGGTGACAGATCGGTGGCAACATCCATATCGGCACTGCACTGGCCCAGCAAAGCATCCCGGACGCAGCCACCAACAAACCGGCCTTCGCCGCCCGCGCTGCCCAGAATTTCAAGCAGGCGCTGCGAGCTGAAATCCAACAGCCATAGGGGTGGTTTTTTTGATAAATCCTGAAGCTGCCGCACTTCGCCCATCACATACCAGCCTATTTTTCCGGGATTATCTGCGAGTCGATTAATTGCCCGTTTTCGTAGCGCTGCGGGATATATTTGCCGTCAGCAGGACGATCCTGCAATGCCCAGAGCACAATGAAACTGATCGCCATAAATAAAAGCCCAATCAAGGTGACGATTGCAATGGATTTTCCCTGCCATGTTTTCTCCCCGCCCGCAAGTTTCACATAATGCAGATAAAGCGCATAAACAATAAATGGAACCAGCAAAGGAATGATGTTAAATAAAAGTCCGCGCAGCATTATCTGTGTGCCCTTTCCGACAAATCTTTCAGCATTCCTGCTGTCGCCCCCCAGATATAATAATCATTATAGGGCATGGCATACCAGAACCGTTCGATGCCATTATGAAAACCACTATGCTTTTTATGGTTCTTCTGATCCATCAGAAACCGCAAAGGGACTTCGAATATTTCGGCGACTTCACTAACTTCTGCTGTCAGTTCAAAATTTGGGTCCACCAGACCAACCACCGGTGTTACCGAATATTGCGTCACCGTTACATAGGTACTCAAGATACCGACCGCCTCGACCAGCGCCGGATCAAGACCGATCTCCTCACGACTTTCGCGAAGGGCCGTACAAACCGCTGTTTTGTCTTCTTTCTCTGCCCGCCCCCCCGGAAAGCTGATCTGGCCGGCATGTTTATTCATATGGGCCGCGCGTTTTGTCAGAATAACCGATGGTTCATCGTCACGCACCACGATAGGAACCAAAACAGCTGCTGGTTTGAAATGCGTCACCTTCCCCGGAAAGCTGGCCGGATTCAAATCATGATCACCCCTGAAATGATCTTCATCCTGAAGAATACCAGCTCCCTCGAGTGGAAGCGGATTTAGAAAAGATGTGAAACTTTCTCTCAATATATTTTTATCAGTTGCCAAATATTTCATCTACTGAACCAAACTCATAAAATATACCACTGCTCCATACGCCAAATTTATTTTGGCCCTCAATTACTTCGTCACCGGCTAGCGCCACCAGATCATAAAAAACAGACCTCGCAATCAGTGCCTCCAGATTAGCCCTGACCCTAACATAGGGGGACGGCTCCCCTGTTTTATCATCAAATGTCATCCGTATTGGATGTTCCACATCAACGACCACATAATCATCCAGCTGGGTGCGAAAGCTGAGCACCTGATCCCGGCCCGTGCCTTCACGAAACATTTCTACCGCAATAAACGGGGCATCATCAACGGTTATGCCGATCTTCTCAACCGGTGTAACCAGATAATATTTACCGTCTTCATCCAGACGCAATACACTTGAAAACAGTTTGACCAATGGCTTTCGGCCTATGGGGGACCCCAGATAATACCAGGTTCCATCACGGGCAATGCGCATATCAAGATCACCGCAAAAATCGGGGTTCCATGAATGTACCGGCGGATGTTTCTTGTCTTTAATCTGCTTTACGATAGCATTTAAACTATCGCCGGGCACATTGCTTGTCATATTTTGGCCTTATCCTCGACTATTCTATTATATATGTACTAGAGCTCGGCTGAATTTCAAAAGGAACTTGTTACAAAGATGGAAAATTCAAGAAATTCAGAAGAAAAAATTTTAACGGAAATTCAATTGCTATCCGAAAAACTGGCTCTTTTGAAACAGGAAATCGCTCATCAGATATTTGGACAAGAAACTGTTATTGATCTGACATTGATCACCTTGCTGGCTGGCGGCCATGCCCTGCTCGTCGGGGTGCCGGGACTTGCTAAAACAAAACTGGCCGAAACACTAGGTGCTGTTTTTGGCCTTTCAGAGAAAAGAATTCAATTTACACCCGATTTGATGCCGGCAGATATTCTGGGGTCGGAAATTCTTGAAAAAGACGCAGACGGCAACCAGCATTTCCGCTTTGTCAAAGGGCCGGTCTTTAGCCAGCTTTTGATGGCCGACGAGATTAACCGCGCCAGCCCCAGAACACAGTCAGCATTGCTGCAAGCCATGCAGGAACAACAGGTGACAATTGCAGGTGTTGCCTATGACCTGCCGAACCCCTTCCATGTACTGGCAACCCAGAATCCGATTGAACATGAAGGTACCTACCCCTTACCCGAAGCACAGCTTGACCGGTTTTTAATGCAAATCAGCATTGATTACCCCGATATGGAAACAGAGCGCCGTATTTTGCTAGAGACAACCGACAATCGGGAAACTCGTATCAAACCTGTCTTGACCGGCAGCGGCCTTCTGGAGGCGCAAAGACTGGTCCGGGATATTCCTGTCAGTGATCAGGTTGTCACGAACATTCTGGATTTGGTCAGAAACGCACGTCCTGAACATAGCTCAAACGCACTTGTAAAAGAGTATGTCTCGTGGGGGCCGGGACCGCGCGCCAGTCAGGCCCTGATATTGGCCGTGCGCGCCAAAGCATTGATTGAGGGCCGTTTCAGCCCGTCCATTGATGACGTCATAGAGCTTGCGCCCGCTATATTGCAACACCGAATGGCCTTATCCTATGCTGCACGGGCAGAAAATCTGACGGTGGATGCCATCATTTCATCTTTGCTACAACCGTTAAGATAACAGCCGTGCCCCCCTTTTGGACACCGAATATACGAAATGACGAACGGCAACAGGCCGAAGACATTGCCGCTGCGTATCCGTCCCTTTTCCTGAAGGCCCAACAGCTGGCCCGCACCATCAATACAGGCCTTCATGGTCGCCGCAAACACGGCAAGGGGGAGGATTTCTGGCAATTCAAACCCTACACGCAGAGCGATAGTGCCGCCCGCATAGACTGGCGACAAACAGCGAAAAGAGGGGATGCGCATGTTCGCCAGAATGAGCTGGAGACCACAGAAAGCATCTGGTTCTGGATCGACAAAAGCCCGTCAATGGCATATCGGTCACATCTGTCCGAAACACCAAAACGCGAAAATATAACGATCGCACTCCTTGCTATGGCCATATTACTCAATCGCGGAGAGGAAGATTTTGCGATTTTGACGAATGGCATGAAGGCTGCCCACGGCAATCACCATCTGGATGGGTTTTCCCGGCAGTTGAGCACGCCCGCTCCGTCAGATTTTTCTGATGATATGGCCTCTACCCGCCTTCCGGAAAAATCCCGGTTACTGGTTGCCAGCGATTTCCTGTCACCACCAGAGGCCCTTGAAAAAACATTGGGCATTGCCACCGCTAAAGGGGTCACCGGCATTCTGTTGCATGTGGCCGATCCTGCCGAAGTAACCCTGCCATTTACGGGCAGGACCCGGTTTGCGGATATTTCGGAGCAGGTAGAAATAACGCTCGGCCGCCCCGAAAATATACAGCAAGAGTACCAGACCCTATTCAACACCCATCAACAGGCAATCGAGACAATCGCTAAAAATGCAGGGTGGTCCTATATTTTTCATCAAAGCGACCAAAGCCTGATACATTTGCTGACCGTTCTTTACCGCCATCTCCACGGGAGAGGTTGAATGCTTCCTGCTCTCTCCTTCGCATATCCATGGTTTCTCGGCCTGCTTTTCCTATTGCCACTTCTATATTGGCTGATAAAAATTACGCCCCCCAAACCCAAAACTGTGATCTTCCCAACGATCGGTTTTTTGCTTCGGCTTCAAAAGCGCGAAGAGAGTACTGCCAGCCTTCCATGGTGGTTGCTTCTGCTACGGCTATCCATTGCCGCACTGATAATAATAGCCCTGTCAGGACCACAAATATACGCCCCCAAGCGCGACAAGGCGACCGGGCCTGCTGTTATTTTAGTGGATAATGGATGGGCCAGCGGCCCAAACTGGGAAAAGATAAAAACCCGGGCAAACCAGATTCTAGATCGCCTGAAAACACAAAACCGTCTCGTCTACCTCGTCCCCCTTGCAGGCCTTCAAAGCGGGCAAATACCGACCCTTACGGCACTCAATCCACAACAGGCCGTAAAAAATATTCTGAATATCAAGCCCCGCGCATGGCAAACAGACCGGGCGCAAATAACAGCCTTGATGCCTGACTTTCAAAACTTGAAAAACCCTTCCTTTTTCTGGCTCAGCGATGGTGTTGAAAGCCACACCAGCGCACCTGCCGCCGAGAAGATATTCACTAAGCTTGCAACCCTCGGCCCTGTAACAATTTTCAGTGATACAGATAGAAAATCGCCCCTAGTTGTTGGATATCCCGAATATGCAAATGGCGACATCACCGTTCCAATCCGGCGGGCACAAGGGGATGAAGAAGTTGCTGGGAATATATTGGTGAAATCCACCAACGGACAAATACTTGCGCAACGCCCCTACCGCTTCGACACAGGCAGCCAGACAACCGAAGTCCGGCTCACCTTACCGCTCGATCTGCAACGCAATATCCGGTCTGTGGAAATACAGGGGAGCAAATCTACGGCCTCAAAGTTCATATTCGATGACCGGTCACGGCGGCGCAGCATTGGCCTTGCCTTTGAAGGCGCATCAGACACAGCGCAGGCCCTGTTAAGTGAAAGCCATTATGTCGAAAAGGCATTATCACCCTACTTTGCACTCCAGAGGGGAACACTTGCAGAACTGCTAGCGGCTGATTTCTCAACAATCATTCTAGGCGATAGCGGCTCCTTTCCCATTGAAGACGAGCAGAGAATTACAAACTGGATCAAAAACGGAGGGACTCTTATCCGTTTTGCAGGGCCTAAGCTGGCCAATTCAAAAACATCACTGGTCCCTGTCAAACTAAGGGCCGGCAGCCGAAGTCTGGATGGTAGCATTTCATGGACAAAACCCACGCCTCTTGGGAAAATGCCCGCCAGCAGTCCGTTCTCTGCTCTTGCTGTGCCACCGGATATAAAGATAAAAAAACAGGTTCTGGCATATCCAGCACCGGATTTAAGCCGTAAAACATGGGCAATTTTGAGTGACGGCACACCTCTTGTCACAGTGGATCGGCAAGGCAAGGGAACACTTGTTCTGTTTCACGTTACTGCCACCCCCAAATGGTCCAACCTGCCCCTGTCAGGATTATTCGTTGAAATGCTGCGCGAAATTGGTCAAATGGGCCGAACAGCCCCCACGAATTCAACACCAGAACTCACGCTCCCCGCGTTCAAACTAATGGATGGGTTTGGACAATTTTCAGAGAACACAGCACAAATTTCTCCCTTAAACTTCAGGGCGAGCGCCAACCTCGCCCCCAATGCGGACCATCCGGCTGGGTTTTACGGCACGAACGCATACTCTGTAGCTCTCAATATCGGGGATATCGCATTCCCATACCGCCAACTCCAACTATCAGATATTCCGGCCACACGGGAGCCTCTAACGGTAAAACCACAAATTCTGTTACAGCCTGTTCTTTTGCTCCTGGCTTTCCTGCTTGTCTTGCTCGACTTGTTTCTGATCCTCTATCTACAAGGTCGCCTGCATCCGGTATCTTCCCGGAACAGAACCATATTAGCCCTCTCCCTTGCAATCGCAGCCGGACTGCTGGCCACAACCTACGCAAAGCCATCTCTGGCCAATAGCGACGATCAGTATGCTTTAGAGGCAACCCTGCAAACCCGGTTGGGCTACGTGGTCAGCGGCATCCCCGACATTGACCGAATAAGTGCCGCCGGCCTTACCGGACTAAGCTCCGCCCTGTCGCGCAGAACAGCCATAGAGACCGTAACGCCATTACCCATCCGAATTGAAGATAATGACCTGATCTTTTTCCCATTTATCTATTGGCCGATCACCCCCGGTTTTCCGCCGCTCAGTAATCAGGCGATTGGCAAAGTACATAATTACCTGTCAAAGGGCGGAACCATTTTATTTGATACCCGTAATCAAAATAAAATCAGTCAATACGGGGGGGACCTATCCCGCAGCCCTGAAAATATCAGGCTTCAACAGCTGGTGGCACGCCTGCAAGTGCCGCAGCTGGCACCCCTCCCGCCAGACCATGTTCTGACCCGCGCCTTCTATTTGATGCAGAGCTTTCCGGGGCGCTATACAGGCGGCAATATATGGTTGTCACAACCCGGTAGCGATAACGGTAATGACGACGTCTCATCCGTTATCATCGGCAGTAATGACTGGGCCGCGGCATGGGCGATCGATGCCGCAGGCAAACCGATCAAGGCCGTCGTTCCGGGCGGGCCGCGACAGCGTGAATTTGCCCTGCGCTTTGGCATAAATTTGACAATGTATACTCTGACAGGAAATTACAAAGCTGATCAGGTTCATATACCAACCATTCTCAAAAGGCTGAATCAATGAAGGACAGCCTTTACGCCACCCAAATAACCATAGACCCGACCTTCCCAGTTGAATGGTTAATTGCATTAGCTGCCCTTGCTATGGTCGCGCTGCTATTCGCCTATTGGCAACAGGCAAAGGGCCTTATCTTTCGCACCTTCTTGCTGGGAATTTTACTGACCTTGCTGCTAAACCCGTCACTGGTCACAGAAACCCGTTCCTACTTGAAAGATGTCGTTCTTCTGATCATTGATCAGACGGACAGTCAGAAAATTGGTGACCGCCCGGTTCAAACACAAAAAGCCGTACAAGAGATTACCCGCAAACTCAAACAATTTGAAACGATCAGCATTGAAACCATCACCGTCACCAATTCTACTGGTGCTAATGATAGCTCTGAGAATAAGGGAACCCGTCTCTTTGAAGCACGGGCAACCTATCTGGCCGCACATCCGCGCAACAGGGTGGCTGCCACCATTCTCGTCACAGATGGACAAATACACGACATTCCAACAACAAGTGACCCCGCCAATGGGCCTGTGCATACGGTCCTGACCGGTGCACCTGACGAGACAGACAGGGTTTTGATTATAGAAAATGCCCCCACATATGGCATCGTTGGAAAATCAGTAACGCTCACCTTCAAAGTCACAGATAACGGCGTGCCAACACCACAACAAACAGTCATGCTCACGGTGAAACAGGATGGTATTGTTATCAGGCGGCTGGCAGTCACTACCGGGCAAAGCCAGAATCTAAAGATTGAAATTCCCCATGGCGGAGCAAATCACGTGATATTGGAAGCCGCTACGCTGGATGGCGAATTAAGCAAAAAAAACAACAGTGCCGTCGTCCGTATCAATGGCATCAGAGATCGCTTGAAAGTCCTGCTTGTTTCAGGCGAACCTTATATGGGGGAGAGAAGTTGGCGAAATATCCTGAAATCCGATCCCTCGGTTGAACTGGTTCATTTTACAATTTTACGCCCACCGGAAAAACAGGACGGAACTCCATTAAAAGAATTATCGCTTATCCCTTTTCCAATTAATGAGCTCTTTGAAAGAAAGCTTGGTGAATTTGACCTGATCATTTTTGACCGATACCAACGCAGAGGTGTCTTGCCTGATCGTTACCTGAACAACATCGTCAAGTATGTAAATGATGGCGGCGCTTTCCTTGAAGCCGCAGGCCCCTCCTTTGCTGGAGCTGCCAGTATCTACAAAACACCGTTATCCAGTATCCTTCGTGCAGCGCCAACCGGTCAGATTTTCAAACAACCCTTCACCCCAAGGCTCAGTGACACCGGAAAACGCCATCCGGTAACAGCGTCATTACCTTCCTATAGGCCCTCAAAAAAATGGGGTAAATGGTTTCGCATGATCGATAGTACAGTCACGTCAGCAAATATTCTGATGACCGGACCAAATGACCGCCCACTACTGGTCCTGAACAAACAAGGAAAGGGGCGGGTCGCACAACTGTTGTCCGATCATGCATGGCTATGGGGCAAAGGGTTTGATGGTGGCGGCCCACAAGCAGAACTGTTCCGCCGAACAGCTTACTGGTTAATGAAAGAACCAGAACTCGATGAAGAACGCTTATCTGCAAAAATTGTCGCTGGGCAGATTGAAATCACTCGGCAATCCCTGCAAAAGGACAATCCAACTGTTGACGTCACAGCACCCGATGGCCAGACCTCGCAAATCGCGCTGTCCGCCGCCATCACAGGCAAACAAAAAGGCACAGCGCCACTGACAGGGCGCGGGATATACCGGTTGCAATCCGGAAAGTTAAGTACCTTGCTTGCCGTCGGCGCACTGAACCCGCTGGAGGAAAGAGAGATCAGAGCAACTGATGTGAAGATACGAGCCTTCGGTACAGACACACAACGCGGCATTCATTGGCTACGAAGCGGCCCCATCCCCAACTTCAAACGAACCTCGCCAGCAAACAATCAGGCATCGCGCACCTGGTGGGGCCTGCGCGACAACAAAAACTATAACATCAACGGTTATTCAAAAAAGCCGCTCATCTCGCCACTGTTGGGAATTTTCCTGCTATTGGGAAGCCTCTGTGCCTTATGGTGGCGTGAAAGCCGCTAACAGCTCAACGAGCCGGCTGCCTGGTTTTATTCTTCACCCCATCAATTGATCCCTTCGCTCCGACCAGAGCACCTGGCTCAAGTTCACACACCAGAAACCTGTGCACGTCAACAGGTCCCGGCATCAACAGACCGTTATCAAAGGCAGAGACAAACCCGAACCGTTTGTAATAGTCAGGGTCCCCCACCAGAATGACGAGTTTATGCCCGAGTTCTTTAGCCCGTTTCAATGTGTGGGAAATAAGTGCAATCCCCATTCCCTCGCCCTGATGATCCGGATGTACGGCAATCGGACCCAACAATATGGCCGGCGTTTTTCCGCCAACCAGCAGGGGCCAGTATTTGATCGCAGCAAGAAGCTTCCCGCCAACCTTTGCCACATAGCAAAGATCATCAATGGGAACTGTATACTGCCGAACCTTATATACGGTTTTTGTATGCCGTTCTGGCCCGAAGCACTGGTCGAGAAGGGTTTCAATGGCGGGCGCATCCGCAGATTGTTCATGGGTAATGTGATACATAACGACGTCCTGATAGAAGAAGGGAAGGATGCCCGCCAGTTCTCGCGTAGTTTTAAATTTTTTACTGAAAAAAGGCCGAACAGAAACACCAGCGCAAAATCTGCGCTTTCTATCGTCGTCGTCGAATTATCTGTGCCTGTATCATGGGCCGAGATTTAACACAGTGTTTGGCGTAATGACAAGGGAAATAAAATCATGCTTGCATGAAACAGGACCAAGCCTGTACGGTCCCAACCAATTGGGCGCCCTGTATCTTTATCTAACGAGGTTACAATGTTTTATAAAACCTGCGAGCATCACGGCTTGAAACACAACCCGTTCAAAGCCCTGATTGCCCCGCGCCCTATCGGCTGGATCAGCAGCATATCAAAGGCAGGAAATATCAATTTAGCCCCCTTCAGCTTCTTTAATGCCATGTCTGACAACCCGCCGACACTCGCCATAGGGTTTAGCGGCAACCATACCGAAGGCGGGCCAAAAGACACATTGGTAAATATGAAAGAGACCGGTGAATTTGTCTGCAATATGGTAACTTACGACATCCGGCACGCCATGAATGCCACGTCGGAGATGGTCGGACGGGATGTCAATGAATTCGAGCTGGCAAAACTCACCGCTATCCCGTCAAATCTGGTGACGCCACCCAGAGTTGCCGAAAGTCCGGTTAATATGGAATGCAGACTTCTTCAGGTAATTGATCTGCCGAGCAATAATCCAAAAAGCCCTAATTACATGATGCTAGGGGAAGTCATTGGCATTCATATCAACAATAACATCATCACAGACGGAAGGATTGATATGGGCAAATATCATCCGCTGGCCCGGCTGGGTTATCACGACTATACGTCTGTCAAAGAAGTGTTTGAACTTGACCGCCCCGATCAGGTCAAACAAGATCAGGCCCACGGCACATAATGACTACGCGATTCCTACATCCCGTACCAGACACCCTTGATTTCCTGTGCGAGCTTGCTTTTAATTGCCCGGGAGAAATCAGAAAAATCAGCCGCAATTTCTGTAAAGGCACCAAGACCGCCGATAATAGTATCCCGATAATATTGATCCAGCCGGGCATCCTCGTTCAGGATCGGTAATCCGTTTATGGTAATGCCCGCTGACAGGATTTTATCGCGGATTTTATCCGGTGCAGGCCCCACAGACGAACGCCCATCCCCAGAAATATCGATTACCCTGCGCAAGGGCTGAAACGGGGCGCCTGAAAATCGGGTACTCGCAAAAGACAAAGCCCCCGCCACCGAGGTACCACCCGAATTGAAAGCCCGGGGCATATATTCTATTTTCCGCGAAAACTGCTGCACATCTTCCGCCGAAGACAGAACGGACCAATCAATACTTAATTGTTGCTGTCCTTCGCCGGCCCATTGAATAACGGCCACTGCAATTTTCCGGTTAGGGCCTGCCTTGATCGCCGCCAGAATAGCCGGATCATTAAATGCCTGTAAATATCCGCGCAACTGCAATCCAAACTCGTCATAATTAACACTCGACGAGACATCAATAGCCAGAACAAGCTGCAAATCCACAATCTCGGCCTCCGCATCGGCGGCGGGCAGCAACATTGATAGAAACAGCACGGCAGCGCATATGGCAATTTTCATAAATTTCCAAACAATTAGAACAAGGCCTCTGTAGCGTGATAATACATATGTTTGTGGTTGAATTCAGGCATGAAAAATCAGGAAAAACAAAATTAGCGCGGTTGTTAGCAATTGTTAGCCGCTTGCGATAATATCAAGGGGACCTCGGAAAAACACCCAACAAGCGACTGGCAACTGATGCGCAACACCCTTACCCGAAAACGCTGGATTAAATTTGTGCTCGTTGGCGCCATCTTCAGCGCATTGGTTCTTTGGCAAACAGCTTATTGGTCGCGCCTTATCATGCTCAACCAAATCGGGGAGCGAAGCCGCCAGACCATCAGCCTTATCATCCAGACCTTACGGGGAGATTTAGCAAAATACCGGTACCTCCCTCAAATCCTGGGGGGAAACGAAAAATTCAAGGAAGCCTTGCGGAGTCCTGTCTCAAAAGAAAACCTGGCAACTATCAATGAAGAGCTTGAACGCATCAATTCAATCGCCGGCGCACTGGATACGTATTTGATGGATAGAACCGGCATGACCATTGCGGCCAGCAACTGGGCATCAAGCACAACGTTTATTGGTAAAAACTTTAACTATCGCCCCTATTTCAAGGCCGCGATGGAAGGGCGACTTGGCCGGTATTTTGCCCTTGGCACCACCTCGGGTGAACGTGGATACTATTTCGCCTATCCGGTTCGGGATGGCACTGAAATACTCGGTGTTCTGGTTGTTAAAATTCAGGTTGGTCATCATGAACAAACCTGGCAAGCCAAGGATGCTGAAATTATTGTTGTGGACAAGGCTGGTGTCATTTTTCTCAGCAGTGAACCCCGGTGGCGCCTCCGCACGCTGACACCACTTTCCGATACCACCATCAACAAACTCAAAGACAGCAAACGCTATGGAAGCCGGCCATTGACGCCCTTAACCATATCTCCCGAAGGGTCAGCTTTCCAGGATGACAATATTATCTCTATTACAACGGCACACTCTCAAGGGCGCCCTTCAACAGAGCAATTCCTGATTGAAGAAAAATATATGGCCGACACAGAGCTTCGTGTTCTCCTGCTGGCGCGGATAGAAGAGGTCTATGCACGTGTAAAAATATCGGTGGCAACGGTTGCCGTATTTCTCATCAGTATCCTGTTCGCTATTATCGCCATTAATGAGCGGCGACGGCGGCTCGCGGATCGTATCGCCTTGCAGGAGCAGTCAAATTCCCAGCTGGAAATGCGGGTGGATGAACGAACCAATGCGCTGACCCGTGTTAATATTGCCTTGCAAAATGAAGTGGCCGAGCGCAAACGCGCCGAAGATGAGGTGCGCAAAGCACAAGTAACACTGGTTCAAACGGCAAAGCTGGCAGCCCTTGGCCAAATGTCGGCAGGCCTTAGCCACGAATTGAACCAGCCTCTTGCCGCGATCCGGACCTATGCCGATAACGCCCGGGAATTTCTTGACCGAAACCAGCTGAAAATTACAAAAAGTAATCTTAAAGGCATCTCTGAACTAACAGAGCGAATGGCCCGGATCATCCGGAATTTACGAACCTACGCCCGTGAGGAGACAATCGAGTTACGCCCAACTGCCTTGAAGACGGCAATCGATGAAAGCCTGATATTACTGGATCAACGTATCCGCGCCGAAAATAGTGTTATCTCGGTAAATTTTCCAGATGAAGATATCCATGTGGTTGCGGGAGATGTGCGCTTGCAGCAAGTCTTTGTAAACCTGATATCCAACGCCCTTGATGCCTTGCAAGAAACCCCAGTCAAAGAAATTCACATAACGATTACCGAAGCAGGTGAAGATGTGATCATCACCGTCGAGGATACTGGCCCCGGAATTCAGGAAACCGAGGTTATCAACGTCTTCGATCCCTTTTATTCAACAAAAGATGTGGGACAGGGAATGGGATTGGGGCTCTCCATAACCATTGGACTGGTTGATCAGTTTGGTGGGACAATAACCGTTCATAACGCCACTGGTGGTGGCGCACAGTTCACGCTCCGTTTGAAGCGCACACCGATTATCACGAAAGCAACAGTATGACCAATAAAGTGATCCTCATTGATGATGAAGAACATTTGCGAACCGCCTGTTCTCAAAGTCTGGAACTGGCAGATATCGAGGTTGAGTGTTTTGAAAGCCCTGACGGTGCCCTTGATCATGTTGGCCCCGACTGGCCCGGAGTCCTTATAACCGATATCAAAATGCCCGGGACAAGCGGTCTTGATGTTCTGGACAGGGCCATGGCACTGGACCCAGAACTACCTGTTATTCTCATAACCGGCCATGGTGATATTCAAATGGCGGTTACAGCGATACGCAACGGTGCTTATGACTTCATCGAAAAACCGTTTGCCCCGGACATTTTGATCGACACGGTCAGACGCGCTTTGGAAAAACGCCGCCTGACGATGGAAAACAAGGCATTACGCTCTGCTTTAAGCGAAAAATTGCATTTTGAAGACCGTCTTGTCGGTCAATCACCGGAAATTGTCAAGCTACGCGACAACATCAAAACCTATGCGGAAACCGATGCGGATGTATTGATATTGGGGGAGACCGGTGTTGGCAAGGAAGTCGTGGCACGGAGCCTTCACGATTACAGTCCGCGCAATAAAGAACGGTTTGTTGCCATTAACTGCGGCGCCCTGCCAGAGGCCATGATTGAAAGTGAACTATTTGGCCATGAAGTCGGAGCCTTTACCGGTGCGACAAAGAAACGGATCGGGAAAATTGAGCATGCGCATGGTGGCACCTTGTTTCTTGATGAAGTCGAGAGCATGCCCATGGATTTACAAATCAAACTGCTGCGTGTCTTGCAAAACCGGACCATTGTACCGTTGGGCAGTAATGACGAGATTAATGTTGATGTGCGCATCATTGCGGCAACCAAAGAAAATTTACGGGAAAACGCCGATAATGGAAAATTCAGAGAAGACCTGTATTACAGGCTCGAAGTTTTGTCCCTGTTCGTGCCCCCCTTACGTGAGCGCCGCGACGATATTCCATTTTTATTCACCCATTTTGTTAAACAGGCTTGTGTGCGCTACAATAAACCTTCCATTGATCTGACGCCGGCAAAAATATCGGAATTGCTTGCCCATGACTGGCCCGGCAATGTCCGCGAGCTGCAAAATGCAGCGCTGCGGTTCACACTGGTATCCAGTGAAACTGCATCCCCCGCGATACAGCATGATGATGAAGGTTTGGCCGGACAAATGCGAAGTCTTGAAAAACGGCTGATACAAAGCGCGTTACAGAAAAACAACTACAGCCTCAAACAAACATATGAAGATCTGAAAATTTCTCGCAAAACCCTGTACGACAAAATACAAAAACACGGCATAGAACTTGAGCAGAGCAACCTGATTGACTGAAAAAGCCGTCCCAATGTGTAGGGTTCCACTCATTTCATTGGCAGCATGTGCAGAAAACCACTCATAACAGGCGCCGCTGGCGATTAGTCAGCGCCAAATATCTATGGATTTTATTTCTATTTTCAATAGGTTGAATAAAATAAATGTAAACCGATAAAAGTGGCACACCATTTGCTATTTATAATCCCTGACGGTCGGAGCCAATACGGTTCCATCATTTAAAGAAAATGAAATTTCAGGGAGAAAATTCATGTATAAAATCATCACCGCAGCTGTGTTTGGTGCTGTCCTGCTTTCATCTACCGCACAGGCATCTCAAGCATGTGATCCGGGCGAGATTAAAATTAAATTCAGCCATGTGACAAATACTGACAAGCATCCGAAAGGGATTGCCGCAACCCTTCTTGCCAAACGTGTCAATGAAGAAATGAACGGCAAAGCCTGCATGGAAGTTTTTCCAAACTCCAGCCTGTATAATGACAGCAAGGTTCTTGAAGCCCTGTTAAATGGCGATGTTCAGCTTGCCGCTCCGTCCCTGTCGAAGTTTGAGAAATTTACCAAGAAATTCCGCATCTTTGATCTTCCGTTCATGTTCAAAGACATTAACGCTGTTGACAAGTTCCAGAATTCTGCCGCTGGCCAGAAACTGAAAGACTCCATGAAGCGCAAAGGCCTGCAAGGTCTCGCTTTCTGGCATAATGGTATGAAACAGATGTCAGCGAACAAACCGCTAATCATGCCATCTGATGCCAAAGGCCTTAAATTTCGCGTACAATCTTCCGACGTTCTGGTTGCCCAGTTCCAGCAGCTTGGCGCGAACCCCCAAAAAATGTCATTCAAGGAAGTCTATGGCGGCCTGCAAACCAAGGTTATTGATGGTCAGGAAAACACCTGGTCCAATATCTATGGCAAGAAATTCTTCGAAGTTCAGGATGGTGTTACAGAAACCAATCATGGTATCATTGACTACCTGCTTGTAACATCTGGCGAATGGTGGGATGGCTTGCCAAATGATGTTCGCACACAATTGGCGACAATCATTGCCGAAGTTACAAAATCCCGTAACGGCGAATCCTACAAAGTGAACCAGGCCAACAAACAAAAAATAATCGATGCCGGTGGTGTTGTTCGCACACTGAACCCAACCCAGCGCCAGGCCTGGGTTGATGCATTGAAGCCTGTTTGGTCAAAATTTGAGTCTGACATCGGTGCTGACACCATTGCTGCTGCACAGGCAGCAAACTAAGACAGCTTATAAATAACCATTATAATTGGTTAAATGAATATCCCGGAGCCTTGAATTGCAGCGCGGTTCAGGCTTCGGGATATATTTTAGAGCATCATGGATCTTGGGGAGGCTCCGATGACCATCCAACCCGTAACTTCATTTGGCAAACGAATAGACCAGATCGAAGAGACACTTATTGCCCTGTTTTTAGGATTAATGACGTTGATAACATTCGCCAATGTTATTGCGCGCTACATCTTTAACGACAACCTTCTTTGGGCTTTGGAAGCAACCGTCTTTCTGTTCGCCTGGCTGGTTCTTATTGGTGTTTCCTATTGTGCCAAGAAAGGACTGCATCTGGGCGTTGATGTTATCCTCAATATGGTCTCAAAACCCAAGCGCCGTATCCTGGCACTGCTGGCCGTTACGGCCTGTATTGCTTTCAGTATCCTGCTCCTCATCGGCAGCTGGAATTACTGGTATCCTTTTATCACGTCCCGTGCATTTCTGGAAACCGAAGACATTCCCATGCCGGACTTCCTGCAGTTTTTATCCGTCTGGTTGAACGAGGGCGAGGCCTACGAAAAGGTCCCCCGCTTCATCCCCTATTTTGCCCTGCCATTGGGAATGGCATTGCTGACTTTCCGTTTTCTTCAAGCCGCCTGGCAAATTTTTATCGGACGTATCGATATTATAATTGCCAGTCATGAAGTCGAAGACATGGAAGAAACCGTGGCCATAAACGCACACGGAAAGGATTGATCCATGGAAGTTGTTTTTCTGTTTGCTTTCGTTATCACACTCATGTTCATCGGTGTGCCGATTGCTGTCTCCCTGGGTCTTTCAAGTATCACATTTTTGCTAGCTTTTTCTGATGGCTCGCTTACGTCAGTTGCCCAGACATTATTTTCGGCCTTTCAAGGCCATTATACCCTTCTTGCCATCCCGTTCTTCATTCTGGCCTCAACCTTTATGTCAACGGGCGGTGTGGCCCGCCGGATTATCCGCTTTGCCATTGCCACAGTTGGTCACTATCCCGGCGGCCTTGCCATTGCCTCGGTCTTTGCCTGCATGATGTTTGCGGCACTGTCCGGATCATCCCCCGCAACGGTGGTGGCTGTGGGCTCCATCGTTATCGCAGGCATGCGCGAGGCCGGCTATACAAAAGAGTTTGCCGCAGGTGTTATCGCCAATGCCGGCACCCTTGGCATTCTCATCCCGCCTTCCATCGTGATGGTTGTCTATGCATCCGCCACGGATGTATCTGTCGGGCGCATGTTTCTGGCGGGCGTCATCCCCGGCGTCATTGCCGGTTTGATGCTTATGGTAGGCATCTATGTCGCCGCGAAATGGAAAGGGCTGCCCTCCCAGCCTTGGGCCGGATGGGGCGAGGTTTATAAATCTGCCCGCGAAGCCATCTGGGGATTGTTCCTCATCGTCATTATTCTGGGCGGAATCTATGGTGGTATTTTCACACCAACAGAAGCCGCAGCGGTTGCCGCAGTCTATGCGTTCCTGATCGCCAATTTTGTCTATCGGGACATGGGGCCGTTCAGCAAGGAAAACCAAGCGGGCCGCAATCCCGTCATTGGAGCGCTTTCCATATTCTGGCACCCCGATACCAAAAAAGCGCTTTTGGAAGCTGGCAAACTAACCATCATGCTAATGTTTATCATTGCCAATGCCTTGATTCTGAAGCAGGTTCTGACCGAACAACGCATTCCGCAAATGATTACGGAAGCCATGCTTGGTGCCGGCTTTGGTCCGATCATGTTCCTGATTGTCGTCAACATCATTTTGCTGATCGGTGGCCAGTTTATGGAACCATCGGGCTTGCTGGTGATTGTGGCACCCCTTGTTTTCCCGATTGCCATCGAACTGGGCATCAACCCGATCCATCTCGGCATTATTATGGTGGTCAACATGGAAATCGGCATGATAACACCGCCGGTGGGATTAAATCTGTTTGTAACCGCCGGAGTGGCACAGATGTCGGTCTTCAACGTGGTTAAAGCTGCCCTTCCATTTGTCGGTATCATGTTTATTTTCCTGATCATGGTTACCTATATTCCGGCAATGTCCACATGGCTGCCTACCACATTAATGGGACCGGAAATTATTACCAAATAGGAAAATACCCGATTTCCGGTTTTACAATAAAGTCCTCGCTTTTAGCGGGGACTTTTGATTCAATAGGTTTGTATCAACCCCTGCTGAGTGGCGTAGCTAAAATGATAAATCCTATTCAATGACCGCATCCCTCATTAACAAGTATCGTGCGCCCCTTTATGTTCTCATATTTGGCGCGTTGTTCGGGGCAACAATCAGTATGGCCAAATTTGCAGCGGGTTACGGCATTGCCCCGCTGACGCTGATTTTCTGGCAAATGCTGATTGGCGGAATTTTATTGGGAATAACCGCCGCCCTGAAAAAACAACCGATGAGATTCAGTGTCCGTCATTTACGCTATTATTTTATTGCCGGCATTTTGGGTAACGCCCTCCCCACCACGCTAGCTTTTATGGCTGCTATAAAAATCGGCACCGCCCTCACAGGCCTCGTCTACCCTCTGTCTCCTGTCTTCACCTACGCTTTTTCGCTGGTTATGCGCATTGACCGCCTACAGAAGCTTAAAATCTGGGGCATGTGTCTGGGATTGGCGGGAGCCTTGCTGATTATTGTGCCATCAACAGTGTCCCAAACCGCAGAAGCATCATCTTCCCTCCCCCCTTTATGGGTCGGACTTGCCTTTTCAATTCCGGTATTACTGGGACTTGGCAATATTTACAGAAGCATGGATTGGCCAAAAGGGTCTGCATCTTTGCCGCTTGCCGCAGGCATGTTACTGGCAACGAGTATCTTGCTGTTACCCGTCCTTATTTTAAGTGATGCTCCTTTTTGGCCTGATTTTTCCACTAATGTTCCAATTGCCATTTTTGCTGGCAACATTATGATGTCTTATGTCGGTTTTATTTTTTACTTTGAATTGCAACGCATTGCCGGCCCTGTTTATTTCAGTCAAATTTCCTACTTTATTACAATCACAACCATGGTATTTGGCTTGATGATTTTTGGTGAAAGTATTGAGTGGTATGTAATCCCGAGCATCGGGCTCATTTTTTCAGGATTGTTTCTGGTCAGTAAAAACCGCACATAACAGTCACAAAAGGGAAGATAGAAATTATGAAAAAGCTGGCTTATGGCATTATCGCTCTGGTCGTTCTTGTTATCGTTGCCATTATCGCGCTGCCTTTCCTTATTCCAGCCGAAAGGCTGAAAGAAGAGCTGATGATCGCCGCCAATGATGCGACAGGTAGAACCCTTGTGATCGCCGGCGATTTTGGCGTCAGTGTTTTCCCTGTGCTTGGATTAAACGCAAGCAAGGTTTCTTTCTCCAACGCCCCGTCGAGTGACACTGCCAATATGGTAACCATCGACAAACTGACCATCGAACTTGATCTGATACCTTTGTTATCCGGGCAAATTTCTGTTAATAAGTTTATCCTCGACAAACCCGTTATTCTATTGGAAGTGGACAAGGCGGGCAAAAAGAACTGGGAATTTGAAACTGCTGATAATGCCCGCAAACCCGCAGCCAAGACAGAGGAAAGCTCTGATAGCAGCAATGCTGCCGACCTTGGCATTAGCGACCTGAACCTTGGTGACGTCCAGATTATTGATGGCGCGATTACCTATTCCGATCAGCTATCAGGCGTGTCCCATGAAATCACTGCCGCCAATCTGGCGCTGGATTTACGCGGACTGGACCAGCCCTTTAAAACCAGCGGATCTGCTGTCTGGAAAGACGAAAAAATTGAACTGGACACCGAGCTGGGAGCGCTTCGGGCCTTGCTCGAGAACAAGCCCACAACCATCAAAGCAGCGCTTACATCCTCCAAGGTTACATTAAACTATGAGGGTAAGATCACATCGCTTGATCCGTTGAAGCTGGGTGGGCAAACAGACCTCAACATTCCCTCTCTCAAGGATTTACTGGCATGGGCTGCCGAGCCGATTGAAGCCAAAGAAGGCACCTTTGGTCTTGTTTCCATCAAGGGTGATGTCGGTGTCTCTGGCTCTACATATTCGTTCAGAAATGCCCAGTTGATCTTTGATGCCATTCAGGCCAGTGGTGACTTTTCTGCAAATCTTGGCGGCAAGATACCCGGTTTAAAAGGCACTCTGACAGTACCGGTTCTTGACGTTAATCCATATCTGTCGGAACAAGCGGCCTCAAATGAAGGAACCGCCCCTGCGCCCGCCACCGGAAAAAGCAAACAAAAATGGGATGATACCCCGATCGATTTCAGCGGTCTGAAAGCCGTTAATGCCGACTTCAAGTTGTCCTTGGGTAAATTTCTTGTCCAGAAAATGACCATCGGCAAAACGGCCCTTGCCGCAAAATTGCAAGACGCCGTTCTGACATTAAATCTGGATGAACTTGCCCTTTACGAAGGACGCGGCAAAGGCTCTATCAAAGTTGACACCCGCTCGAAGCAAGCAAAGATTTCCAAGGAATTTATCCTTGAAGGGCTGGAATTGAAGCCGTTCTTGCAAGATGCCGCAGACATGGACAGGCTGGAAGGAACCGGCATGTTCCAATTTGCCATGACAACCGTTGGCACCTCACAGAAAACCATGGTTGATAACCTGAACGGCAAAGGAAAAATCCTGTTCACGGACGGAGCCATCAGCGGCATCAATCTGGCGGCAATGGCCCGCAATATTACCAGCGCATTTACTGGCGGTGGTGACATTCAGAAAACAGATTTCGCCGAGCTATCTGCAAGCTATACCATTACCAACGGCTTGTTGAAAAATAACGATTTAAAATTACTCAATCCGTTTATACAGGTTTTTGGGAAAGGCACCGTCAATATGCCGCCCAAAACAATAAACTACCGGTTGGAGCCAAAAGTAACGGCTTCCAGCGAAGGGCAGGGCAGCGGCAGCAAGTCCGGTATCACTGTTCCGATCAAAATTTCTGGAAGCTGGGATAACCCAAGCTTTGCACCTGACCTCGCCGGTGCCATTGGCAATCTTGCCGATCCAGAAGCATTGAAAGAAACCTTATCCAAGGCCGGGTCTGGTGCAATCAAGAAAAAACTGAAAAACATCGGTGGCGGCGACAAGCTTCAGGATACGCTGAAAAGTGGGCTGGGTGGTTTGTTCGGCAAGAAAAAATAACTGACTGACCGAGGGATATTCTCCCTCGGCCCCTATTCCTCAGCTTTTGTGGGCCTTGGGCTCGATTGGGCCGCCTGCATCCCTCCACGCACCGAACCCGCCATCAATATGACAGATATTTTTCAATCCCATTGAACGAACTGTATCCGTTGCCAACGCTGATCGCCAACCGGCAGCACAGAAAAATATCATTTTCTTGCCGCTGGCAAAAGCTTCCCTGTGATAAGGGCTTTCCGGATCAACCCAGAATTCCAGCATCCCACGCGGGGCATGCATGGCTCCGGGAATAACCCCGTCCCGCTCCAGTTCACGAACATCCCGGATATCCACAAACTGAACATCATCCGCCCCAAGCAAACTTAATGCATCCTCGATTGAGAGTGTTTCAATCCGCGCGTTCGCAGCCTGCACCATTTCTTTTACTGATTTTTTCATTTCTTCTCCGTGGAACTGGTTGTATTCTTTTTTACTGCATGGTGACAATTCATCAGTAATGCTACTATTTCCGTTTAATTCACGCTAGTTGGAATACAAACAATAAAAACAAGAGGAAAGCATGGATCTCTCATTTACCGCTAAAGACACTGCCTTTCGCGAAGAAGTTATCGCATTCATCAATGCCAATCTGGATGTCGACTTAAAACAGAAAATGGCTGAAAACCGCAACAGTTATCTGCCCAAGGAAGATCATGTTCGCTGGCAAAATGCACTGACAAAAAAAGGATGGCTTGTCCCCGACTGGCCAACAGAATTTGGCGGTCCGGGTTGGACAACGACACAAAAATATATCTTCGAAACCGAAATGGCCAATCATAATGCCCCCGGCATTATTCCTTTCGGCACAAAAATGTGCGCGCCAGTCATTATGAAGTTCGGTAGCGATGAGCAGAAAAAGCGCTTCCTGCCCCGTATGCTCTCCAACGAAGACTGGTGGTGTCAGGGATATTCCGAACCCGGCTCAGGCTCAGATCTGGCATCCTTGCAAATGAAAGCCGAAGATAAAGGCGATCATTTCATCTGTAATGGCTCCAAAATATGGACCACACTCGCCCAGTATGCAGACTGGATTTTCTGCCTTGTTCGCACGTCCAACGAAGGTAAACGTCAGGAAGGGATATCATTCCTGCTGATCGACATGAAAACGCCCGGTATCACCGTTGATCCTATCCAGACACTGGATCAGCCAATCAAAGGCGCGCAAGAGGTTAATCAGGTGTTTTTTGATGATGTCATTGTCCCCAAGGAAAACCTTATTGGCGAGATGAACAAAGGCTGGACCTATGCAAAATACTTGCTGGAGTTTGAGCGGGGCAATGCTTATGCCGGTCGTCTCAAACGCGGCGCCGAAAAAATCAGGGCTATCGCAACAAAAGAAATGGACGGTGGAGCACCTGTCATCCAGGATATGTCTTTCAAGGCAAAACTGGCAAAACTGGAGGTCAGCATTCAGGCTCTGGAGATGACCGAGTTACGAATTTTGAGCAAACTGAGCGCCGGTCAGAATATGGGCCCCCAGTCTTCATTGATGAAATGCCGTGGAACCGATCTGTATCAGGATGTTGTCGAGCTGGCACTCGAAGCTGTTGGTAGTTATTCGCAGCCGTTTATCTCTTTGCGCCCGGGGCATAATGAGGAACGGGTCGGCGCAGATTACGCCAACGGGGTTGCCCCGCGATATTTCAACGCGCGGAAGGTATCCATTTACGGAGGCTCCAATGAAATTCAGCGAAACATCATGGCAAAACTGATTTTAGGACTCTGACATCTTGAAAAACCGTGTATCTAGCAACTGCTCTTTTGAAGGTTCCATATGCCTTTAAAAGAGCAAATTACGCAACTATCCATGTGGTCCGGCCCCCGGAACATTTCCACGGCAATGATGCGCTCTTTTGGTAACCGGCCTGACTGCGTGGCGGTAGATGAGCCGTTTTACGCTCATTATCTCGCAAAAACAGGGCTGGAGCATCCCATGCGGGCTGAGATTTTAAAAAGCCAGCCCCAACAGTGGCAAACCGTTATAAAGCAGCTGGATAAAGCACTCCCCCCGGAAAAGTCACTGCTATACCTGAAGCATATGACCCAGCATATGTTACCCGAGATTGACAGGGCAGCACTGCTTGATCATGTTCACTGCTTCCTTATTCGCGATCCACGGCTTGTTATTGCCTCGTTCGCCGCCAAGTGGGACCAGATAGATGCAAACGCAACAGGCTTTCATCAACAACTGGAATTGTATCACTATTACAGCCGCCATTCCCCGACGGCCCCGATTATTATCGAAGGTGAGGATATTCAGAAATCCTCGCGCGAAATTTTACAAAAATTATGTGCAGCCTGTAACATTCCATTCTCTGACAGAATGCTGTCATGGGAGAGAGGCAAAAAACCCGAAGATGGTGTCTGGGGAGCCCATTGGTATAATTCAGTTGAAAATTCCACCGGCTTTACCGCCTATAAACCAAAACCAATCAACCTGACACCTGAACAGGAGCAGCTAGCGAAAGAGCTTGATCCTGTCTATCAAGAATTGAAATGCCTGAAACTTCAAATCTGATCCGGTATCAGGCCTAAGGATATATCGAATGCTATTGCGTGAAGATTTTACGCCTGAACGGATTGACGCCATCATTGCTGAAGCGCGAAAGCACGGCCCTTATGACGCGCTGACCCACGAGGAGCGCGCGCAGAGCAGGTACAACTTCCTACAGGCCGCCAATATTCCAAAAGAAGGCCTGTGGGTCTTTGGGTATGGCTCACTGCTATGGAACCCGGCCTTTCATTACATAAAATCCGAGCCTGCCCGCCTGTTTGGATACCGCCGCCACTTTTGCTTGCGCCTGACCATGGGGCGCGGCAGCATTGACAAGCCCGGTATCATGCTGGCCCTTGATACGGGCGGATCGTGCAATGGGCGGGCCTTTCTGATTGAGCCCGATGCCATAGACAGCGAAACCCGTATCTTGTGGATGCGTGAGATGTTGTCAGGGGCCTATGTCCCGCATTGGGGGCGCTTCAAGTTCCAAGACAGAACAGTTCCCGGCCTTACATTTATTGTCAATAAACAACATTCACGCTACGTTCCACAGATGCCACAATCAGAGACACTTGAATGTCTGGCGCAAGGCGAAGGCTATCTGGGCAGCTGCCGTGAATATCTGGAAAATACGATCAGTCATCTGGATGAAATCCGCGTCAAGGATGCATATCTGCATCGCCTGCAGAGCCTGCTTCAAGCCAGCCACCCTGCCGCACACAAAAAATGACCCGGCACGAGGGGTGTGTGCCGGGATCATAACATCTACTAAACTGATTAAAGGTAACCCTTAAATCAGAGGGGTACTTGGTACTATTACGCAACAGATACTTGGTACTAGGGTACTTGATACTAATCCGGATATCGAGGGGGGGATGATATCCTTCAATCGGGTGCGCATCCGATCAATGAAGATGAGTATCAGGTATTATCAGTATAAGTTCAAGTACAAATAAAATTATATTAGTTTAGTTACACGAACAGACATCAACTAGAATAGATAAATTCCACAACATTCTATTCATTACTTTGGTAAACATAGTTATACGCTAAGTAATATTTTAATTTCTTTTTAGTTTCGCTATGTAATTATAAAATTACAAATTTCCGAATCAACGAACTTTCTAATAATCTTCAGTTTTCAGCATAAAAAAACGGCGCTCCAAGGAGCACCGTTTGATAATTCCATATCAAAGCCAACTATTAAGCGGCTTGTTTTTTCTTCCGGCGGCGAGACATCAGGCCAAGGCCAATCATCGCAGCACCGAAAACATATGCAGACGGAGGAAGTGGTACAGCCGAAATCTGAACTGCATCAAGATAACCCCCTAAAGTATCATCAATACCACCGGCCCAGAACTTGACAGTGATCTCGGTTTCATCTGCCAGTGCGAACAGACGTGTCACCAATTGCCAACCGTCGTCCCTTACACCGGTAATAAACTCACTACCAACGATCCCGCTATCAATTTCAAAACCAATTCCGTTTGTACCGGCGTTATTTGTCCGGCCTAGATACTGGAATGAGAAAGCATAGGAGCCGGGCCCCAGTGTTACACTCTGATACATACCAGAATTGGTATTGGTCTGGCCATCACTGTCCAGCTCAACTTTATTCAGGCCTTCATAAGCAGTTGCACCGCCAATGTTGCCCCGTTGAACTTCAATCCCAGCCGTATTATCAAATTTTGTCCAGCCTGGAATTGCATCAAAAACGTCCCAATCCGGGTTACTTAAACCCGGTGTTGTTGCATCTTCAAAACCACCATTTGTCAAAATCGCCGCAGATGCTGTCGATACACCAAATGTACACACAGAGAGTGCAATCGCACCAATCCAGTTTTTTATGGACATATCCCGTTCCCTCTATCTTCAGTTAAGCGCCTGACAGGCAACTACACCACCTACAGACCAAAAAATTATAATAACATAATATATAAATTTTACTATTTATTAAGACTTACATAAAATTTAGGGCAGTTTTTGTCAATCTGTCCTTTAGTAAACACTCACATTTAGGAAAATAGCGGCAAAAACTTCACGAATTAGTTAACTAAAATAGTTAATTTCAGGCACTCTATAGTTAATTTCTGCGTCCTTCGAATCACCCCAGCATATTGAATCACGAAGCTGTATGCCACAAACCGGAAAAAGCATAAGCGTAATGTTTTTATAGGCAATTGCTTTCCGCTTATTGTTATAGGGCTCCCCTTTGCCCCTCACCTGAGTTTCGCGGCCTTACGGGCCGTCCTCAACCACGGACACTCAAAATCTGGCTATTGCTAACGGCTATTGGTCTTGGTGCAACCACATTCGGTTTTTTTGGGATGTTTCATGCCTCTGAATTTATTTCCCCCGGCATAGCAACCATAATTGCAAACACGCAGCCCCTCTTCTCCGCGATGCTGGCAACTATATTTTTAAAAGAAAACCTTAATTCATATGGAAAGGCCGGATTACTTCTTGGTTTTATCGGAATAATAGTCATTGCCTTTCCCTCTTTTTCAGTCACTACAAACGAAAATTACGGGCTCGGTATTTTTTATATTATCCTTAGTGCTGTCGGCATTACGGTTAGCAATGTACTAATCCGGTATTTAGGCAACAGGATAGATGCTTTAAGTGCAATGGGATGGCAACTCATTATCGGCAGTCTTTTTCTTGCACTTCTTTCCGCAGGAATGGAAGATATGGGTAAAATAACCTGGAACCTGCCATTTATTGCAAGTCTACTTGGACTTGCTCTCCCGGGAACCGCATTAGCTTATTGGTTATGGTGCCTTGTTCTAAAAGATGTTAAACTAAACCACGCGAATGCCTTCAGTTTTCTAATCCCTGTTTTTGGGCTCTCCATTGGAGTTGTTTTTTTCAAAGAAAGTATTGGCCCCTTTGAGGCCTCCGGGATCGGGCTGGCCATTTTTGGAATTATACTCGTCAACTGGCCAAACAAAGCCACCCGCAGTCACAAGCCGTAATATTTTTCACTTCCTACACCTGCCGGCTATTCCCAATGTCATCCTGTTATTGAATACCAAGTCTACCTTAGCACTGTCCTTTTCATACCTATATAAATAGTAGATATGGCCAATCAGGCACGGATGGCAAACCATAAAACAAACAACAGACAGGCGCATCATGGAACATAATCACACTACAAAATACAAGAAAAACAGTTTGACCCTTATCGGTGCTATTTCCTTGGGAACTGCCGTTATTATCGGGGCCGGTATTTTTGCGCTTACCGGCCAAATAGCCGAACTGGCAGGCCCGCTTTTTCCTCTGGCGTTTCTCGTTGCTGCCGTTATCACCAGTTTTAGCGCTTATTCTTATGTGAAGATGTCCAATGCGTACCCGTCTGCGGGCGGTATCGCCATGTTCTTACAAAAGGCATATGGCCGCGGGACAATCACCGCTGCCGGTGCTTTGCTCATGTTTTTCTCAATGGTCATCAACGAAAGCCTCGTTGCCCGGACCTTCGGCACCTATAGCGTTCAGTTACTTGACATAAAACAGGACAGCTGGATTATCCCGGCATTGGGTGTTGGCTTGCTGGTTTTCGCCTTCCTTATAAACATATCCGGCAACCGTATGATCGGTATGTTTTCCCTGATCATGTCTGTGCTCAAAATCGGTGGAATTGCAGCCTTTGGGGTCACCGGATTATGGTTATCGGGCCTATCCTTCGAGAATATGAGCGCTAACGCCACCAGTAGCTCTGATGCTACTGGTTTTTTGGCCGCCGTCGCATTGGCAATCCTTGCCTATAAAGGCTTTACGACCATTACCAATAGCGGCGGGGAAATCGTGGACCCGCACCGCAATGTTGGGCGGGCAATCATCATTTCCATTGTTATCTGCGTCATTGTCTATATACTTGTCGCTCTTGCCGTTTCCAGCAATTTGTCACTGCCCGAAATCATCAGCGCTAAAAACTTTGCCCTTGCAGAAGCCGCCCGTCCGGCTTTCGGCGATTTTGGGCTATGGGCAACAGTTATTCTCGCCATGCTCGCCACCATATCCGGTGTCATTGCCAGTGCCTTTGCAGTCTCGCGTATGCTGGCCATGCTGACCGACATGAAACTCGTCCCTCATAGTCATTTCAGAATGTCCGGTGATATTCAAAGGCACACATTGGTATATACAATTGTGTTGGCAATGTTCCTGACCGTCTTTTTTGACCTCAGCCGAATTGCCTCCCTTGGCGCCATTTTTTACCTCATTATGGATATTACGGTTCACTGGGGCGTTTTTCGCTATTTGCGAAAAGAGATCAAAGCCAATGCCCTGATACTGATCAGCGCTATTCTTCTGGATGTTGTCGTATTAGGGGCTTTTCTCATAATCAAAGCCCAAACCGATATGTTCGTGCTATATGTCGCAGCAGCCTCTATCGTCCTCGTCTTCATAGGTGAGTGGTTTTTCTTGCGCAAAAATTCTATCCAAAATTCAGAAGAAGAAAGCCAATGACACATTCTCGTCAACACTCACATCCTGATGGCCATGGGGAACCGGTGCCAGTATCCTGCACCTAACCTTCGGGTTACTTCTCAGCCCGATTATTGCGAGTGCCGCGATGGTATTCAGCCCTCTATCCGTTATTTTGAACGCTTTAAGGCTAAGGAGCTCGAAACTATAAGCCCCTCAGTCATGGCGAGCTGGGACCCCGGAGATACCCTGATGAGCCCGGCTCGCACAAAATATAATCAGGAGGTCCCAGCCAAACAGGCATCCGTTGATACAACCGTTGCATAGCTCATGGCAAGCGGAGCCATAATCGCAGCATGAACATGGGCTGCGGTGACGCTCACTCCATTAAACACCTGCTCTTTTGCAGCGCACGCATCCTCAACGACAGTAACCACATATCCAAAATCCGCCGCAGCACGGGTGGTTGCATCCACACATAACTGGCTCATAGCCCCGCAAATCACCACATTTTCAATGGCAGCATCTTCCAGGTCCTGATGCAGACTGGTTCCGTGAAAACTGTTGGGTTTGTGTTTTAACAGCACTGGCTCTCCTTCAATCGGCGCTACAGCCTGATTGATCTGTGCCCCCTTGGAGCCGGGCCGGAAAAACGGTGCCTGATCTGACGGTATTTCATGCCGGATATGAACAATCATATCTCCATACTTACGGGCATTCTCCAACAGGCGAGCAGCATTGGCTGCCGCCTCCTGCATCTTATAGACAGGCCAGCGGCCGCCTTCAAAATAGTCATTCTGGATATCAATAAGAATAAGGGCTGTTTTGGTCATATAAATCTCCTGAGTTTCAATACCCTCAATATGCCGTCACTAGATGCAAAAAGAAATTGGCGTAAATGACAATTAATATGCTATTTATGCCAAATGACGACTTTAACAAAGCCCCACAGCATTGCGATTTTTGCCTATCCCGGTGTCCAGATGTCAGCCGTACTGGGACTTGCCGATTTGTTCAGCATTGCTAATCGCTATACTCTCAAACATGGCGAGGCGACCCTCTATATAACCGAAATCAACAAAGAAACCCTTGCCACCACACCCTCCACCTTTGATGCAGTAATTCTACCGCCAAACCTGACAGGCTCCCGCGGAGAGAATGAAACCTCCGTTCATCAATGGCTTCAAGCGCGCCATTCAGAAGGAACGGTTATATGCTCGGTTTGTGCCGGTGCCTTCTGGCTGGGGCATAGCGGCCTCCTCAAAGGGCGCCCTGCAACAACCCACTGGCTCCTCGGCGACGTGTTTCGGACAACATTCCCCGAAACGGAACTTCATTGCGAACATCTACTTATTGATGACAATGATATTGTTACCGCTGGCGGATTAATGGCTTGGCTTGACCTTGGGCTATACGTCGTCAACCGTTGGCTCGGCCCACATGTCGTCTCGAAAGTCGCGCGGCACCTGCTCATTGATCCAAGCGGGCGTGAACAACGCAACTACCGAAGTTTCCAGCCACCGCTAAATCATGGTGACGACATAATCTTGAAGCTTCAGCACTGGCTTGAAGCCAATTCAAAAATGACTATCACCATATCCAGCCTAGCGGCTCAAAGCTGCCTGTCGCAGCGAACGTTCCTGCGCCGCTTCAAAGCCGCAACTGGCTATACTCCCAATAGCTATCTGCAAAATCTGCGCATGGAAAAAGCCCGTGGGCTATTGGAACGAATGCGCATTCCCATCAGTGAAATTGGATGGCGGGTTGGCTATCAGGATCCATCTGCCTTCAGCCGCATATTCAAGACAACAACGGGGCTAAGTGCTGGTGAATACCGCAACCGTTTCGGCGTATATACCCGCAATATGGACCATACTCAGGTTGCCCCATCACAGAGCACATAATGTACCTGCTTGAACCTTGCCCGCAATGCTGCTGTTTTCGGTGCTATCTTCTGCGGGGTATCTGAGGTAAGAGCTTGCGCAACCAACGCAGCGATCTCGTCAATGGCAGCGTCATCCACGCCCCATCGCACCAATTCTGGCGTTCCAAAACGCAATCCGTTCATATCCCCATCAACCGGTGCAATAGGCAACCCGATGCCACAGGCTAAAAATCCGGATTTTCGCAAATAATAAGCAGCTTTTTGTCCACCACCATAGCGGCCCGCTTCAATAGCAAATTGATGCGACGTTGTAAAACCGGCAGATTTTCCAAATACCGGAATGCCGTATCGATCAAGTTGCTGCGCAAAATACCTGGCTAAACGGATCATTTCTTTACCATAGGCTGCACCATATTCGCGCCAGTCCAGCATGGTCAGTGCAAGAGATGCCGATTTTGCGGCATCAAAATTTGCTGTTAGTCCGGGAAAGGCAATCGCATCAAGTTTCTCTGCCAGCTCAGCATCATTGGTCACCACGAGACCGCCCGCGGGCCCGCCCAAACTTTTATAGGTACTCATAGTCATCAAATGCGCCCCTTGCGATAAAGGGTTAGGCCATTCACCACTAGCGATAATACCGCACTGATGTGCCGCATCAAAAAGAACCATGGCCCCGACTTCATCTGCGATGCCCCGAATTTCACAAACCGGGTGGGGAAACAGGTTGAGGCTGCCACCAATAGTGATCAGTTTTGGGCGAACCTTTTGCGCCAATACCCGTAACGCATCAAGATCAACGCTGTAACCATCAGCATCAACAGGGGCCGGATGAATATCCAATCCATAAAGGCCAGCGCACCCTGCAGCATGATGGGTCACATGACCACCAATACTGGCGGGCGGGGCAATAATTGTATCCCCCGGGTTACAGATCGCCATGAATGCATACAGATTTGCCAATGCTCCCGAAGGCACTCTGACTTCAGCATACCGCGCCTTGAAAACTTCGGCGCATAACTCTGCTGCAATTACTTCGATTTTCTCGATTGCCTCCAGACCTGTCTCGTATTTATCACCGGGATATCCCAGTGACGGGCGACTTCCGAGACCAGACGCCAGTATAGCCTCTGCCCGCGGGTTCATAACATTTGTCGCCGGATTCAGGTTAAAACAATCGCGTTCATGAATTTCCCGATTGCGAAGGGACAGACCATAAAGGTTTCGGGCAATCGTCTCGCTATCAGATAGCGCCGTCTCGTCTGCTATCTGTTGAATATATGCTTCACATTTTACGGGAACCCAGGGGCGAGAATATAAACTGGACATTACAGCTCCTTCAATCAGATGAACCTACTAGAACATCTGACAAAGCGGAATGCAATCCACATTTATCCGGTAATATATGGAAAGAAAAATAGGTATATCACCTAAAAACAGCCTTTGAAGAGGCTGTTTTAGGTGTTGACGTTGTGAGAGCTGCTGATATTTGCAGGCCTGGCAACGACCTACTCTTCCATGCCTTAAGACAAAGTACCATCGGCGCGA
>Ga0316206_1000303_pt1 | contig 76690 bp, 74 predicted proteins | sample 6monthpyrite_MG_FD_204942 | JGI IMG/M metagenome (GOLD analysis project Ga0316206, IMG submission 204942) | Microbial mat bacterial communities from mineral coupon in-situ incubated in ocean water Damariscotta River, Maine, United States -... | ecosystem: Environmental > Aquatic > Marine >...
CGCTGGAATCTCTAAATTCTCTGGTGTATTTACTGTTTCTCATCTTGTTTTTATCCTTATTCATACTGATATTTTATCTCAGAATTACTAAATATTCTAAGTATGAATTAGTGTAGCCAGATCAGTAGTTCAAATCTTAGTATCTCATTATCTTTATTTTTGACTGATTTTAGTTTTACTGTGTCTATAATTATGAGTTTTGTAGCGTTTTGATGATAGAAATAGTAAACTTTTGGCTTACGTCCTTTTAGGATTTTTCTTACTATTGCATGTGAGTGATTCATCTCTTGCAAATATGCTTTGGTTACAATTCTCTCAATGATATTTATCGCACTTGCTCTTCACTCTCTTCATGGTCAGTCTAAGTCATCTATGTAAAAAGTGTTATTGACTAAATCGTAATAATATAAAAAGTAAGTTCCTTTATTTCAAAGTAATGAGTATGGGATATACACTGCTTTTATTAAAAGCTTAGTTGGTCAGGTTTGTATTTTTATTAATGTTTCAAAGAGGCTCATGTTTTAGTTTTAAAAATAAAAAGCTTTTTTAGCTTGTAGTCTTATTACATCATATATTTTAAATTATTACAAATATATGATGTAATTTTTTTAAAAAATATTAGTTTTCATCTTTTATAAGCGTTACAATCCAATCTAAATCAACACTCTCTTTTTTAGATAATTTCTCATAATAAGCATCATAGTTATCTAAAAATTCTCTTACTTCTGCTGAGTTTATTGAATATCCCTCTTTATGATTTTTAAGTAATTCACATAAATAATCTACTGTCTCTTCAAATGTCATCTTGTATCCTTCATCCTTCTTTGTATATATATTTTAACTTGGTGCAGGCGTTGTTTAGCTTAGTCCATGAGGCATTTACAAAGAATTTTATAATTTATATTTTCATTTTTATTTATAAAATCACTATCGATTTAATAGTTATTTTAATTCAATATGTTTTAGGGGTGGAGTTCTTGGCTTTGTTGAGAGCTTAAAAAAACCAAAGGTTACTGTTTATGGGATTGTTTTTAAATGTAAAGCCACCTTTTATGGGATGAAAAGACTATGCTTATGGGCTAAAAACTTTTTAATATATACAATAAATACTAAGCTGTCAAGCTAAAATATTTGCAATTTGTAGTCTTATGAATATACTTGATTATAGAACACTCCAAATTTACATAATGTTACCCAAGAAGGTACATTATTATAATATATTTTGACGGAGTGTTCTTTAAAAAACTATGAACAATTCAATCAACGATAATCTTATTAAGAACTCTGCTGTTGTAGCTATCTCAAATAAAATATCACTTCTTCAAAGAAAGATATTTAATTTTTTGATTGCATTTGCTTATGTAAATCTGTGAGAACAAGAAAGTTTTACTACTGATATAAAATATTTAAAAACTATAGTTTGATTTGATTCAAAACATATGGCATATTTAAAAGAGGCTATTAAAGAGCTTCTCTCAACAATAGTAGAGTTTAATATACTTTGAAAAGATAGAGATGCATGGTCTGCCACCACCTTACTTTCATCTGTGGAGTTTCATGAGTGATTATGCACGTATAGCTTTTCGCCAGTTCTAAGAAAAAAACTGCATCAACCAAATATCTATGCAAAAATAAAACTCTCAACCATGAAGCTGTTTTCTTCAAAATACTCATTATGTCTATATGAGATATTTATAGATTATCATAACATTTGACAAACACCCATAATCCCACTTCAAGACTTTAGAAAACTCATGGGTATTGAAAAGCATCAATACAATGAATTTAAAAGACTCTCAATAAGAGTAATAAAACCTGCCCTTAAAGAGTTAACAACAATATGAGGATATAAAGTTGAAGTGAGCTATCAAAAACTAAATAGGAAAGTCACTGCACTTAAGTTTCATTTCCAAGAAGTCGTCAAACCTAAAAAGCCTATGCAAGAAATGAAAGTATTTCACAACGTTGATTTACAAGACAAGCTTGTAAAAGAATTTTGACTCTCACTTAGACAAGCTCAAAAGATTATAAAAACATATCCCATCCCTTACATCAAAGAATCACTTTGAATTATCAAACATAAAATATCGCAAAAGGTAGTAAAAAATATACCTGCTTATACTATAACTGTACTCAAAAATGATTATACCGCTATCTCGAATAAACAAGAACAGTCCTTATTATCCAGTACTGAAAGAAATACATGACAAAGACAAACTAACTGAGACTGACTGGAAGATACTAAAAGTGCAGCTAGGCTGAATATACTTCATAATGCAGACAATAATCATGTATCTAAAGCTCAAGAAAAAGCTAAAAAATATTTTAACTCACTTTCAAAAGAAGGACAGCAAGCATTAGTAAAAAAGTTTGAAGATGAAAAAATCACAAGTGATATTCTTAAAACTGTTTATAAAAAAGAGGGGATAGATGGTACATTGATGAAAGTTATGTTTTTTACATACATATGCAAATAAATACTATTTATTGGGTTCAATAATTCCTTTCTCAATCAGAAGCTTTTTGATTATATACCCAGCTGTTCTATCATCTTTATCCGCATAATCTATTAATTGCTGCTTTTGAGTTGGTGTTAATGCTACGGATAGTGATACATTAGCTTGTTCTTGTTTTACTTTTGAGCCTATTGGACGGCCAGGCTTTTTATTTTGTAAATCAGCATGCGTCGTTATAGGTGTTTTTTCTGAACTTAGTTTATCAAATTTTGCTTTTGCCATAATATATTCCTTATAGTAAATTATAGTTTTTTATATTATATTTAACTGTACTTAAATATAAGTTTTAATAAGCTTCATCAACTCCACCATAGTCGAGCTTATTTTTCTATAGGTATGTCGTTTAAGCCCAGAAGTATTTGCGAGTTCAATTATGCTTTGACCTTCATTTTCAGAAGTTTGTAATGCTCTTGTATGGGGAATGATAAAATACTCTATGTCATCTTTTGTAGTTTCTTTTAAATAATCTATAGCATCAGTTGCATCTTGATCTTTAATAATTGCATTTACAATAAATAAAATCGGTAGCTTTTGTTGTTTAGCTCTTTTGTAACTCTCCAGTGTTGTACCAAGTGCATTGATTGTTGGATTAAAAGGAATAATAATCAAGTCAGCATTTTTTGAGACTGCATCCAATCTTATGTCATCAAAACCACCAAAATCATAAATAACATCGCCACTTGTAATGTGGGGGATATCTTCATTTAATGCAACCTTATATACTCTGTCATCATCTAATGTTTGAGTAAGCACTCCATATGGGTCTAACTCAATAATAGTTGCATCAAAGTATAATGCTATTTGTGTTGCGAGCATCGATTTACCAACTCCACCTTTTTGATTAAAAATAATTATCTGCATTTTTTTACCTTAATTTATATCAATTGACAGGAGTATATAATACTTTATATTAAATTATCTTGTTGATAGTTAATTATATTGTAATTAATTAATCAAATCTATGCAAAGCTCATCAAATTGGAAAACTACTCCACAGCATCAAAATCTAAAGCACATTAATTACAGCACTTCCACAGCCTTAATTTTCACGCAAGTATTTTTCCAATTTTATAGATATAAACGCATAAATATAAATATATTAAAGTATTTAAAAGTAAAAAAATCAACATCCCCTCGTGGGAGGTGTAGGATGTTGATTTTTTATACTATTTAAATACAACTACCTATATATTTTATATTTATGACTTTTATACTATGAGAGCAAAATTAGAAAAATTACTTGATGAAAATCAAGGAACTATTACAGAAGCTGTAATCAATGACGCTTTAGATTATTGATACGATGACCCAAAAGTATTCTTTGAAGATGTACTACAACATGGATGCCAATGAGGAACAGTTTCTTCAATGATCTATTATGCAGATACGCATAAATTCTATGATACTCACTACAATGAAATTGAAGACATACGTCTAGAACTTCAAGAAGAATGAATTTTATCAAATGAACCTATAGATAGTGATTTAAAAAATTATTACGCATGGCTAGCTTATGAGCATATAGCATACAACATTTATAATCAACTAGATATGGAAGGCAGATAGCCTTTCATTTTTTTATGTATAAAATTTACAATAGTAGTCACATGGATATTTACAGAAGTTGACTGAATTAGTACAGTGGAAGATGAAAGAAAAAAAATGTAAAAAATGAGAAAAGTAAAAGGCAAGTTTGCACAGAGTTACAATATTCTCCTAAAGTCGACTATTGTATACCTAGTGCAACTTGCTCAGGGACTCTGTCCCTAAGAACCCTAAAAAATTTTCACTTAAATAATTGTGCTAAAATTAGTTTTATTTTACTATCTTGGGATATTTTACTATGATGACAGATTTCAAAAAATTAAGAATGCTAATAGATAAAAATATATTTCCAACTACAGAAACTAGCCGTGAAGAACAAACATATGATTTCTCTGAACAAGTAATTAATAAAGTTCTAAAAATGCTTGAGGAATATTATTTAGAATATAATATTCAAGTTAATTTTGAAAAGTTTGAGAGTATTGGTTTAAACCAAGCAAAGGTTAACTACAAGTACTATTATGAATATTTTTTATCTAAATTGAAAATGCAGAAAAGTAAAGTAAGTGCGATCAGAGAAAAACCGACTACAGTCTTTAAAGATTTTTTTGGAAGTGAAGCTAAAAATATATTTTCGTATCTTGAACAAATTACATTTAATTCAAAATCAACTCACATAAAATTTATAAACACAGAAACAAAATATTATCAAAAATGCAGAAAAGTAATTTCTGAGCTTTCAAATGTCCCAATTGATATTTTAAATATAAAAGATCAAATGACTTTTGATATTAATTTGAATAATATGCTTCTGAAGAGAATACAGCACAACGCAGAAGAAAAAAAAGAAAATTCATTATATATAAATGATACTTTTGAAAAAATGCGTTTAAAATATGAACTTGAGTTAAACAATGAAAGTATTCATAAAATTGGATTAAATGAATTTGAAAATTTTCCACAAATAATTCCTAGTTTTATTGATGAAAAAACAATAGATAACAATATGTTATCTACACATATATTTGTTGAAGGTTACCATGGGACTGGTAAAACCACATTAGCGCAACAAATTGCATTTGCTATAAGTAAAGAGAATAGTTTTTATATTAATTTTTCTAATTTTGAAAGAGAAGTTATTAATGACAATGAGAAATGGGAGATAAAAAAATTTATAGAAACCGTAAAGTATTATAAAGGCACGATAATACTTGATGACACCAATAAAACATTAGTATCTAAAACATTTACAAGGATAGCTTTAGAAGAAGCTGAAACCATTGGTTTAAAATTAATTTTTATTTCTACCTTGGAGCAGCATAATGATTTAAAAGACATCAAAACATTTTCCGATACATTTCATAAGGGCGATTGGGAGCGATTAAAGGAAAATAATTTATTTGTAGAAATATCTGCACATGCTCATAGCAAACATTATAAAATTGAAATTTTAAAAAATTTACTAATTAATTATTTACCTACAAAAAATTTATATCTCAATATTGATATATCTAAAAATGTATTAGACTATCTTAATATTGAATTTGGCGGATTACTTTACTTATTAAAAGTGGCAATTGATAATAATAAATTTGACACTTTAGAAGATTTAAAAATTAAAAGAGCAAAGAGTAGTATTGTAAATAATTATAGTAAATTAGTTGAAAAACAACATAATTATAGTTTCATATATTTTTCAATAATGGATTTATATTTAAGAATTGAAGAGGACAAATATTATAATATTGTTTCTTATAAACGACCAGAGATTTTACAACTAATTGAGGAAAAACACATGTATTTAGTTGGCGATTACAACTTTAATAATAATGTTGCAATATATTTTCCGAATTTAGTCATACCTCATATATTAGTTGAATATTTAGATAATATAAATCAAAATAAAATTAATTTATATTCATCTGAAGACTTTTTGGCAGAGTTATTCACTTTTAGCTCTGCTAATATTATGAATATTCTAAGATATTTTAGGGTTAGAAGAAAGGAAGCAGATAAATTTTATAAACTTTCTAGATTATTATTAAATCAAAAAAGTTTTGATTCTAATTCATCAGATAAATTAAACTTGTATGAAATAACATTATTGATATCATCGTTTTTGAAAAAAGATTTTTCAAAACTTGAAAATGTTAAACAAGAAGAATTAATTTTAAGCTTATCCTACAAGCAGTACATGTTTTTGAAAGATATTTTAGAAAATATGTTTGTTAATGGTAGTGATAAATATTTAATATATCTATTAGGAATAACACATCCTAATGCTATTATTAACTGGATTGCTATGCTAAGTAAAAATATTCGAGAATACAAAAAAGTTAAATACAAAATGGAAAATACAGAGATGCAAATTGCTTTTATTGAATCATTGAAATTCCTTTTAAAAATGACTTTAAACGCTCTGTTGTATAAAAAATTACAGCACATTGCAAATAATTCAAAAAGAGTCTACGAAAGCATACTAGATATTTTAAAGAAAAACTCTCTAATAGAAAACTTTTCAATGGAAGCTGAAAAATTAGAAAAACGATTAAAACAATTAGAGTAAATCTAGCCAAATTCTACATTCTGATTTAATAAGCACTATAAATTTAAAATTCTTTCATAAATATTCCAGAAATAATTCAGAAATCATACATTCACGAATACAACGGCAATTATACTATTAAAGATACCCTACAAAGACTTATTATTCCTTCAATATCTTACATTTATCAGTTAGACATAAATATATTGTTTACATAAACTGTCGTCATATCAATATTAGGAGATATGATGAAATCAGATAAAGAGATTTTAACAAAATCTATTGTTGACAAATATAACACTTACTCTTTAAATAAAAAACAAGCTTCAAGAGTTTTGAATAGATCAATACCATCTTTGGATAGAGATCGTGCAAATTCACGGGGACCAGCATTTATAAAAACTGACAATAACTGCGTCTACTATCCTGTAAGTTCTATAGTTGCATTTTTATTAAGAATGCAAGAAACAATTGAGTCACAAGGGCTTTTCGATGAGTAAGCCAATAGCAAATAAAAAAGTGACTCTTAGCATTAGTCCAAAATTTTATTCTCAGCTGGAATTACAAAGTGAGGCTCTTGATATCACAGTCAACACACTCTTAAAACAGAGTGCTCTTGCATCATTCAGCAAGATGGATATTATTTTCTTAACATCAGAGCAGCGGTTAATAATTAAAGAGTTTACATTAAATCAAATCAAACTTTCACAAACATTACAACAAATCAATGAGAATCTAGGCAGAAATTCCAATGCTTTTCCTTTAGAAAAAATCCTAGATTACATGAAACAATATCATGAAACTTTTGTAAAGTTAATTGAAAGCTTAAAGGCTTCAAAATGATTATTACTTCTCAAGGAATTAAAAACACATCAAGTATAAGCGGAAGACTAAAATACATCAATAAAGATGATGCTTTCGTATATACAAAAAACATGTTCTCTTATGCGGATGATATAGATGGGCTTACACATGAATTCATCGAGAACTATCAATATATAGAACATGCTCGTGGAAACAATGTTTTACTGAGTGAAACACTAAGTATGCCAATTACAAATCATGTTTCAAAAGACGAGCAAGTTCAAGCACTAAAGGTATTAGTTGACCAACATATTCAACTAAGAGGATTGGAAAATAATTTGGCAGTCATTAGCATTCATATAGATGCTGCACATACTCATGCACATTGTTTAATATCTAGTAATTCTTTATTTGGTACTCAAAGACACCGAGTATCAAGAAAAGAATTTAAAACATCTCAAATACAGCTTGAGCAATATCGTAACTCTAATTTTCCAAATCTTCCAAAAACAAACCACTATTCTCAGAAAAAATTAGATAAGAGAATTAAGATGGCTGAAGGGAAGATGCGATACTTAAGAAAAGCAATAACAGACAAGCAAAAACTTACAAGCACTTTTAAACATGCTCTCACAAAACAAACGAAACAAGAGTTTCAAGTATTCCTCAAAAGTAAAAACCTCATAGTTTACAAACGTGGTGTTAAAACGATAGGAATAAGAGATATATCAACTAAGAAAAATTATCGATTGGAGACACTAGAAAAAGGCTTACGAGACCAGTATCTAGTATATGAGAAAAAACTAAACATAAAACTCACAAAACAAATCAAACAAACGCAAGAAAAAGAAAAACCAAAACCTGTTCAAAAAAAAGAACAAACAATCGCAAAAGAACTTCAAACAAAGAAAGGAGGCAGAAATGGCAGACGATAAATTAAAAAATGAGCTCGAGAGAAAAAATCAAGAGGTGTCTAAACTCAAGCTACAAAACAAACAGCTTGCATCAAGACCAAAATACAAAACCAAAAAGAAAGTCGAACAAAACTCGTTAGGGGATTCAATATTTCTAGACTTTTTCTCTTTTTTAAAATTTGGATAAGGAGTAAACCATGGCACAGTTATTTGCATTACTATTATTTTCAGTCATTATGTATGTTGTATTAATCAGTTTTTTCAAACGATTTTTAGGATTATCACAACAAAGTGAGCAAGCACTTCTAGTAACAATATTAAAAGCTATCTTTTCTCCATTTAAATACATACTAGGAAGTATGTATGGAATATTTCATTTAGAGGGCTTCCTCGGTAGTCGTCATAAAAGTAAACTTATTAGCCTATGGAATAAAGGTTTACTAATTGATTCAAAAAAATCTCTTCGTCTAAGTGAAGAACATTCTTTTCAAAACTTACTTATTCATGCGACCACTGGACTAGGAAAAACAACATCTATGATAATTCCGATGATACTGGATAAATCAACACATAGTAAAAATAGTATGTTTATACTTGATCCAAAGGGAGAAATATATTCAATTGTTGGAGGCTATCTACAAAGAAGAGGATATGAAGTGGTTGTACTTAATCCAAATGATTTATCATCATCAATTGGATTTAATCCTCTAGAATTTGCAGAAAACTCAGCTGATGTTGAATATATTATGAGATCTCTTTTATACTCTTCTAGTAGTGCTTCAAATGGGGGCAATGACCGCTTCTGGAATGAAAGTGCAATAGCTCTCTTAACGCTTCTTGGAAATTTATTAGTGGCAATAGGAGATAAACAATACTGTAATCTAGCAAACGTAAAATATTTACTTAATAGCTTCACAAGCCAATCTAATAATGAGATTGATAATCTCATTATTCAGTTTTGTTCTTCAGACATAATTATGGAATACCGCCAATTTAAAGGCTACGATGATGCTGTAAAACTTTCTGTATTAGCAACTGCAGGAATGGCTTTAGCACCCATCGCAAATAATGAATCACTTAAAAGAATTATGTCAAGTCCATCATATGACTTTAAACGTATGCGAATTAAAAAAGTAGCTCTCTTTCTTTCTATTCCTGTGCAAAGTAGTTCACAATACTCTTTTCTTGTAAGTAGCTTTGTCGGCTCTATGATGTATAACGCACTTATCAAAGATATGCCAAGTAAACGCGAAAATAGTGTCCATATGTTCATGGACGAAATAGGTAGCTTCAAAATTAATGATCTTGACAAATACATCGTTATCACACGTGGTTATAAAATCAGTATGATTTTAGCTATACAGTCAACAGTCCAAATTGAAAATCTCTATGGAAAACCAGCTGCTGAAACAATCCTAAACGGTGGCATTGGCACAAAAATATTTTTCGGTGGTGCTTCAAGCAATCTTGCACAACAAATATCAAGTATGATTGGCAAAAAGCGAACACTAATTCAAGGTCGTGCAGTACAACAAGAAATAATGCAAGCATCAGAAGTAAGAACACTCAAAAATGGGGAGGTATTAGTTTTTTTACAAAACAACAAGCCCTTTATCCAAAAGTTATATCCGTATTTCAAGCTCTCAAAATTCAAACGTATAAGCAACATAAAGCTTCGTCCTCAGAATACACAACATATTGTTAATTATGTGAAGTATATCAATTTTCAAGGGGGAGTTGTCTAATGGAAAACTTTATCCTCAACTTTTATCATTATTTACACATTATCAATGCATATGAATTTTTGAATCAAGCACTAGGATATTGGATTTATATATGGATATACCCCTTATATAAAATAAGAGTTATGTATAGATACACATGGTGGAAATTAATTCTACTTCATATAGTTAATCTTGCAAGTTTTATACTTGCATTTAACAATGGTATTTTAGCGTCTAAATATATTACAGTATTTGTATTTTTTTACCTTTACACAACTATATCAATTGTTTTTATGTGCATCAACGCTATAACATTTGAACGCTATGAACTATTACACAATCTTAAAGCAATTTGGACAGTTGTGTACACACTAAGTAGATGGGCATTTAATTTAGGTGTAGCATTATTTGAAATATTTTCTGGACAAGTAACTACAGGATCTGTATCACAGAGTAGCACAAATACTCAAACTCCAAAAAAACCACCAATTTCCAATAAAACTATTAAACCACAAACTCTAATAACACCAAAGGTTTCAATACCTAAGAAAGAAAAAGCACATACTCCAAAACAGACTAAAACTAATTTACCAAAGGTTTATACAGAGAAAGGATTCTCCTATTCATTAGGGAAACAAATTGCTTTTGGTGGAGAGGGAAAAATTTATGAGATCTCAAGTACTTTATTAGCAAAGATATTTCATGAACAAATGGCTACAAATGAGAAACAAGAGAAGCTACTAAAGCTCCTAACTATGAAGAAAATGAGTTCTGTAGTTTTTCCTCAAAAACTCCTCTACGATAGTGATAAAAATTTCATTGGCTATACAATGAACCAAATATACAACACCAAAGAGCTTGGAGTATTACATATACCAGCAAATAGAAAGAGATATTATCCTCACTGGACGTACATAGATTTACTTGATCTATCAATTACTATAGCAAACACTTTAAAAAGGTTACATGATCAAAAAATAATTGTTGCAGATTTCAATCCACGTAATGTTTTAGTCAAAGAATCTAAAAAAATCTATTTTATAGATATAGATAGCTATCAAGTCAACAGGCAAGCTTCTACGGTTGGGATGATGATGTATACACGTCCTATACACTTTGATAAATCCCATAAAGAATACTTAAAAAATCAATCTGATGACATCTATGCACTCAGTGTAATCATCTTTCAAAACTTAAGTTCTGGTGGTAATCCCTATGCTATGAAAGGTGGCACAACTGAAGACGAACTAGTAAGGCGACATGAATTTTCATTTAATGTAAGTGAACCTTATAAGTCAAATGTACCAGATAAATTAGTTGACGCATGGGCAAATCTATCAGATTCACTTCGAAATTACTTTGAAGAAGTTTTTAAATATCAAAAACCAGCCTCACTAAGCAAGCTTACCAAAGCTCTTGAAGAGCATAAAAGAAATTTAACTCGGGTTCAAACCAAGATAAGGAGGCAAACAGCATAAGTGCCCTAGTGGCTAATACTCAAGATTATAAAAAAGGAAAAAGATAAATATGGCAAAGGCAACATTAGATTTAGATAAACCATTTACAATTAAGTTAGATGATACAGTAGATAATACTACTAAAATTATCGTAGTATTAATGCTGGATATTAGCTGGAGCATGAAAGGAGCTGCATTACAAGAGCTAATGGACGCAGTTCAAACATTTCTTGAAGCACTCGCTGATGATGATTATGCAAGATATTGCGTTGAACTATTAATTCTGACATTTAGTGATGATGTGAAAGTTATTCATGATTACTCATTTGTAGATGATATTTACTTTGAACAAAACCTTGAAGTAGAGAACATGACAAATATGGGAAAAGCTGTCAATTTTTGTTTAGATTCTATTCACTCAAAAAGAGAAGAATACAAGAGAGATGGAGTTATTACAAAAGTACCACTTGCAGTACTTATAACAGACGGTGAACCATCTGATGACATTACAGATGCTGTACAAAGAAGTACAGATTTAATTGCAAAAGAGAAGCTAAAATTCCTTGGTATTGGTGCAGGAGATAATGCTAATATGAAAGAGTTAAAACGTTTCAATCCAAACGGAAAAGTTGTAAAGTCTCCTACCCACGATGATTTAAAAGAACTTCTTGTATGGGTATCAGATTCACTCTCAAAAGCGAGCCAAGCAGCACCAGGAGAAGAGGTAAAAAACAATGCAGAACTTGATAGTAAATTCACACTGTATTAACAAGATGAATCTATCAACTGCATTTGCAACACAACAAGGGGTATCGCATAAAATCAGCAATACCCCTTGTCAAGATTCTATTCTGCTAAGACAAGAGGATAGTTATCTTTTTCTAGGTTTAGCAGATGGAGCCGGTAGTGCAAAACATAGTGATGTAGGATCGAAATTAATACTCCGTTTTTTAGCAATGTATATGCAGATAACATTTCAAAAGTATAAAGAAGATGGAGAGTTTTCAAATGAAACATTTTTAAAAAGAATCCATTTAGCCTTAGTACGTATTGCACAAATGAAAAAAATTGATGTTCAAGATTTATCTTCAACTTTACTTTTTATTGCTGTGTATTATGGTGAGTACATTATATTTCATATAGGAGATGGTGTTATCGGTATACTAGATGAAACTGATGAGTTATCAGTATTATCTGAACCAAAAAATGGAGAATTATCAAACTATACTTATTTTACAACTACAATGGATGCAAATCATATTCGCATTTACAGGGGAGAAATAAATAAACTAAATGGTTTAGTATTAATGTCTGATGGGGTAGAAGAATCACTTTATAATTATAAAACTAAATCTCTTGCCCCAATCACAAAAGAGATAATTAAATGGTTAGACTATGGCACAGAAGAAGAAGTCTCATCAGCATTAGATGAAAATTTAAAAAATGTATTTGCAATTAAATCTTCAGATGATTTGAGTATAGCGATATTAAGACACCATAAAGATGGAATAAAAATGCCAAAAGGAATAAGTAATGCAAAGTTTTAATATAAGAGGTAAGCGAGTTAATATCCATAATGACAATAGAATTTTTGTTGATGGACGAGACACAAAAATGAGGATGTGGAACAACAGTTCAACTAAATATATTAATGTAAATTCTGGAGCACAAATCAAAGAGATAAGTGGCATGGATTTAGAATCAGCCTTGTATGTCAAAGGCTGGCTGTGATTATAGTAAATAAAATACTACTACAACTATAAAAGATATAGAGCAAAATATGCCTCTATGTCTTCAAAAATCAATACCTACTTCTACTCAGTCGGACTTTTACGGACTCAAAAATATCTTTTAAAGAAAAAATTCTTTTTCAAATCTTATCAAAATTTTTATTATTGGACGGACTTGTGACGGACTTTGTTAATTTATTGAAAGCTTAAAGTTGAAGTGAATAGTGTTTAAAAGCCCCTATTTATAGGGATTTTAATGTGGCTCCGGATACTGGATTCGAACCAGTGACCAAGTGATTAACAGTCACCTACTCTACCGCTGAGCTAATCCGGAATGTATTTAGAAGTTCTCTTAAAAAAATGGTGTCAAGAGGGGGACTTGAACCCCCGACCCCCGGCTTATGAGACCAGTGCTCTAACCAGCTGAGCTACCGTGACATCTTTTAAGAGGACGGAATTATATCTATTTTAAACTTTAAAATAGCTTTTATTGAGAAATAGATTTGCATTGGTTTTATTAACTTTTTATTTATTATTATTAAGTCTATTGTGCTAAAATTCCAATTATAAAAATACTATTTAAAGGATATCTATGAATTTTCAACCATTGGGTAAAAGGGTTTTAGTTAAATGCGTAGAAGAAGCTACTACAACTATGTCAGGCATTATCATACCTGACAATGCAAAAGAAAAACCATCTCATGGCGAAGTTATTGCCGTGAGTGATGAAGTAACAGAATTAAAAGCTGGAAATAGTGTACTTTTTGGAAAGTTTGCTGGTAATGAGGTATCACTTAAAGGTGAAACATATATAGTTTTAGATGTTGAAGACATCTATGGAATATTAGCTTAATAAAAAGGATTTAAAAATGTCAAAAGAGATAATTTTTTCAGATAATGCTCGTAATGCACTTGCTCGTGGTGTTGAAAAACTTACAGACGCAGTAAAAGTAACAATGGGCCCTCGTGGTCGTAATGTGTTAATTCAAAAGAGTTATGGTTCTCCTATTATTACTAAAGACGGTGTGTCTGTTGCACGTGAAATAGAGCTTAAAGATAAACTAGAAGATATGGGTGCACAACTTGTAAAAGAAGTTGCAAGCAATACTGCTGATGAAGCAGGAGATGGAACTACAACAGCGACAGTTTTAGCAAACTCTATCTTTTCAGAAGGTTTGAGAAACATAACTGCCGGAGCAAACCCTGTAGAAGTAAAACGTGGAATGGACAAAGCATGTAGTGCCATACTAGAAAATCTTAAGAGTGCAAGTAAGTCTATTAGCGGAAAGCAAGATATTGCTCAAGTTGCGTCTATCTCTGCAAACTCTGACACATCTATTGGTGACATGATTGCCGAAGCTATGGACAGAGTTGGACAAGATGGTGTTATAACTGTGGAAGAAGCAAAAGGTATTTCTGATGAACTAGATGTTGTTGAAGGTATGCAGTTTGATAGAGGGTATTTAAGTCCTTATTTCATTACTAATTCAGAGAAGATGATAGCTGAGATTGAAAATCCGTGGATTTTACTTGTAGACAGTAAAATATCTTCATTAAAAGATTTACTTCCAGTTCTTGAACAGGTTCAAAAAACTTCTCGTCCACTTCTTATTATCGCTGAGGATGTTGAGGGTGAAGCACTCTCTACTTTAGTTGTAAACAAGCTACGTGGTGTTCTTAACATCTCTGCAGTAAAAGCACCTGGTTTTGGTGACAGAAGAAAGGCAATGCTACAAGATATAGCAACACTTACTGCAGGAACTGTGATAAGTGAAGAGACAGGTCATACACTAGAAGGTGCAGACATATCTCTTCTAGGTCAAGCTGTTCGGGTTGTTATAGATAAAGACAATACAGTTATCGTTGATGGTGCAGGGACAGATGAGAGTGTTCAGGCTCGCATAGCTGAGATAAAAGTTCAAATAGACGCAACTTCAAGTGAATACGATAGAGAAAAACTTCAAGAGCGTCTTGCAAAATTAAGTGGAGGTGTAGCTGTCATTAAAGTAGGTGCTGCCACTGAAACTGAGATGAAAGAGAAAAAAGACAGAGTTGATGACGCTCTCTCTGCAACAAAAGCTGCAGTTGAAGAAGGCATCATCATAGGTGGTGGTGCAGCACTTGTGCGAGCAGCTTCTAAAGTAATGCTTGACTTAGAGGGTGACCAACAAATTGGTGCACAAATTATATTACGTGCTGTAAAAGCACCTATGAAACAGATTGCTCAAAATGCTGGTTTTGATACAGGTGTAGTAGTAAATAAAGTCGAAGATGCAGATAGTGATACTATAGGGTTTAATGCTGCAACAGGTGAATATGTTGATATGTTTGAAGCAGGAATTATTGATCCGCTTAAAGTGGCTCGCGTTGCACTTACAAATGCAACATCTGTCGCTTCTATGCTTCTTACAACTGAAGCAGCCATATTTGAAATTCCAAAAGAAGAGCAAGCTGGCTTAGACGCAGGTGCAGGAATGCCACCTCAAATGGGCATGCCAGGTATGATGTAACAACACGATATGTATCTAACTCTAAGTTAGATACATATCCTCAAACCTGTTTTTTTATCTTCAGTCGCTTGGGATATAAATATTATTTATTTGAATATTGTTTTAAAAACTTTTCATTAATTGTTGAAGCCTTTCATAAACTATTACCATCTCATCTTTAAACTCTTTTGGTAAGTCAAAATTACTAACAATTTCATCCATACTGATTGTGGTCATGACAGTTTTATCATTTTTTTCAAAAATAGAAATTCTACAAGGCAAATAAACTGACATTTGAGGCATACTTTGCAGTACTTGCTGTGCTAATGGTGCAAAACAAAGCTCAAAAACATGAATTTCGTTCTCAATGGGTAGATTTTTTAACTCTAAAATTTCTTTAAAATTATAATCTTTTAAAAGACCAAATTTATACTCTTTAGCTCGTTCTTCTATAGTACTTTTAATACTTTCTACTGGTGTGTCTGTTTCAACTGAATATAGCATTTTTTATCCTTTATAATAATTTATAGTTCGTTATTGTATCATGTTGCACAATAACTTAGCCCTTACCTTTAAAATTCATTTGATCAAGAGCCTTTTTAAATTCTTTAATTATTTTTGTATTATCTGCTAAACAGCATTCACCACTTGGGTTTAAAGTTTCGCAGGAACAACCAGGATTTTTCATTTTTGCCTTAATGTCTTCTAGTGCATTTGTTTCGCCAGTCTCTTGAAGTTGAGCAAATATTTTCTCTTTTGTCCACTCAAAACAGTAACAGGTTGTTGCGGGAAATGCACCATCTTTAAGACCCACGACAACACTCACGTCTTTTTGCGTAAGCATTTCATTGTCTCTAAAGTACACAACTTCACATAAGGGTGTTTTACAGTAGTAAAAACCATCAAAACATGAGAGTTTTGATTTTGCTTCATCTGTTAGGAGATGTTCAAGTGTTAACCCTAAAACACCTTTTGCTTTTTCGTTGCATTTAGGACACTCCACTTTTCCTTTAGGTTGCAGTGTGCAACAACCCTCTGCATTTTCTGTGTTTGTCGCACATGATGATGCCTCCTGCGTTGTACTGCAACATGACTCTTCTTTTTCACTGCTAAAAATATTTTTAACTTTGCCAAACATCATTAACTCCTTTTATTTGCTTACGCATTTTCCACTGCCGCACTTGCCGGCACCACATTTTCCACTGCCACATTTTGATACACCTTTTATTTTGTTGGGTGTTTCACTCTTATGAGCCTTAACTATAATGCCTTCGACCTTATGGTTTCCACTTGCATCATCATAGCTAACAAGCTTGTATCCCGTTGTACCAATGGCATTCATAATGGCATCTATGTTTGTTTTTGTTTTATCGTACTCTACAATGGCGTTATGATGAGGTATTGATGCTGTAATATTTATAACACCATCAACTTCACCGCCCACTTTTGCAACTGTGGCCTCACAAGCGGCACAAGTCATCCCTTCTATATTAATAACTTTTTTAAGTACGTTTGTTCTATCCACTATGACAACTTTTTCTTTTTGTCCACCAATTAAGCTAGCACCCCAGTATGGAAAAGATAGCATCACTACTGAAAAAACTGTAACAATCGCCAAAAATGTTTGTGTATGCCAAAAAGAGACTTTGCCATTTTCATCAGGATCGCAGGCACACTCTATGCCCTCTTTGGCAGGTTTAAGTTTATCCCACCAGGCATAGGCCAATACAATAATTGTAATGGCAATTAAATAGGGACGAAATGGATCCATCCATGAAAAGCTTGAAGCAAGTCCAGAGGAACCCACCAATACTGCCAATACCGGTGTTATACAACATAATGAAGCTGCCACTGTCGTCAAGGCACCCGTTAATAATTTTTTATCTATCATCACTTATCCTTTATTAATATATTAGTATATTCTAATATATATAAACTTATCCTTTTATTAATAAAATTATTCTAAGAGATAGGAATAGTTTTTTAGTATTTTGTTATAATGTGATTATTACAAAAATAGGTAGAATATGAATATAAATATCTTGTTATTAAAAAGTTTATGATGAAATCATTTTTTATCATAGTTGTCTTGTGTACAGTCTCATATAGTCAATTGTTAGACTATACATTACATAAAAATATGGCCTCCTTAAAAAATTTAAAAAACATAAAAATATTAGACACGAAAGAGTTAAAATTTCCAAAAAAAAACGGTATAGAATTTAGTGAGCTCTCAGGACTCGCTTATAAAACAAATAAACTTTTTGCTGTAAGTGATAGAGGATACTTATATACATTTTCACTTAAAATTAAAGAGCAAAAGATAGACTCTTTAGTGATGCTAGAGGCAACTAAATTAAAGACTAAAACAGGAAAAAATCTTAAAAAAAAGAAAAGAGATGCAGAGGGTTTAGCTTTTTTAAATGATATGTTACTAATCTCTTTTGAGAGAAAACAAAAGGTTAATCTTTATGATTTAAATGGAGTAAAGATAAAAAAAATAAAACTCAATGTGGCATTGAGAAATCGAAATAATTATATAGATCCCAACAAAGGCCTAGAGTCTGTTACATATAATGAAAAATATGGTGTAATTAGCACACCTGAAGAGCCATTAAAACATAAAATTGAAAACCTGCATTCACTTTATACTCAAAATGAAAGTTACTCTTTTAAATACAAAGGTAGTATAACTGGTTTAGAGTTTATAGATGAAGATAGAGTTTTAGTTCTTCTCAGAGAGTTTCATCCTTTCTCACAACAAAAAATCACTACACTTTTGAGTGTGAATCTCTCTCAATGCAGAAATACCCTATGTGATGTTAAAACTTTAGCAATACTGGATTCCTTACAAGGATGGGAAATTGATAATTTTGAAGGTCTGACAAAAGTATCTAAAAATAAATTTTTAATGGTAAGTGATGATAATGGAAGCTTTTTTCAAAAAACACTTTTGGTGCTTTTTGAAATTATAGATTGATTTCATTTTTAATGATTTGAGATAATTGTGTACACTGTTTTATTTTTTGAGTATAGTTTAGATTTTCTTTTAAGAGTATATCTATAAAAGCACTTCCTACTATCACTCCATTAGCACCTATTACTTTTTCTTTGGCTGTTTTTTCATTCACACCAAAACCTACATAAACAGCTGTTTGGGTATATTGTTTTATATTTGCTAAAAATGGTTGTAAATCTTCAGCTTTTCCCGAACCTGTAATACCTGTGTATGCCACCATGTAGATGAACTTTTTTGCTTCACTAACTATCTCTTTTATTCTCTGTTCACTATCTGTTGGTGCAACAAAAGAGATATTTGCTAATGAATTATCGTCAAACATATTTTTGTAAAGAAGTGCTTCTTCATGAGGTAAGTCTGGGATGATTAGACCATTAATACCTATATCTTTTGCATGAGGGAGTAGTTTTTCCATATGTTGTTGGTAAAAGCTATTAAAGTAACCCATCCATAGGGTATCAACCTTTGGAGCAACCTCTCTGGAGATTTCAAGAAGGTCTGTAAACTTAAAGCCAAGTTCTAAGGCTTTATGGTTTGCTTTTTCTATTAAAGGTCCATCTGCTACAGGGTCAGAGAAAGGAACACCAAACTCTAGTGTATCTACACCGTTTTCTCCCAAAGCCAAGGCTAAATCTATGCTAAATGATTTTTCTGGGTAACCAGATGTTATATATGCTACTAAGTTTTTCAAGTTTATTCTTCCAAGTCGGGTATTTTAAGTAGAGAGTATTTTATTTTTGTAAGTTCATTATCCATTCTTAAATCATCTTGCCATGTTGAAAACATATCGCTAATAGCAAGTAACCAGTTTATAGTCTCTTCACTAATAGGAGTAGTTCTCTTTCTCATTACTTCAAGTTCATCTTCTATAAATGAGGCAAGTTTAGACATTGATGTAATTTTTAAATAACCAGATGCTGATTTAATATTATGAAATACACGAAAAAGTTCATTGACACTTCTTTGGTGCATAGCGGGTTTTGATAAGTCAAGTATCATCATTTCCATGCTATCAACCATCATTGAATAGTGATCTAAAAACTCATCAACAATTTCGAAGTCAAAATTTGCATCTAAATCACTTCTTACACCCATAAAATAATTCTCCTATATAGTTCAGATTATAGCAATTTTTAGTTAAAATACCTTAATTAATAAATAAAAGAGTTTTCTTATGAGTAAAAAATTGACTATTTCCACTATTAAAAAGAGTAAAGGCGAGAAACCGCTGGTAATGATTACTGCTTACGATGCACTATTTGCAAGATTGCTAGCGCCTTCTGCTGATATAATTTTAGTAGGTGATAGTTTAAATATGAGTTTTGCCGGAAAAAACGATACTGTGAGTACGACACTTGAGCAAATGATTTACCATACAAATGCAGTTTGCACGGGTGCTCCAAATAGTTTTGTAATTTGTGATATGCCTTTTGGAACATATTCAGATGCTGATAAAGCCTTAAAAAACTCTATAACTGTGTTTCAAAATACAGAAGCTGATTGTGTGAAGATAGAGGGAGGAGAAGACAAATCAGATATCATCAAGCATTTGACAACTAATGGTATTGCAGTATGTGGACACATAGGACTTTTACCACAATCTGTGCGAAGTGAGGGTGGCTATAGAGTTAAAGGAAAAACAGAAGTAGAAGTAAAACAACTTATACAAGATGCTCTTTGTGTTGAAGAAGCTGGAGCATTTTGCATGGTTATAGAGGGAGTGAAGGCTGAAGCGGCAAAAATTGTCGCAGAATCAGTCTCTATTCCTGTTATTGGAATTGGTGCAGGGGTAGATGTCGATGGACAAGTTTTGGTTTTTTCAGATATGTTAGGATTGTTTGAAGCCTTTACTCCAAAATTTGTTAAAAAGTATATGGATGGGGCTTCTTTAGTGAAAAGTGCTCTAAATAAGTATGCTGATGAGGTTCAAAAGAGAGAATTTCCAAAAGAGGAACATACATATTGATGAGTGAATTTATGGATGAGAGACTTGTTGAAATAGAGACTTTTAGTATGGAAGAGGAGAGTAATGAAATTACACTCCGCCCTGATGCTTGGAGTGAGTACATAGGACAAGAGCAGATAAAAAAGAATCTTGGGGTTTTTATAGAGGCTTCTAAAAAACGCTCTGAAGCACTTGACCATGTACTTTTCTATGGACCTCCCGGTCTTGGTAAAACAACTCTAGCTCTTATCATAGCAAATGAGATGAACTCAAACATTAAAGTTACTGCTGCACCGATGATAGAAAAGAGTGGTGATTTAGCAGCAATTTTAACAAATTTGGAAGAGGGTGACATTCTTTTCATAGATGAAATTCATCGTCTTTCCCCTGCTGTTGAAGAGATTTTGTACTCTTCGATGGAAGATTATCGTATAGATATTATTATAGGAAGTGGTCCTGCTGCACAGACTGTGAAAATTGATTTGCCTCGTTTTACACTCATAGGTGCGACCACACGAGCTGGAATGCTTTCAAACCCTTTACGAGACAGGTTTGGAATGAGCTTTCGTATGAATTTTTACTCTTCTGAAGAACTCTCTTTAATCATAACACAAGCTTCTGTGAAGTTAGAAAGAGAGATTGTTACAGAAGCAGCATTAGAGATAGCAAAACGCAGTCGAGGAACACCTCGTATAGCTTTGCGACTCTTGCGTCGTGTGAGAGATTTTGCTGAAGTAATGGATGAAGAGGGTATTAACCATAAACGAACACAATATGCTCTAAACGAACTAGGTATTAACTCTTTTGGTTTTGATGAGATGGACTTAAAACTTTTGAGACTTTTAGTTTCTGCAAATGGCAAAGCGATGGGGCTTAGTACCATTGCCGCAGCTTTGAGTGAAGACGAAGGAACAGTTGAAGATGTTTTGGAACCTTACCTTATTGCTAATGGGTATTTGGAGAGAACAGCTAAGGGACGGCGTGCAACACGAGCTACCTATGATGTTTTAAACATGGATTATGTCAACGCAGACGGGACACTTTTTTAAATGAAACCACAATATTTTATTGCAATTCTTTTTGCTACTTCTTTGTATTGGATGTATTTTCTTTATGCACCTTATTTACTTGTTATGACTATAGCGGCACTCTTATCAATTTCAACATCAAATATCAATAATTATTTAGAAAAATTACTAAAAAGTAAATTTCTTTCTGCCCTTGTATCTAGTTTTCTTTTAGCAATACTTTTTTTCGCACCTTTTGGATACTTTTTAGCTAATTTAACTATTGAGTTAAACTCGCTTTCTCCAGAGATGTTAAATAAAGTCGAGATATATGTCAACTCACTTGTTGTAAATCCTCCAAAATATCTTCTTTTTTTAAAACCATATTTTAAAGAGATTCTCTCTAATATGGATATAAATATTATGACAACCCAAGCACTGCATATGGCAGGCACCATCGGAGCTTTTAGTGCAGGTTTTTTGAAAAATGCATTTTTAGTAGTCATTTTTTACTTTTTTGCACATTATAATAGTACAGTTATTGTAGAATTTTTAAAAAGAGTAGTACAAATGTCTATCGAGGAGAGTACTTTACTGACTAAAGAACTCTCAGATATCATGAGTGTTGTTTTTTATTCTATCATTGCAACTGCTATGTTTGAGGGTGCACTCTTTGGTGTTGCTATCTCCTTGATGGGACACAATGGTCTTCTTTTTGGCATAATGTATGGTTTTGCTTCTTTAATCCCTGTTGTTGGTGGGATAATGATGTGGTTACCATTTATGATTTATGAGTTCTCTTTTGGGCATAACTTTAATGCAGTATTTATTGCTTTATACTCTATTATTGTTATATCTATTATCGCAGATACTTTTGTAAAACCTTTTATAATTAAGGAAATAAATAGAAGACTATTGGATGATGATAATAATAAAATGAATGAATTAGTGATTTTCTTCTCTATTATAGCAGGACTTACAACTTTCGGCTTTTGGGGTATGATTGTAGGTCCTGCCATTACTGCATTTTTTCTAAGTATCTTAAAACTTTTTGAGATAAGAACTGCAGAGTGTGCTATAGAAAATTAATTATAAATCTCTGGATAATCATTTTTAAAACGACGATGTAACCAGAACCAAAATTTAGGCTCTTTTTTAATAAGCTGACTCAACCAGTCAGCTTGAAGCTGTGTTGCCTTGAGAATATCATTTTCTTCATCCACAGTTTTTTCTACCTTTATCTCATCAAATATCATAAGTGTGTAGTGCTCATCATCATCAGTTCTCATCGTTACAGGGACAATTGCTGCATTAAATTTTCTTGCAAGATATGCTGGTGAATAAGTTTGACGAATTTGTTTTCCCATAAAATTAACCATTACACCCTCTTTAGGATTGATATTTGTATCTATTAGAATGCCGCTAGCCTTTTGTTCTTTTATAAGCTTAATAAGTGGTTTGACTACACCAGTCTTCTCTAGGTTCGTATTGCCAAATCTTGCACGACCCTCTAAAAGCCACTCCTCATAAACACGATTTTTCATCTTTTTATATACTGCTGCCAGTGGCTCAACAAAGGCACCAAGTGAAGCACCTCCAAGCTCCCAAGAGGAGTAATGAGTTGTGACATAGATGACTGCACGACCCTCTTTATGGATAGCATCAACTATCTCTTTATTTTGCACGGTTATCTTACTTTCTAACTCTTTTAATGACATATGTCGTAACTCCATAATATGAAGAAAATTAAAGAGTAAGTTTTTAAAACTATACCTTACAATGGTATCGATTTCATCTTCACTGAGTTTTTCTTCAAAGAGAAAGTAGAGGTTCTGTTTGGCAATTTTTCTATACTTTGGCACTATATAGTAAGCAAGGGTTGCAAGTGAGGAAAAAAATGCTCTTCTAAAACTTTTTGGCATAGCCATAAGAATTTTTTCTAAAATAAGTAATAGTTTATAGCCCATAAAGAAGCTCTTTCGCCTGAATTACAATCTCTTTATAGTCAATATCTTTAATAGAGAAATCATTTTTGTTTATTTTTAAAATATTAACTTCTGAGTTTGACTCAATAGCTCTATTTTTTGGTGTTTCATACATCATACGTGCATTAGTTGGACCAAAGAGTGTTATGGAAGGAATGTTTTGTACCCATGCTATATGTGTGGGTCCGGTATCATTGCCTATGAGCAAATCCATTGCAGATACAAAGGAAATTAACTCTGAGAGATTACATTGTGGTGCTAAAGAAGCATGATGTGAGTTTTGCACAATCCACTCTGCTTCTTTTTTTTCATCTTCACTACCCCAAATAATATATATACTCTCTTGCAGTGCATCGCAAACTTTTACTACAAGCTCTTTAGGGTATATTTTAGATTTCCAAGAAGCACCAATAACAAAGGTTATATTTTTTTTCTCTTCTTGAAGTTCAAATGTTTTTTTTATTGGAAACAGAGCTTGTTTTTGAAGTATCATTGCCTCACTTATCTCAAAACCTAAGGCATCAGCAACTAAAAAAGTATTGCGTTTAATGACACTCTTTTCATATGAAATATGAGAACTATTCTTATAAAAGAGAGCAGCTAAAGATTCTCTTGTAGATTCTCTGTCAAAACCATGTGTATTTGGGCTTATGATGCGTGAGACAATAGCGGATTTTAAAAGTCCTTGCATATCTATTACTAAATCATATGCCCCTAAGTGTCTGAGCTTTTGTATATTTATTTTTAAAAGAGAAAAAGTTCTCTTTTTTTTAAGCTCTTTAAGATTGATAGTATGAAGTCTCTTTATGAGTGGATGATGCTCTAAAAGAGGGGAAAAAACCTCCTCTGTAATCCAATCAATTTCTATCTGTGGGTAGTGCTCTTTTATAAACTGCAAAACAATAGCACTATTTATAATGTCACCAAGAGCAGATAGTCTTACTATCGCAATCTTTTTTATATCTGTATTCATTGGTGACATTATATCTTAAGAAGTATAAATTAATTTTTCACTTATATTATTTGCATTAATTTCAACATATCGCATTGGGTACATGTCTAAATCTAATGGTCTTACAAAACCTCGTGTCACTACCATTTTTGTGTGGTCTAAGTCTTTTACGGAATCTATATGCTTATGTCCCGATAGTGTGAGAATAAGGTTATGGTATCTAAAGAGTTTTCTTTGAGCTTCTTGCGCATTTCCTAAGACATATTTGTGAATGTCAGCGGCCTCTGTACCACCCCAATAGTTTGTGTATGGATGATGATTTAAAATGATTGTTGGTTTTTTATTTTGAAGAGTTTTTTCTGCAAAACTAAGTGTTTGATCTGTGTAGAGACCATTGTTTTGTCCATCTATACAACTGTCAAGTCCTAAAATATTGTACCCTTTTGCTTTATAAAGCCAATCTTTACCAACAACTTTTAGATTTTTTGCTGTATGAAATAATTTTTTAAACTCCTCTAAATGAATTGAGTCATTGGGTTTAGGAGAAGATTCTTTATTTCCACGTACAGCAAGTGTTGGACAGTGAAGTGTTTCTATTATTTCTTTAAAAACTTGTGCATCTTTGTCTCCAACAACATTATTGTTGAAATTATCACCACCAAAGAGAACAAAATCTAAATTTTTATAGTTTTCGTTGATGAATGTAGCCATCAGCTTCATGGCTTCTACACTGTCTTCGTTGCTTAAATCCATATGAGAGTCGGTAATGTGTATAAATTTAAGACTCTCTTTATTTGTAGCATTTGCCATAAGAGGCATTGCCCCCACAGCTAGAGCACCTTTGATAAAACCACGTCTTGATATCTTTGGCATTACTTTATCCTTAAATTTTTTTTACTATGAAGTATAGCACTGCAAAGTTAATTATTAATATAATTTTGTTACACTTACTTATATCAAAGGAGTAATTATGCAACTCAGTTTTGAAGCAATACTATTTATTATTGGTGGTGTAGTTGTTGGATGGTTTTTAAGTTTTATAAAGTCAAGATTTGAGGTGAGTAGGTATAAAAAAGAGTTAAAAGAGTACAAAGAACATCTCAATCGTCAAATGAAAATAACAAATGAAGGGAGTAAAAACCTAGAAGATGAACTCAAAACATTAAAAAAAGCGAATGAAAATTTACGCATTTCTGTACAATCTTTGGGACAAAAACCAGGTCGTGCTGAGCTTCGATTACTAAATATATATGATTTAGCTTTAAGAAAAATGATGCTTAAAGCACCAGGTTTCTCTTCTGCATGGGAAATGGCCCTACAAGAGGCAGAAAAGGAGTACGAAGATAATGAGAAAGGTTTGAAATCCATCATAAAAAAAGTTTTTGGACCAAGTATCTCGCAAGCAAGTGAGAATAGGGTGGGCGATGTTGGTGAAATTTCAAATGAGCTAGACCAATAGTAATAAAAATATAATCATCACTTAGATATAATTTTATACTTTTACTAAAAATAGGGAGAATAATTAAAATATGGTTACATTAGATATACAACAATTTTCTGAGGGTAGAACGAAGGCAAGAGCTTATTTTTGTTACCTGTTTTCTAAAAATATTCCAAACCGTTTACCATCTCTGAGTGAAGAGATGATAATGCCAAGGCTTTTAAAGATAAAAGCTGATTTGGAAAATTGTGAAGGAGTTTACCTTTTAGATCATAAAGGGGTACAAGTCACTTCGACTTTTACAGCAGATAAAGAAATAGTCGAAGATATGGGTAAAATTCGTGCAGATCGTTCTTACTACTATAGAGCAGTGAGAGAAGGGCGCTGTACGATTACAGACCCCTATCCATCGCTGATTACAGGTGACTTGACTATTACTGCATCCGCTCCAATTTATTGTGAAAATGGAGACCTTAAATATGTAGTTTGTTTAGATATGCCTTTGAATGAAGTTTTAAAAATTTCACATCTGAACAAACTAGACAGTTTCTTTGCAAAGGTATTTAAGTACACATATGCTACTTTCGCATTTGCTCTTATGGCTGTCGCTCTACTACTCTTTTTTAAAGGTATAAGTAGTTTCTTCCTTTATGAAATTACACCAGAACATTTTAAGATTAAAAATGTTTTTGAAGCAACTATTTTAATTACACTCTCTTTAGCAATTTTTGATTTATCAAAAACATTAATAGAAGAGGAAATACTTGGAAGGCATAAAGAAAATAATATATCTGGTCCACATAAGACAATGGTACGTTTTTTAGGAAGTATTATTATTGCACTCTCTATAGAGGCTTTGATGTTAGTCTTTAAGTTTGCTATAACAGACCCAGACAAGTTGATGTATGCAATGTTTATAGTTGCAGGTGTTGCTCTCTTAATTGTAAGTTTGGCAGTATATATAAAACTTACAAAATTAAAAATAGATGAACCATGATAGCAATAGTTGATTATAATATGGGAAATTTAGCAAGTGTGCAAAATGCCTTTGCCAAATTGGGTGAAAAGGTTGTAGTGGAATCAAATCCTGAAAAATTTCAAGAGTATGCAAAACTTATTCTTCCCGGAGTTGGTGCTTTTGGTGATGCTATGGAGCATTTAAAAGAACGAAATATGATAAAAGCAATCAAAGAGTTTGCTTCTTCTGGCAAGCCGATGCTTGGTATCTGTCTTGGAATGCAACTTCTTTTTGAGAGTAGCCAAGAGTTTGGAGAACATGAAGGACTTGGACTTATAAAGGGTCATGTAAAAGCTTTTAATGTTCATGCATTTAGTGAACCTTTAAAAGTGCCTCACATGGGCTGGAATAGAATATTTACACAAGAGCATCCACTATTTGAAGGTTTAGATGAAGAGCATTATCTCTATTTTGTGCATACCTATCATGTGGAATGTACAGATGAAAAAGATATAATCGGTACAACAGAGTATGGCTATACATTTACTTCTGCCGTTGCACATAAAAATATTATGGGAATCCAACCTCACCCAGAAAAAAGCCATGAGAATGGACTGAAAATTCTAGAAAATTTTATTAATTTATAGGAAATAAAAGACAATGACTTTATACCCAGCAATAGATCTAAAAGATGGAAAAGCAGTAAGACTTACAAAAGGTCTTATGGATAGTGCTAAAATTTACTCAGATGAGCCTTGGAACTTAGTGAAAAAATTTGAAGAGATGGGTGCAGAGTGGGTGCACTTAGTTGATTTAAACGGGGCTTTTGCGGGAGAACCTAAAAATTTAGAGCAGATTATAAAAATTCGTCAGAATTGTAATGTGAAACTTGAGCTTGGTGGTGGTATCCGTGATGAGAAAACCATTCAAAAAATGCTAGATATTGGCATTGATAGAATTATTTTAGGAAGTATTGCCGTAACTAATCCAAAATTTGTCAAAGAAATGGCAGCAAAGTATCCTATAGCAGTTGGCATAGATGCAATAGATGGGTATGTTGCAGTTGAAGGATGGGGTGAAGTGAGCTCTATGAAAGCAACTGACTTGGCAAAAAAATTTGCAGATGCAGGTGTTGAGGCTATTATCTGCACGGATGTTGGCAAAGATGGAACTCTTAGTGGTGTAAATGTAGAGTTTACATTAGAGATAGCGAATGTTTCAGGAATTAGCACAATTGCTAGTGGTGGTGTAAAAGATGAAAGCGATATTCATACATTGATTGAAACAAAAAAAATTGATGGTGTGATTATCGGAAAAGCATACTATGAAGGAACATTAGATTTACCAAAAATGTTTAAAATTATTAATTAATCTAAAAACAATAATTTTTTTGGTATCATTACTTCACTATATGTAAATTTTTATAAAAAGGATTTCAATTGAAATTACTTGTTGTTGATGACAGTTCTACAATGCGTCGTATTATTAAAAACACTTTAGCTCGTCTCGGATACAAAGATATTTTAGAGGGTGCTGATGGTGTTGAGGGTTGGGCTCAAATGGATGCTAATCCAGATATAGAGATGTTAATTACTGACTGGAATATGCCTGAAATGAATGGATTAGAACTTGTAAAAAAGGTTCGTGCAGATGATAGATTTTATGACACTCCTATTATTATGGTTACTACAGAGGGTGGTAAAGCTGAGGTAATTACAGCCTTAAAAGCTGGTGTCAACAACTATATAGTTAAACCTTTTACTCCTCAAGTTCTTAAAGAAAAACTTGGTGCGGTAATGGGTGTTGCCGAGTAATGCAAAAGTATTACTACGAGTTAGTAGTAAAAGTATCTTCTCATCACTCACTTTTCTCTGATTTTCTCTCCGATACTCTGCCGATAGGTTTTGAAGAGGAAAAGAACGGATTTATTATTAGAAGTGAAGATGAACTTGATACTATCATTTGGGGAATAGAGCAATTTAATGAAGCACTTCAAAAAGCTCTTTCACTGAGTATAGATGTAGAGTGTATTCAAACAAAATTAAAAAATAGTGATTGGGTTAAGTCTTACCAAGAGAGTATACAACCGTTAGCAATAGGCAGATTTTATATTCATCCAACTTGGAATGAAGCAAATTCAGACTATATAAATATTGTTATTGACCCAGCTCTTGCTTTTGGAACAGGACATCATCCTACAACAGCATCGTCTCTAAAGGCTATTTCAGAATATGTAAATGAGGGTGATGATGTCTTAGATGTAGGGTGTGGAAGTGGTATACTTGGCATTGGAGCAATGAAGCTTGGTGCTTATGTTGATGCTTGTGACACAGATAGAGTTTGTATAGATAATTCTATCGAGAATGCAACACTCAATAATTTAAAATTTGCAAATATTTGGGAAGGATCTTCTTCAAGTATTAATAAAAAATATGATTTTGTTGTTGCAAATATCGTGGCAGATGTACTTACTTTTATAGCAAATGATTTAAAAAAAGCTCTTAAAGATGATGCGATTTTAGTACTTTCTGGAATCCTTAATAAGTATGAAGAAAAAGTACTTAGCTTTTATAAAGATTGTACATTAGTAGAAAAAATAACTCAAGATGAATGGGTTACTTTAATTTTAAAAAAACAAAAAAGAGAAATGTAATATATGCAAAAACCAGATAATAATAAAAACGACAATAATTTTTTCAATAAAAACCCTTTAATCACTTTTGCGGTTTTTTCCATCGCAATAATTGTCATCTTTAAGCTTTTCGTAGGTGATGGAGCAAACAGTGTCAATGGCTCTTTTGGTACAAAAACAAAGGTGAAACAGATTAGTTACTCAAAACTTAAATCTTTAGTTGCCTCCAAGAGTATAGATAAAGTTGAAATAGGACAAAGTTATATTAAAGCAAAATCCAGTGATGGTTCTATAATTTATACAACAAGAATAGTCAAAGGTGATACAGAGTTAGTAAAGTCTTTAGATAAACAGGGTATTACATATGAAGGTTTTAGTGAAACAAACTGGTTCACAGAAATGTTTGGCTGGCTTTTTCCATTTTTACTGATTATTGGTATTTGGATGTTTTTTGCTGGTCGTATGCAAAAGAGTATGGGTGGTGGTCTTTTAGGAATGGGCAATTCAAAAAAGATGGTCAACTCCGAGAAGCCAAAAACTAAATTTGATGATGTTGCTGGTGTAGAAGAGGCAAAAGAAGAAGTTCAAGAGATAGTGGACTTTTTAAAATACCCTGCACGTTATGTCGAAATAGGAGCAAAAATCCCTAAAGGTGTTTTACTTGTTGGAAGTCCTGGTACAGGTAAAACACTTCTTGCAAAAGCAGTCGCAGGTGAAGCAGAAGTGCCATTTTTTTCTGTAACCGGTTCTAGTTTTATAGAAATGTTTGTCGGAGTTGGAGCAGCTCGTGTGAGAGACCTATTTGAGCAGGCAAAGAAAGATGCACCAAGTATTATATTTATAGATGAAATAGATGCCATTGGTAAAAGTCGTGCTGCTGGTGCCGCTATGGGTGGAAATGATGAGCGTGAGCAGACACTAAATCAGCTTTTAGCAGAGATGGATGGTTTTGGTACAGATACTCCTATTATTATATTAGCAGCGACTAATAGACCTGAAATATTGGATCAAGCACTCCTAAGACCTGGCCGTTTTGACAGACAAGTCTTAGTTGATAAACCAGACTTTGAGGGGCGTGTAAAAATTCTTAAGGTACATATGAAAAATGTAAAAATTGATGATGAAGTTGAGATAGATGAGATTGCTCGTCTTACCGCTGGTTTAGCAGGAGCAGATCTTGCAAACATCATTAATGAAGCGGCACTTTTAGCTGGTCGTAAAAGTCAAAAAACAGTAAAACAGAAAGATCTTTTTGAGTCAGTTGAACGTGCTATTGCGGGACTTGCTAAAAAATCACGCCGTATTAATCCTAAAGAGAAAAAAATTGTAGCATATCATGAGAGTGGACATGCACTTTTGGCAGAGACAACTAAGGGTGCTAAAAAGGTCTCTAAAGTCTCTATCGTTCCTCGTGGACTAGCTGCTCTTGGATACACACTCAATAAACCAGAAGAAGATAAATTTATGATGCAGAAGCATGAGTTATGGGCAGAAGTCGATGTCTTACTTGGTGGTCGTGCAGCTGAACAGGTGTTCATAAAAGAAATCTCTACAGGTGCTGGTAATGATTTAGAGAGAGCAACTGACATTATAAAATCTATGGTACAAACATATGGTATGAGTGATATCGCAGGTCTTATGGTATTAGAAAAATCACGCCAATCATTTATTGGTGGCCCTGCACAAGCATCACGTGAGTATAGTGATAAGATGGCTGAAAATATGGATGAGTTTATTAAAGCATCTCTTCAAGAACATTATGAGGCTGTTGTTGCAAGACTTGAAGAGTACGGAGATGCTATTGAAGCAATGGTGGCTCTTTTGTATAAAAAAGAAAATATTACAGGTGATGAGGTGCGTGAGATTATTATATCATTTGAAAAAGAAAACAATATAGAGTCTAAAGTAGACCAAAAGGGTGATGACATAGAAGAAGAGTTAAAAGTAGATGCTTCAATGAGTAAAAAAAGAGTAGAGACGGATGATGAACTCTAATCTTTTTCCCATTGCAAAAGAGGGATGGAATTATATTCTTATCTCTTTTTCACTTTTTTTTTTCTCTTATCTATTTGAACTAACACTACTCTGTGTTGTTTTTTTTGTTTTAACACTTTTTTTTGTCTACTCGTTTAGAAATCCAGAGCGTGAAATTACGAACTACTCTGATGGAAGTATACTCTCCCCTTGTGATGGCATTGTCGCATCAATCGTTGAGCTTGAAAATACTCAATACTCTTATAAAATAGAAGTAGAGAATAGCTTTTTTGATATTGGTATCTTAAGAGCTCCAATGGATTCGACAGTGGATTCTATTGTTAAATATAATGGTAGCAGAGTCTCAAGCAAATCGCCTCTTTATAAAGATTTAAATGAGTATGCAGAGTTAGTATTTAAAAATGAGAATAATTCTCTTCGCATAATACATAGACTAAAAAGAAGTTTTGCTCCGCTATTTATTCATTCACAAAAAAATATGAAGCTAAAACAATCTGAAAGATATGCTTTTATGGCTAATGGTGTGACAGCTATATATTTGTCAAATAATTTCAGAATTAATGTAAAAATTGGTGATAAAGTAAAAGCTTCTGAATCTCTTATAGGTTACTTTTCTAAATAATTTTACTGATTTGGGTGTAATTTTTTAAAGAGTAATTTATTTGTATCTATGTCAAAGTCAAAATAGTGAGAGATAAAACCATCTTTGTCAATTTTTGATAACTGAATAGTAGCTCCTTCATTATTTTGTATCTCCATATATAAAAGGGCTAAGGCAAATCTACTCTCATAAAAGTCACTATTCTTCATTTTTGAGAGTTCTAAGAGAGCTATTGCATTTGCATGATGACCTGCAGCAGTTGATGCGACTGCTCCCAAGAAGAGTGTATATGAGTCTCTTACCTTTAATTCATCAATAATGTGATTATATAATGTATAAGACTCCTCAAAATGTTTATCAAAGAGTGAGGCTAAGGCAAGTGCACTTTCTATCTCATAAGTTTCCTCTGTTGTCGTCTCTAAAGCTTTCTTGAGCTGTGCTCTTAAGTAATAAAGTCTCCCTGTAATAAGATTTTCTTGTATATAAAGGTATCTACTAATATAAGGACCATGATAGAGATCTCTAAAGTTAAATTTCTGTTTTTTAAGGTAATTTAGTACTTTAGATGCATATTGTTTCTCTTTTAATGTACTAAAGTGAGCATCTATATACATAAGGTGTGGCAATATTTCATGAGGTAGTAAAATGGTAAGTTTACTTGTCGCTTTTTTTGCATAGTCTAAACGACCTAATTTAAGGGCTATTATTGTGTCTATTGTCAAGTAAAGGGGTCTTTGTTTATAATCTCTATCAAGCCAATCAATAGCAGAAATATAGTTATTGTCTGCTATAAAAAAGAGTGTTTTATAGAGTGCTCTCTCTTCATTTGGTTCTTCATCCATAATTGCATCATGAAGAATTGATCTGAGCTTTTTAGTATCTTTATTGATGAGCTGACTTGTCATTAAACCATAAATCCCTGAAAGATAATTTTTAGCATCAAGGTAGTAGGAACGTAAAAAATGTTCATTTGCTTTATTAATATTTCCCATCTGAGCATATGTTAGAGCTAAGTTATACTGTAAGATAGAGTGCTTTGGTTGAATTTTAACAAGTGCTTGAAGTTCTTTATTTGCTTCTTTTATTTTAAGAGAGAGGGCTTTTTTAATGGCTTTAGCAATACCTAAGTTGACATTAGAAGAAGAAGAACTTGTTTTAAGGTACTCTTTAGCTGAGTCTATATTATCAATGTACATATTTGCATTACCTTTGCGAATATAACTAATGGTTTGCTTTGCATTAAAAATTTTATATGGTGAGAAGGCAAAGATTTTTTGATAGATTGTGTTTTTAGATTCATTGACAACATTTCTATATAACTCTTGTGCTTTGCTTGTATCAAAAAGAGACTCTTTTAATTTGACTTTTATTGGGTAGTGTAAATATACTTCTTTTGGAAACATATCTGTTACATTTTTGAGTTGTGATGATGCCTTGAGAATATTGCCAATTTTTAAATTTATAAGAGCAAGTGCTAGTTGTGCCTTTACAGGTTGGATGTTTTTAATAATTGCCTCTTGAAGGTAACTTACAGCAAGATTAAAATCACCAACTCTCGCATATAAAAGACCCAGGCTGAAATCATCTTTAAAATGAAGATGTTTTTCCATACTCTCAATAGCAGCATAATCGTTTCCAAACAATGCATTTATCTTTGCACTGAGATTTTTTTGAACATCTGGGTACTCATTTGAAGTAGCATTTTTGAGTGAGTTGAGTGTATTGAGATAATCTTTTCTATAATAACTAATTAGTGCATAATAGTAAGAGTAAAGTGGAGAGTGTATCTCATAGGGAAGATAGGCATAGGCTAAGTCGATATAGTACTTAAAACTTTTTGCTTCATTGAGGTGAAGAGAACATACCGCAGCATTTATAGCACTCACACATCTATTTTCACCACTGTTTATGGCTTTTGTAAATGTTTTTTTAGCAAGTTTGTACTGCTTGTTTTTGAGTTGTGCTACACCTAAGTTGTAGTTAGAAATTGCTTCGCTGTATTGGGCAATATTTTCATACAAAGATAAGGCTTTATTTTTTGAACCATTTTCATAAAGATAGTTTGCCTTGGCTATCATATTTTCAAGTTTACTTGGTTGGATTTTTTTAATAGTTTGTTTTTGAAGCCTCTCATCTAAAAAGTCTACTTTTATGGGGTTTTCTTTAGTAGAACCTTTGAGTAAAAAAAGAGCAATGATTACAATAATAATAAGTAGAAGAGCAATGGATGAAATGATAATAATTTTTTTCTTTTTATCGCCACTCTTATCAATATCTATTTTTATATCATCTTCAGAATCATGTGCATCTGCAACAACTGCACTATCTTCGATGATGATTATTTCTTCTTCTAATTCAGCCAATGAGCTACCTTTACAATAATTGCATAATTGTAGCAAAAATAGTACCATAGAGAGTAATCAACTGAGCTTAGGAACTTTAAAAAGATAGAGGCTAAAATAAAATGTCAACTGAAGCATTTTATATTTCATTATTTCAGTAAAAACACACACTAAATAGCATATCCGTAGAGAGACTCTTTTGTTATTTAAGGCCGAAATGCATATAATGTTCACTATTACTTATGATGCTTACCAAAGACTAAATCCAGAACCGAATTTTAATGTTCTTACTCAAACTATAATTAAAATGTGGCTTGATTCAAGCTCTTCTGATCGTCCGAATGAAGCAGCTAAAAACTACTGTAGGGGGAATGGTTACTTGTTGTTCTTAGCAAAGGGAAACACGACAATGTGTTGGAATATCTTTTGGGTTTTCACTATTTTTTTGCTTTTACGAGAGATTCATATCGAAAACAAATTTAACTTTTCTAGTAGAACAAATTAGATATAATAAAGATTCAATAAAAGTATTGCAATTTGACATGCTTTTTCGATAAATTTATTTTTAATGATATTCTTTCTAAAATTATTAGGAAGTCCTACATTAAAAAATAAAATTTATTTAGTTTATACAAAAGAATAGAAGAGCAAAAAATATGAATATGCAAATGTCACAAAACCATTTTATAAAAACTATTGAATTGTTCGCTGGCGTTGGTGGATTTCGTATTGGTTTAGAGAATGTTAAAAAGTACAATAAAAATTTTAATATAGTTTGGAGCAATCAATGGGAACCATCAACTAAAATACAACATGCTTCGCAAATATACAAAAAACAATTTGGAGAAGACAACCATTCTAATGAAGATATTTCAAAAGTAGAAGTTATTGATATACCAGACCATGATATGCTTGTTGGTGGGTTTCCCTGTCAAGACTATTCAGTAGCAAGTACATTGAAAAATTCACATGGAATTAATGGTAAAAAAGGTGTTCTATGGTGGGAAATATATAGAATAATTCAAGAAAAGAAAGAGAAAGCTCCTAAATATTTATTATTAGAAAATGTTGATAGATTATTAAAATCTCCTGCTAGTCAAAGAGGTAGAGATTTTGCAATTATATTATCATCGTTAAATGCTTTAGAATATGCTGTTGAATGGCGAGTAATAAATGCTAGTGAATATGGTATGCCTCAAAGAAGAAGAAGGGTATTTATTTTTGCTTCAAAAAAAGGTACTAATTTTTATAATAATTTAAGCAAAAACTCTGTTACTGATAATATAAATATAAAAGGATTATTTGCTAAAACTTTTCCCATCAAAAAGATTGATGAAAAAAAGATGATAATAAAAGAATTAGATAATGACTTAGTATATATTACAAATAATTTTAATAAAGAAACACCAAAAAATAATGCTTTTTTAGAAGCAGGATATATGATTAATGGAATTTATTATACATCAAGAATAGAAGCAGATTATAATGGTAAATATTCTGTTCTAGGTGACTTTTTGCAAGATGAAAAAACTGTACCAAAAGAATTTTACATTAATGATGAAGAGTTAAAAAAATGGAAATACCAAAAAGGTTCAAAATCAATTGAACGAGTGAATAAGACTACAGGACATAAATATATATACTCAGAAGGTAGTATGGGATTTCCAGATTGTTTAAATAAACCATCGAGAACTATAATAACTGGAGAGGGGGGAGCAAGTGCATCAAGATTTAAACATGTTGTTCTTATCAATGGAAAACATAGAAGATTAACACCAATTGAATTAGAACAACTTAATATGTTTCCTAAAAATCATACGCAAGGTGTTACGGATACAAAAAGAGCATTTTTGATGGGTAATGCCTTAGTTATAGGAATAGTTGAGAGGTTGGGAAATACAATTTTAGAAGAAGTTAGCTAATGCAGGAACAAATTTGAAATATAAAATACATTCATTTCGTCATGGTGAAATCATATTAAATAATGAATTAGACTACAAAATAGTATGGAATGAATTATTAAGTGCAATTGAAAGTATTACAGATGATGAAATTATTGAGTATCATGAAAATAATTCAAGAAAAGCAAAAAGTATTTCAGAACCAATTAATAATATATTAAAATCTAAATTAATTAAATTAGGCTGGAATGATGAAAGTTATATTTTTCAAGATGATGAATATAGTGGTAATCGATGGAGATTAGATTTTGCAAAAGATAGTATCTCTGTAGAAGTAGCTTTTAATCATGGTGAAGCGATCGCATGGAATTTAATAAAACCGGTATTAGCAGGTGAATTAAATCATGTTCAAAAAGAGATTAATACAGAGATTGGTGTTATTATATGTGCAACAAAAGAATTAAAAGATAAAGGTGGTTTTGATGGTGCAGTTGGAGAATACGAAAAATTCTTAACATATCTTAATCCATTAAGAGATATTCTATCTGTTCCTATTGTCATTATAGGGTTAGAAGCTCCTACAACATTTGAAATCAAAGTAGAAAATATTGATGGTAAAAAACGAGGAATTATTGAAAAATATTAAATATCTATTCATAATACTTATTTTATTTTTTACAGCATGTAGCACAAAAGAGTATAAGCACATTGAGCCAAAAATTTTCATATTAAAAACAACAAAATTAAAATTTGCAGATTTAGCATATTTGAGACACAGTGGCGATACCATAGAGTTAGAGCTTTTTGTAGCAGGTAAAGCAATGAAACGAATTTATATCAATAACCTTTTGTGCATTGATGAGGGATGCATGCGTAAAAGCAGCTTTAATAAAGAGTATCTTTATAAAGAGTATCCTGTAGAGCTATTTGAGCATGTAATTCTTGGAAAAAAAATTTATAAAGGTATAAACCTTGTGTATCTAAATGGTGGTTTTGAACAAAAGATTGAGTCAAAAGATGTTGCTATCATGTATAGAGTAGATACAAAAGGTGTCTACTTTAGAGATAGAAAAAATAATATTTTAATAAAATTAAAGGATGTCAAACAGTGAATAATAATAAATTTGTAGGAGCACACACTTCAGCAAGTGGAGGTGTTTTTAATGCTGTAACCAATGCCCAAGAGATAGGAGCAAAAGCTTTTGCACTTTTTACTAAAAACCAGAGACAATGGGTAGCAAAAGATTTAGACACACAAACTATAGATAAATTTAAAGCTACTTTACAAGAGAGCGGAATTTTACCAAAGCATGTACTACCACATGATTCTTATCTTATTAATTTAGGACATCCTGAAGTGGAAAAACTTCATAAGTCACGTGAGGCCTTTGTTGATGAGTTGCAAAGATGTGAACTTTTAGGACTAGACAGATTAAATTTTCATCCAGGAAGTCATTTAGAAAAAGTTGCAAAAAAAGATAAGGAAAATCGTGAGTTGATGCAACCAATCGAAGATATTTGTCTTGATAGAATTGCTGAGTCTATAAATATTGCACTCGATAAAACAAATGGGGTGAGTGCTGTTTTAGAAAATACAGCGGGTCAGGGGAGTAATTTAGGTTGGAGATTTGAACATTTAGCACATATCATAGATAAAGTAGAAGATAAATCACGAGTTGGTGTTTGTATAGATACTTGCCATATGTTTACAGCAGGATACGATATACGGACACAAGAGAGTTATGATGCAACATGGAGTGAGTTTGAGAATATTGTAGGTTTTAAATATTTGATGGGAATGCATATAAATGACTCTAAACCACCACTGGGTTCACATGTAGATAGACATCACTCTTTAGGTAAAGGGGAGATAGGATTAGATGCTTTTCGTTTTATAATGCAAGATGAAAGAATGAATGATATTCCTCTTATTTTGGAGACAATTGATGAAACTATATGGAGAGAAGAGATAGCTCTTTTATACTCTTTTATGAAATAATTATAATATTTTATATTATTTTAGTTAGAATGAGTGAGAATTTTTTTTAAGGAGCTTAGTTTGCTAAAATATATGAAACTCAATATACTTATCTTAATTGCTACACTTTTCTTTACTGCTTGTGGTAGTTCTGGGAATAAGGGTGTTAATAGTGTAGAATCTGGTTCTACTCAGTTTATAAGTGCTACAGTGCTAGAAGATGTTAATACTTCTACAATGCTGACAGTTATTAAAAGCAGTATAGATGCAGGTGCGACAAATGCATTTGGTTACAAGGCTATAAAAATTACTTATAATACAGTTGGGGAAAATGATGAAGCCGTTGTAGCTTCAGGACTTTTAGTTATTCCTACTGCAAGTGATGCATATAAAGCATATTTGGCGTCACTTGGAAAAGCCTTTTCAGTTTCAATGATTTGTGAAAATCATGGTACAATCTTTACAAATGCCGAAGCACCAAGTAATGTTGAAAAAACAAATGGTCTTCCTGATTACCCAACAGCAATTTTAATGACAGGGTTTGCAGGCTTTGCAGCTATAATACCTGATTATATAGGCTATGGAGCATCTAATAATATTGCTCATCCTTATATGCTCAAAAAATCATCGGCTCGTGCTTCACTTGATATGATAAAAGCAAGTATGAAATATATGAATGATAATCATATAGTACTCAATTACCAACTTTATATATCTGGTTACTCTGAGGGTGGTTATTGTGCAATGGCACTTGCGCAAAAGGTAGAAAAAAGTTTTAGTACAAATGTTAATCTTATGGGTGTCGCACCTATGGCAGGCCCTCATAATTTAGAAAAATTTGCAACTATAGAACTCAATAGTAGTAAAATAATGCCTTATCCTGCATTTTTGGCTTATGTTGCTGACTCGTATGCTTATTATAATAAAAGTATTAATTTGAGCGATCTAGTAAATGAGACAAATACAACTCTTTACCACTCTCTTTTTGATGGTTCAAAAACAAGTATTGAGATACATACTGCTCTTGGGTTAGTTACAGATGCAAGAGGTGGATTTAACCAGCATACACCAGATGCTCTTTTTAAGAGCTCTTTTTTAAATGATTATGAGAATAATGCAAATAATGTACTCAGAGTTGCTTTTGCAAAAAATAGAACTGATGATTGGATTCCAAAATCAAAAATAAATCTTATTCAGTGTGTTGATGATGACATTATTCCTTTTAGTATGAGTCAAGATGCATACAATAGTTTTATTGCTAAGGGTGTGAGTAGTTCACAAATTACTCTCTCACCAATACCGACATCAATACTAACACAACAACAAGATGCTGCTCACCCATTTATACATGCAAATTGTGGTAATACTGCCTATGGTGCAGCAGTGAAATGGTTTGATGAGATTAGACAAGGAAAGATAAAATGAAAAACACTCTAATAAAAACACTCACATTAACATTAATGACAAGTAGTGTTGTATATGCTGGAGGATACAAAATTCCTGAAACATCTACAAATGGCATGGCACTTGGTGCAGCGAATATTGCACACAATAAAAGTGCAGATGCAGCATACTATAATCCAGCTAATATGATTTTTATGAGTGATGAGAGCAGACTTGAGACTGATTTAATTTATATAGGTTTAAGTCCTACAAAATTTAAAGGGAGTGCTGAGATTGCAGGTGCAACAATTCCCGCAGATATAAGTGCAAAAAGTGAAAATTTTGTTCTTCCTGCTATAAATTATGTATCACCTAAACTTGGTAAGACAAGAGTTGGCTTAAGCATAAGTGTTCCAGGCGGACTCTCTAAAAGATGGAGTGACTCCCCTGCAAAAGATAGTGCTGAGGAGTTTACTTTAGAGGTTGTTGAGATTAATCCAACAGCAGCATTTGAGTTAAGTAAAAATCTTGCCCTTGGTGTTGGTTTTAGAATACTCTATTCAAAGGGTATTGTTAAGAGTACTTCTTTAGCCTCTCGTGATATGGAAGGAGAGAGTTTAGACTATGGTTATAATCTTGCACTCTCTTATAAGGGAGATAACTCTTTAGAAGTTGCTATGACATATCGTTCAAATATTGCATTAACTGAGATGGGAAATGCAAAATTAAAAATTGGAAATGCAAAAGTGTATGATGGTGGAGCTAATGTATCTGTTCCTTTACCCGCTTCAATCAACTTGGCACTTGCTTATACATTAGAGACAAAAACAAGTATTGAATTTGTGTATGAAAGAAATCTATGGTCAGCATATAATAGACTTGATTTTGGGTATAGAAGTAGTATTCCTCTAATTATTCAACCTAGTATGGATGCTCCGATTGATAAAAACTGGAAAGACACAAATACATACCGCTTAGGAATTACACAAGAGTTAGATGCTATAACATTTATGGCAGGGGTAGTATTTGATCGTTCACCTGTTCCTGATAGTTCTTTAAGTTTTGAGTTACCAGATAGTGATTCTATTTCTGTGTCATTAGGTGCTCGTTATAAAATAAATGATAAAATAGATGTAGGTATTTCTACTCTATACTCTATGAGAGATGCAAGAAGTATTAACTCCGCAGATAGTAATAACAATTTAGATGGAAAATTTTCAAACTCTAATGTATTTATGCTTTCTGCTGGTTTAGGATATAAATTTTAAGGAAAACTTTGAAAATATTAGTTGATTTTTTATCGAAAAAAAAAGTTGAAGATTCTGAAATCTTTGCCCATTTTAAATGTAATACATCTGAGGCTCAAATACTTCAGTATATTACAAAGAGGTATATGCAAGGGGAAGAAGATGTTGTTGTTTTAGACCTTTTAAAAGATATGTTTGAAAAAACTGAGTATATGCATTTAGAACATTTAAAAGAATTAAAAAATCTTCTTGAATTAGGATGGTTACATCAGCAGAGCTTTACACCTCTAAAAATGTCTGAAGTAACTCCTTTAGAGTTACTCAATACAGCAGTTGGATTAACACCTTCATTTCTAAAACTTTTGCAAGATGGGTCTCTTGATTTAGACCTGCCAGATATAAAACCTTATGCCGATTATCTTGAATATTTACAAGATCAATTTTTTCGTATTGAGCTGTATCAGAAAATGAGCATTATTAGACAAAATGTTCATGAGCACTCACTCGGAATTGATCGTTTACAACATAAGCTAAAACTCTTAGAAACTAGAATTCTAGAACGAGTTGAGCAAACATCAGAAAATCTTGTTTTAGATAAATTTTTTAAACAAAAAAAGATGACAAATTTAGAACAAGTAATCTTCATAGCTTTATTGCGTGAAGAGTATAGCGCTACAGATGCATCACTGCGTGAGATGAATACTTTGATAGAGTTGATCTCTTTAGATGAGTATGAGCGTATAAAAAACCGTTCACTCTTAGAAGAAGGCTCTAATCTATTAAGTAATGATGTCATAGATTATGAGGAGATGCTCAATCCTTTTGGTGGCATAAGTCGTGCATTTTATATAGTTGATGAGGTGCTTCAAAGTATTATTCATCCTCAAAAGGCAAAGAAAGTAACACGTTTAAAACTTGGGGCACTTATAGAAGAGCAAGATATATTTGAACTGATAGATAGTGAAACTTCTTTGGAAGAAGTAGTTTTAAGTGAGACTACACATGAAACTTTAAATAATTTAATGCAACAAGTAGACAAAGAAGTTGTAGCACGACTGATAAAATGGGGTATAAAAGATAAAAAGAGTGGTATTGATGCACGGATTATTTTTTATGGAGCAGCTGGAACTGGAAAAACTATGACAGCTTACTCACTTGCAAAATCTCTTAAACGACAAGTTCTTGCTTTTGATTGTTCAAAAATACTCTCTATGTATGTAGGTGAGAGTGAAAAAAATGTTCGTAAAATATTTGATACTTTTTATGAAATGAGTGAAAAAACAAAAACAGAGCCAATCTTACTTCTTAATGAAGCAGACCAGTTTTTAGGCGCACGAAGTAGTGGAAACATTACAGGTTCAGATCAGATGCACAATCAGATGCAAAATATATTTTTAGAACAAATAGAAAATTTTAAAGGCATGCTTATTGCAACTACAAATTTACTTGAAAATATTGACAAGGCATTCTCACGCCGTTTTAATTACAAAATAGAGTTTAAAAAACCAAATACACAACAACGAGAAAGATTATGGAAATTAATGCTTCCCGTAGAGGCACCTTATGAGAAAAATTTTGATGTAAATGAGTTAGTCTCTTATGCATTAACAGGTGGACAGATTAATTTAATAGTGAAAAATACAGCATATAAAGTTGCAGTTAAAGAAGAACCTCTTTTTACAACAAAAGATTTTATTGAGGAGATACAGCGTGAAAAAGATGCTAATTTTGATAATGAAAAATCAGTTGGATTTTTAAGTAAATAAATTATACTTTTTTTAATCAAATATAAAAATTGTAATAGCTGAAGCAGGGCTATTACAGATAAAACTTCATAACCAATTAATCCAATATGTAAGAAATAACTTGAATTTAAAAAAAGATTTTTTTTTGTTTATTTTAGATATTTTAGCAAAAGATTACTATTTTACACAATGATATTGCTCTTAAATTGAGTAGTGTTGCGATAAGTGACACAAGGTTATACTTCCTCTATATAAAATTCTAATTTAATACTCTTTTTGATATAGTGCATTAACTGTTTTTTCCTCGATATTACGATGGAAAACAAATATTTTAAAGGGTTATATTTGTTATAAATATAGCTTTTGATTTTTAAAGGTAGGTTATATGGAGCATATAGTGACTTCAAATCCGTATTTTGGGGTATTTGTACTTTTTGTCATAACATTTGGTGCATTTACAATGACTACGATAATTGCAAGACTTGCAAGTCGTGCATTAGCTGCAAAAGATAGTGAAAAAATTAAACTTTCAGTCTACGAATGTGGACCTGAAATAACAAGACAACCAAACAGAATATCACCACAATTTTATCTGTTTGCACTACTCTTTTTGCTCTTTGATGTTGAAATAGTGTTTATGTTCCCATGGGCAGTTGATTTTAAACTATTAAAATGGTTTGGTTTTACTGAAATGTTAATGTTTATATTGTTATTGGCAATAGGTTTTGTATATGCATGGAAAAAAGGAGCACTTCAATGGCACAGCATAAGGTAAATTATACACAAGATGGTGGACTTCCAGTCGCACTCACATCCATAGACAAAATTGTAAACTGGGGACGCTCAAATTCACTTTGGGCACTCACTTATGGTCTTGCTTGTTGTGGTATTGAGATGATGGCATCGGGAGCTTCTCGTTTTGATTTTGACCGTTATGGAACTATCTTTCGTGCATCTCCACGTCAAGCTGATGTTATGATTGTTGCAGGAACACTTACTAAAAAACATGCTGAATTTATTAAACGTCTTTATGATCAAATGACAGAACCTAGATGGGTAATATCTATGGGATCATGTGCCAATACAGGTGGTATGTTTAATACATATGCGACTGTTCAGGGTTGTGATAGAGTTATACCTGTAGATTTATATCTTCCAGGATGTGCCCCACGTCCAGAAACACTTCAGTATGGAGTGATGTTGTTACAACAAAAAATACGTGCAAATAAAGCAGGTAATGCACAAAAATCAAAAAGGTTAATGTAATATGAGAGCCTATACTCCTAAAGATGATGTACAAGCAAAAGCTTATTATACAGACAGATTTTATGTTGCACCTCAAGTGCCAAAACAAGATGTAGAAAACGATGAAGTGTTTGCTGCAGATTTAGCAGCCATAAAAGCAAAATTTGAAGTTTCAGATGCATATATTCAAGTTTCAAATATGGTTGTTTATATTAATGCAAAAGACATTTATGGTGTTTTAGAGCTTATGAGAGATGAGCTAGACTACACACAACTTTCAGAAATGTCTGCGATTGACTGGTTGGCAAAAGATAACACTTTTGAAATTTTTTACCAGATGCTCAGTATGAAAAAACGCAAACGTATCCGTGTAAAATATTTTATAGAAAATGGTCAGGCTGTTGATAGTGTTGAAAAACTCTTTAGATGTGCTGATTGGAGTGAGCGTGAGATGTTTGATATGTTTGGAATTGAAGCAAATAATCATCCATTTATGAAACGCATCCTTATGCCTTATGATTGGCAAGGAAATCCACTGCTTAAAACTTACCCATTAGAGGGTGATGAGTTTGCAGCTTGGTATGAAGTGGATAAAATATTTGGTAAAGAGGCTCGTGATATTATAGGACCAGAAATTCGTGACACTGCCCGTGTTGATAGATATGACAGTGAACGTTTTGCACGTCTTGGTTTTGAAGTACCTAAAGGGACTGAAATTACTGATGATATGCCTCGTACTGAACAAAAATATCAAGAAGATGATGGTGTTTTCCTCATCAAAAAATATGATAAAGAGTCATCGGTAATTGTTGATGACCCTCAAAGATAAGGTGGTAAAAATATGGCACAGGTAAAAAATAGGCTAACACCGTTTTTTGAAAACATTACTTTTGATAGAGAAGATAATGAACTTATACTAAACTTTGGTCCACAACACCCTTCAGCACACGGACAGTTGCGTCTTATGCTGCATTTGCAACAAGAACAGATTGTAAAAGCACATCCAGATGTTGGATACCTTCATCGTGGTATGGAAAAAATGGCTGAAAACATGATATATAATGAATTTATGCCTACAACTGACCGTATGGATTATATTGCTTCATCATCAAATAATTACGGTTTTGCCCTTGCTGTTGAAAAACTTATAGGGCTTGAAGTTCCTCGTCGTGCAAAAGTTATTCGCATGATGCTTTTAGAGATAAATAGACTAATGTCTCATCTTTTTTGGTTAGCAACAACTGCACTTGATATTGGTGCTATGACAGTTTTTCTTTTTGCTTTTCGTGAGAGAGAGTATTTAATGGATATTATTGAAGGTTACTGTGGTGCACGTTTAACACATGCTGCTATCCGTATAGGTGGTGTTCCTTTAGATATTCAAGATAATTTTATAATACAACTTAAAACTTTTTTAGATAAGTTACCTGCTAATATTAAAGATTATGAAGACTTACTTGATACAAATCGTATTTGGCTTATGAGAATGGAAGAAGTAGGTGTAATATCTACAGAAATGGCACTTTCGTGGGGTTGTACAGGTCCAATGCTTAGAGCGAGTGGTGTTGCATGGGATATTCGAAAAGAAGAGCCATATGAGCTTTATGATGAAGTTGAATTTAATGTACCTTTTTCTGACAAGGGTGATAACTTTGCTCGTTATCGTATTTATATGCAAGAGATGCGAGAAACTGCAAAAATTTTATATCAAACAATAGAGATGTATGAGACTTGTGTTGCAAATAATGAGACAGCTCTTATGGCTCATGCTCCGCAGTATATTTCAGCTCCAAAAATAGATATTATGACTCAAAATTACTCTTTGATGCAGCACTTTGTACTTGTTACACAAGGAATGAGACCGCCAGTTGGTGAAGTGTATGTTCCAACAGAATCACCAAAAGGTGAACTTGGATTTTTCATAAACTCACAAGGTGGACCATACCCATATAGACTCAAACTTCGTGCACCATCTTTTTGGCATACAGGTATCTTAACTGACCTTTTACCAGGTCACTATATTCCAGATGTTGTATCAATCATTGGTACAACAAACATTGTATTTGGTGAGGTTGACAGATAATGAAAAGATATGATTTAAGACATTTAAAAAATGAATTTGAACCTCGTATGAAAGAGATTCTTAGCGATGCACATAAGGCAAATGAAACACTAATATTTCTTTTTGAAATAGGAGATTTTACACCTATTCAACGTAGTGCTGATATTGTAAAAGAGTGTGGTTATGAGTTATATAATTCACTAAAGTTTAACGAAGTCGACTGGACTATCGTGGCAAAAAAAGATTAGGAATGTATTTTGAGTAAAGTCTATTTTTCTACCTGGAAAGGAGAATCTATAAATAATATGGATAAACCTTTAGATGAGTGGGAAGAATCAGCATATAATTTACCAGCACAATATGACGACCATCGTGACTCTCGTGCCTTTATAGGTTGGGATGGTGTGGCACTGTTTGATAAAGATGTAGATGTAATTCGTTTAGCTATGGAGTATGCTGCACAGTATCAAGAGTATTCAGAAGCATGTGGACGTTGTGCTCCTGGACGTTGGGGTGGTCGTATTTTATATGATCAACTTGACAAAATTGCGCGGGGTGAGGGTGCATTAGCTGATTTAGATCACTTAAAAGAGATTGGCAAAAGTATGCAAATTACTTCAAAATGTGAAATAGGTAAAACTGTTCCAAATCCAATTTTAGATCTAATGATACACTTTGAAGATACTTTCTTAGAGTGTATTAATGAACAAAAAGCTTCAAAACATTATGAAGAAAAAATTAGCTATATTGCTAAAATTACAGCACCATGTACAGATGCTTGTCCCGCTGATGTTGATATTCCAGGTTACATTGAAGGTGTAAGAGATTTACGTTTTGATGACTCCTTAATGGCAACTCGTCAAACTATGCCACTTGCTCATGTCTGTGGTCGTGTTTGTCCTCATCCATGTGAAGATGCCTGCCGCCGTACAAACCTTGATGAGCCTATATCTATTATGGCACTCAAACGTTTAGGTGCTGATTGGGAGACTGACCACGGTTATGATTTTTTTCACCCAATGGAGAAAAAACCGAGTAATGGTAAAAAAGTGGCTGTTGTTGGTGCTGGTCCTGCTGGTCTAACTACTGCTTATTATCTTGCTGCTGAGGGTGTTAGCGTTGATGTTTATGAGGCTCTTCCTGTTCTTGGAGGAGAAGTTACTGTTGGTGTTCCAGAATATCGTATGCCATGGGATAAATATCTTCAAGATATTGAATGTGTTAGAGATATGGGTGTTAATTTCATACTAAATCATGCAGTGACTACTGATGAGATGAGGGAATTTGAGACATCATATGATGCGACAATGATTGCCTCTGGAACCCGTATATCAAAAGCCGTTCGTTGTTCAAATGAGCGTCCAGAGATTCAAGGTTACTGGGGAGCTATAGATTTTCTTGATTGGGTAAATCTTTATGAGAAGTTTGGTATTAAAACTCCTAAAGAAGTTCAAGAACAACAGATGCTTCCATCAGATTATGTAGATTTAACTGGTAAAACCGTTGCTTGTGTGGGTGGTGGATTTACTTCTATGGATGTTGTGCGATGTGCTATTAGAGCCGGTGCAAAACGGGTAGTTATGTTTTATCGTCGTGATGAGAAAACTATTATTCGTAATACGACTTATGAAGAGTATCACGAGGCTGTTGAAGAGGGTATTGAGTTTATTTTTCACTCTGCTGTAAATGAGATTATAGATGAAAATAATGTTCTTAAAGCTCTTGTAATTGACAAGTTTGAGTTAGTACCTGACCCTGATGGAGGGCGTGCACAACTTGTGAAAATTGAAGGAGCCTCGGAGACTATAGATTTTGACTATCTAGTGCCTGCAGTTTCTCAGTCAGCCGATTTAGACTTCATTCCTGAGGAGTGGGACTTAGAGATGACTTCATGGGCTACACTGAAGACTAACGGTAAAGATTATATGACATCTCGTAAAGGTGTTTTTGCATCAGGAGATTGCGAATATGGTCCTATGACTATTGTAAATGCAGTTGGCCAAGCAAAACGCGGTGCTTCAGTTATCAACCGTTATATCCACACAGGTGAGATTACTCTTACTGATGATGAGATAATGGAAGACCATTTAGTTAAGTTAAAAGTTTATGATAAAAAAGAGAAAGTAACAGGATGGTTACCAGGTCTTCCTCGTGAGCACAGTGCAGTTTTAGATACTGAATATAGAAAAATGAATAATGAAGAAGTGAACTTAGGTTTCACACAAGAGCAGGCTCTTGCAGAAGCTGATCGTTGTATGCGATGTTATTATATTGCAATGGTACAGGCATAAGGGGGATGGATGAGTAAAATTATTACATTTCAAATTGATGGCAAAGCTGTAACAGCTTCTCATGGAGAGACAATTTTACAAGTGGCGAGAAAAAATGACATTTATATCCCTACCATGTGCTATATCTCTAAAACAACACCTTGTGCATCTTGTCGTATGTGTGTCGTGGAAGCCAAAGACGTAGATGGATTTGTTCTGAGCTGTAATACTCCTCCAACAGAGGGTCTTGAAATTACAACAAATAATAGTGAACTTGAAGTAGAACGCACAAACATCATGAAACTTTATGATGTAAATCATCCTTTAGAGTGTGGTGTATGCGATAAATCAGGCGAGTGTGATTTACAAAATAAAACTTTAGAATTTAATGTAAGTCAACAAAATTTTACAACACGAGAGCAGCATAGACCAGTGGAGCATTGGGGTCTTATAAATTATGATCCTGCACTTTGTATTATGTGTGAAAAATGTACCCATGTATGTAATGAAGTGATTGGTGATGATGCAATTGATGTCTATTTTGGTGGATATAGTTCAACAATAATACCTAAAAATAGTGATACATTGGATTGTACATTTTGTGGTGAGTGTATCGCTGTATGTCCAGTAGGTGCATTGGTGAGTTCAGATTTTCAATATTCTGCAAATGCTTGGGAACTCTCTCGTGTACCATCAACATGTGCTCACTGTTCAGGAGGATGTTCTTTAGAGTATGAGACAAGGCATGTTGGTATAAGTGAAAAAGATTCTTCTATATACAGAGTGAAAAATAATTTTGAATATAGCTCTTTATGTGGTGCTGGTCGATTTGGCTTTGATTTTGATAATAAAGCTAAGAAAAACAGTGAAGCTTTTGAAAAGGCAATTATAGCCCTGCAAGATGCAAAAGCGATTCGTTTTTCCTCAACTATTACAAATGAAGAGGCACATATCTTACAACTTTTTAAAGAAAAATTAGATGTGAAACTTTTTAATGAAGATGCACGACTTTATGGAGCTTTTATGCAAGCATATAGTTCTGTGAGTGGAAAATTACATCATAGCGGTTCTTTGGATGCTATTAAACAAGCTGAAGCAATTATAATTGTAGGAAGTCGTATAACGACTGACAACCCAGCTGTAAGATATGCTATTACAACAGCCTCACGCCATAATGGTGCTAAAGTAGTTTATGCACATCCAATTGAAGATGCTTTGATGAAAAATACAATAACACAGTTTATGAAGTATGAGGCTGGTTCAGAAGAGGGTGTAATCGCACTCTTAGCAAATGAACTTCTAAAAAATAGTGACATTAGTGAAGATGAGAGAGCTTTTTTTGATGATTTAGACTTAGGTTATATTCAAGCTGAGAGTAATATTGGTGATAATGAACTCTTAGCAATGAATAAATCTTTTGCTAGAACACAAAAGAGGATTTTAGTGATAGGAAGTGATATTTTTGCACATGAAAGAGCACAAAATATTGCTAAATTTGTAGCAATGATAGAAAAATATACAGACTTCTCTTTAGTTGTTGTCCCAGAAGAGGTGAATACTCTTGGTGTTTCCCTTCTCTGTGAACTTGATAAAGATGAAAGTACTGACAATACTATTGGCTACAATGCACAAGGCTCTTTTATTCTCTCATCTTTAGGTGATGCAGATTTAGCAATGCCTGCTTTAAATCAACAAGAGGGTACAGTTGTAAGCATAGAAAACCGTGTATTAGTGCTAAATGTTGCAGTAGCATTTCATGGATATAATCTAAATGATATTGCCAATGCAATAGGTATTAAAAAAGAAAATACAATTGATTATACAAGTGAACTCAATACAGATACTGGTTTTCAAACTGTTCCTTTTGACTCTTTAGAGAATTTTTTATCTCCTTATGGTGATGATGAGAGAGGATATATCTTAGATGAAGTTATTTGTGAAATGAGCGGGGTATTGGAAGATGTCACTGAACTACCAGAATTTAATGGTACAGTTATTTACAACTCCAATCCAGTGTTACAATTTAATGCATACACTGATAAAACTAAACAGCTTGAGAGTGATACAAGCCTAAGAGGTTCTGCTCAGTTTTGTGCAGCAGCAAAAATCTCTGATGGTGATGTAGTAGAGATAAGTTTTAATGGCAGAAGTGTTCAAAGAGTCTTTAAACTTGATAATGAATTAAAAGGGACTATCGCACTTCATCCTACATTTGATATAGGTAGAGTTTCAAATGAGTATAAATTTCTTAAATCCAACATAGTGAGAGTAATGTAATGAGTAAAATTAGTATAAATATTGATGGAAAGGAGATTGTCACACAAGAAGGCGAATTTTTATTAAATGCCGCTCGTGCGAATGACATCTTTATTCCAGCTATATGTTATTTGACAAGGTGTAGTCCAACATTAGCTTGTCGTATTTGTCTTGTTGAAGCTGATGGTAAACAGGTATATGCTTGTAATGCAAAAGCTAAAGACGGAATGAATGTTACAACTAAGACAGAAAACATCGAAAAAGAGCGTCGTGCAATCATGGAAGTTTATGATGTCAATCATCCTCTTCAATGTGGTGTGTGTGATCAATCAGGAGAGTGTGAACTGCAAAACTACACACTTGAAATGGGTGTTGATTCTCAAAGTTATACAATAAAAGACGTAGATAGAAGTTCACATGACTGGGGACATCTACATTATGATCCAGGTCTTTGCATTGTTTGTGAGCGTTGTGTTACTGCTTGTAAAGACATGATAGGCGACAACTCTTTAAAAACTATAGCTCGCGGTGCTGATGCATTGGATGCTTCATTTAAAGAGACAATGCCAAAAGATGCATATGCAATGTGGAATAAACTCAATAAATCTGTGATTGGTTTAACTAATGGCACGGATGTGTTAGATTGTACATCTTGTGGTGAGTGTGCTGCAGTTTGTCCTGTTGGAGCTTTAGTTGATACACAGTTTATGTACCAATCAAATGCATGGGAGTTAAAACAAATTCCAGCAACTTGTGGGCATTGTTCAGCGGGGTGCCAAATTTCTTATGATGTCAAACATACAAGTGTAGAAAATCCGGAAGATAAAATTTATCGTGTTATGAATGAATGGAATTATGTTTCACTTTGTGGTGCTGGTCGTTATGGATTTGATTACCAAAATAAAAATGTAACCAAAGATGAAGCTGCATTTGCAGATGCTATTGAAGCATTCAAAAAAGCACAAAGTGTAAAATTTACTTCAACTATTACAAATGAAGAGGCATATTTATTACAAGAAATGAAAAAGAAATTTGGTTTTAAACTTGTAAATGCTGAAGCAAAAGCTTTTCAGACTTTTTTAAATAATTATTCCGAAATAAGTGGCACAAAATTATATGGATCAGATTTAGAAAAAGTACATAACTCTAATTTTGTTGTTTCCATAGGTGCCGCACTAAAGTCTGATAATCCAAACGCAAGATATGCACTCAACAACTCGATGACAGTAAATAAAGGTGCGGGTCTCTATTTTCATCCGTTAAAAGATCCTATTATTGCAGGTCTTGGAAAATCAATAATGACTATTACACATGCTCCTCTACAAGAAGAGGTTGCACTATATCTTATGTTAGACTTGTTTGGAGACAAAGATAAATTACCAGCTGAAATATCTGAGTATTTAGCATCATTTCACTCTGAAAAAACTATAACAGTTGAAGAAACCATAAAAGAAAAAGTGGTAGAGATTGTTAAAGAGATGAAACTCAATGAAGAGACGGGTCAAGAAGAAGAAGTTGAAGTGGAAAAATCTAAGATGGTTCCTAAAAAAGTGAGTAAAGAGGTTGTTGTTGATGACAACAGACTTCTTAAAATTCTTGGTGCAGATAGTTTATTTATGGAGACATTAGAGAAGAATTTAAATAAAAAAGATGATTTTCAGCTTATTGTTGGGGAAGATTTATATAAACATCCAAACTCTAAAAATCTAGCTCATCTTGTCGCAATTGTTGAGAAATTTACAAATTTTGAAGTAACAATGATTCCACCATTGACAAACTCTTTAGGGGTTGCTCTTATTTGTGAACTTGATGATGAAGCAACAGGTTATACGGTTGGTTACAATACACAAGCAGACTTTACGCTGAGTGCACTTGGGGGTACATGTGATATAGACATGCCAGCAATTAATCAGCAAGAGGGAACTTTGACTTCTATTAACAAACGAGTTAACCCAACTAATGCAGCTATCTCTTATGGTGGTTATGAACTTAATGACATAGCACAAGCATTAGGATTTGATGCTAACCTTGTTATAAACTATACAGAAAAATTACCAGTAGAGGTTGGATTTAGGTCAGAAAAATTTGATGATTTACCAAATCATTATGAAAATAATGGCGAAGAAGTTAGAGGTTATCTTTTAGATAACATTTCAATCAATATTACTCATGATGTAAGTGCAGAGAAGTTCAGTGAAGATAAGTTTGAAGGGTGTATAATTTACTTAGCAAATCCTGTGAGACAATTTACTGATTTTACAAATAAAACTACAAATCTTGATGAAGAGAGCGGTGTTTATATGAGTGCAGAGTATCTTGCATCTTCCGACTTTAGAGCTGGTGATATGGTTCAAGTCAAGAGTGCGAATGGTGAGCTTACTGCAAAAATTGTAAGTGATAATAAAATTGAAGGTGAAATAGTGGTTCTTCCAACTTTTGATTCTAAATTAAACTCAGAGGCTTTAGTAGACGGTTACCGTTTCGCTTTAGCTTCAATACAAAAGGTGTAATAAATGGATACAGCATATTTAATTGAGACGATAATTAAAGTCGTTGTTATATTACTTGTATTTTCTGCTTTAGCAGGAATAGGTACATACTTTGAGCGTAAAATACTTGCATTTATGCAACGTCGTCTTGGACCAATGAATGTTGGTCCATTTGGACTTCTTCAAGTTGGGGCTGATGGTATTAAACTTTTTACGAAAGAAGATATTATCCCAACAAATGTTGTGGCTCGTATTTTTAAAATTGCTCCGGTAATTACGGCTGCTACTGCTTTTATGGCAGCAGCAGCTATCCCGTTCTTACCACAATTTACACTCTTTGGTTATACAGTACATCCAATAGTTGCAGATATTAACATTGGTCTGTTGTATGTTCTTGGAGTAATGGCAATAGGACTTTTTGGTCCTCTTCTTGGTGGTATGGCTTCTGCAAATAAGTTTGCACTCCTCTCCGCTGCTCGTGCTGCTGCCGTTTTTATCTCTTATGAAGTTGTGACAGGTTTGGCAGCTCTAGCACCAATTATGATGGTCGGTTCTTTGTCTTTAATAGATTTTAATAACTACCAAGCGGATGGTATTACTTCATGGATTGTATGGTCACAACCTGTTGCATTTATACTTTTTTGGATTGCTGCTTTTGCTGAAACTGGACGTACTCCTTTTCACTTGATTGCAAATGATCACGAAATTATTGATGGTTTTGGTACAGAGTACTCTGGTATGAGATGGGGTCTCTTTTTCATAGGTGAGTATGCAAATATGTTCTTTATATCTTTTGTTATTCCTATTATCTTCTTAGGGGGTTTTGGTGATGGAAGTGTTCTTGGAGCATTTGCTCTACTTGGTAAAATGGCATTTTTCTTTTTCTTTTTCTTATGGACAAGAGCTGCCTGGCCAGATGTGAGACCAGACCAACTTATGTGGTTATGCTGGAAAGTACTTATGCCAATAGCGGTGATAAATGTTGTTATCACTGGTTTTGTGATGATGTTTTAGGGGATTATGAATGAAAATGGAAGAATTTAACAATAGAAATGTAGCTGATAACGGTTACTTTATGGTTGATATTGAAGATTACCCTACAGATGGTTGGGGTAAATTTAAGAGAGTAGTAAAAAGAACATTTAGAGGTGAGCTTTTTGTTGGTTTATGGGTTGTATTACGTGAGATGATTCGTTTTGATATCCACACAATTCAGTACCCACAAGAGAAAATGCCAATAGGCCCGCGTTACCGTGCTGTTCATGAGATGAAGCGTCTCTGGGAATCTGATGCTGAGAGATGTATTGGTTGTGGACTTTGCGAGAAGATTTGTATCTCTGATTGTATTCGCATGGATACTAAAATAGATGAGCACTCCCGTAAAGAGGTCTCTGAATATACAATTAACCTTGGAAGATGTATCTTTTGTGGTTATTGTGCAGAGGTTTGCCCTGAGCTTGCAATTACTCATGGAGGTGAGTATGAAAATGGTTCAGAACAGCGTGAACACTTCATTATGTATGAAGATATGCTAACCCCACTTGACAAAATGAAGGCAGGAACTCAGATGGAATTTGAAGGTTTTGGTGCTATTACACCACATGAAGATGAGCGTGTTCAAAAAACACCTTTATCATACTAAGGAGATTGGATTATGTTTGAAGCGATAGCTTTTTACCTCTTTGCATTTTTAACAATTGCGATGTTTTTTATAACTGTAACTACATCTCAAGCTTTATATGCATTAAGTGCTTTGGCAGCAGGGATGATTTTTATATCAGCATTTTTCTTTATTCTAGGTGCTGATTTTTTAGGTGCAGTGCAGATTATTGTCTATACTGGTGCAGTAATGGCTTTATATGCCTTTGGTATGATGTTCTTTGATACAACTCGTGAAGTTAAAGAGAAACAGGGAAATAAATACATTATAGTAGGCCTTGCAACTTTAGCGGCAGTTATGGTAGTAGTAATTTTTGCGGCTCCAATAGTATCAACTAATATTACAGCATCTTATCCTATGCTAGAGGGTGCTGGAAACACTCAGGAGGTAGGTATAGTACTCTTTACTAAATATCTTGTCCCTTTTGAAGTTGCAGCTATTATGCTTTTAGTAGCGATGGTTGCAGGTATCGTTTTAGCTGGAAAGAAAATGGATTTATCTCTTACACTAATGAGTGCTGAAGAGATAAAGCTTATGGATGAAGAAATTAATAAAAAGGTGCTTTCATGATGGAAATTGGTTTAAATCACTATCTCGTTCTGTCTACTATACTATTTGCTATTGGTTTAGTAGGTATTATGAGAAGAAAGAACCTGCTACTTCTGTTTTTTGCAACAGAGATACTCTTAAATGCAGTTAATGTTGGATTTGCTGCTATTTCACACTATTATGGAGACTTAACAGGTCAAATGTTTGCCTTTTTTGTAATTGCAATCGCTGCATCAGAGTTAGCTGTAGGCCTAGGTCTTTTAATTGTATGGCATAAACGTCACGGTACAATTGACTTAGATTCAATGTCAAGTATGAGAGGATAAGTAGATGGAAAAATATTTATATATTGCACTTTTTGCACCATTAGTGAGTTCACTCTTCTCAGCACTTTTTACAGCAACAACCAAAAAAACTTTTACAGGTATTATTGCGAGTATTCTGATATTCTCAGCATTTGTGAGTAGTTCAATACTACTGACTCATATACTCAGTGGAGGCGAGCCTATACATGTTGAGATGATGACATGGATGGCTACAGGTAATCTTTATATTCCTTTTGGTTTTGTAGTAGATCAAGTTTCTGTAACTATGATGATGGTTGTTACTCTCGTTTCAACAATTGTCCATATTTACTCTATAGGATATATGGATCATGACAAGGGATTTAATAGATTTTTCTCTTATCTTTCAGCTTTTGTTTTTTCTATGATGATTCTTGTTATGAGTGATAATTATGCAGGTCTTTTCATTGGCTGGGAAGGTGTTGGTCTATGCTCTTGGTTACTGATTGGTTTTTGGTTTCACAAAGAGAGTGCTACTTGGGCAGCGAATGAAGCATTTATTATGAATCGTATCGCTGACCTTGGAATGTTAATTGGTATCTTTTTAATTTATTGGAATACAGGGACACTTCAGTATGATGGTGCATTTGCATCATTTGCAACACTTGATGTAAGTACATTAACATGGATAGGAATATTTCTTTTCATTGGAGCTATGGGAAAATCAGCACAGTTTCCGCTTCATACATGGCTTGCAGATGCAATGGAGGGACCAACTCCAGTTTCAGCACTTATTCATGCGGCAACCATGGTAACAGCTGGTGTTTATCTTGTAGTTCGTTCAAATGAGTTGTATGACTTAATTCCTAATGTTGGATTATTTATCGCAAGTTTAGGTGCTTTTGTCGCTCTATTTGCGGCTTCTATGGCACTAGTAAACCGTGACATGAAACGTATTATTGCATATTCCACACTTTCACAACTTGGATATATGTTCGCGGCAGCTGGGCTTGGGGCTTACTGGGTAGCACTTTTTCACCTTATGGCACATGCTTTTTTTAAAGCACTTCTTTTCCTTGGTGCTGGTAATGTTATGCATGCTATGCATGATGAGTTAGATCCATTTAAAATGGGTGGACTTAAAAAGACAATGAAGGGCACTTTCATTATGATGACAATTGCTTCTATAGCACTTGCTGGTATCTTTCCACTTGCTGGATTCTTTTCAAAAGATGCAATCTTAGAGGCCGCTTTTGTTGAACATCATTATGTTATCTATGCAGTACTTCTTTTTACCGCAGGTTTGACAGCATTTTATTCATTTAGACTTGTAGCACTCATCTTTCATGGTGAAGAACGCTACAAACTTTTTGGTATTCATCCACATGAAGCATATAAATTTATGCTTGTTGGTATGAGTCCACTTTTGCTTTTAGCAATCATTGCCGGAAGTTTCAAAGGGACATATTATGAGATGATTATAGAACTTTTACCAGAAACTGAATATCACATTCATTCTCATCTTGTTTACTGGATTATGACTATTGGTACACAGACATTTGTTGCCCTCTCTATCATATATGCATATAAAAAATATACAGATAGTAAAATTACAGTTCCAGACGGTACATCTTTAGTGGAGAATAGTTTTATGTATAAACTATTGTTAAATCAGTACTATATACCATATGCCTATGAGAGATATTTAGTAACACCATATAGAGAACTTTCTCGTCTATTATGGAAAGAGGTTGACCAAAAAATGGTTGATGCAAGTGTTGACGGAATAGCAGGTATATTTTACTTTATAGGGAATAATACAAGAGCAATGCAGAGTGGTAATTTATCTATAATGCTTAAATGGATGGTGACAGGTACAGTTGTACTGTTATCTTTAGCTGTGGTTTTCGGCTTAGCAGCAAGATATTCTGATGAGATTATTATAATCTTATCAGGTTTAGGAGTTTAGTATATGTTAGATCATATTTTAAGTATTTTAATTTTCTTTCCGGCACTCGCAGGAGTGTTTGGTTTCATGATTCAAAAAAATAGTATGCGTGCTTACGGCGTAAGTGTTGCGGCTATTGAATTTGGACTCTCATTATTGCTATGGTTTGTTTTTGATAACAATGTATCTGGCATGCAGTTTATGGAGCATCTTCCTCTTATTCCATCATTCGGAATTAACTACATCTTAGGTGTTGATGGAATCTCTCTTTTCATAATTATTTTAGCAGCATTCTTTACAATGATAGGTATAGCATCTTTAACAGATACAAAAAATGAAAAAAACATGATTATTACACTTCTGTTTTTACAGATGACTATGATTGGTGTATTTGTTGCACTTGATGGTATTGTATTTTATGTATTTTGGGAACTCTCTCTTGTCCCAATGTTATATATTATTGGTGCATGGGGTGGACCAATGCGTATTTATGCATCTATTAAATTCTTTCTTTATACATTTACAGGTTCACTTGTAATGCTTGTTGGTATGCTGTTTATGGCATACTTTTTTTATCAAGCAACAGGTGTATGGAGTTTCGCTATTCTTGATTGGTATAGACTTATACTTCCAGAGAGTTTCCAGTTATGGTTATTTGCTGCATTTTTTCTTGGATTTGCTATTAAGGTGCCAATGTTTCCATTTCACACTTGGTTGCCATATGCACATGGTCAAGCACCAACAATTGGTTCGGTTATATTAGCCGCGATCTTACTTAAGATGGGGACATATGCATTTATTCGTTTTTCATTACCGCTTTTTCCAGATGCATCAGCATTTTTTATGATTCCTATTGCAATAATTGCAATAATTATGATCATATATACTGCTATGGTAGCTTATGCTCAAGAGGATGTAAAACAGGTTGTTGCTTACTCTTCAGTATCGCATATGGGTGTTATTATTCTTGGAACATTTGCTTTGAATGTTGAGGGTATTTCAGGTTCAATCTTTTTGATGATAGCACACGGTGTTGTATCGGGGGCACTCTTCTTTCTTGTAGGTGTAATCTATGATAGACGTCATACAAAAATGATGGATCAATTTGGTGGTTTAGCACATGTGATGCCTAGATATGCAACTATCTTTGGCTTAATGCTGATGGCTTCAGTTGGTATGCCACTTACAATCAACTTTGTTGGTGAGTTTTTAAGTCTACTTGGTTTTTATCAACAGTCTCATATCCTAACACTTCTTGCAGGCGTTGCGATTATCGTAGGGGCTATTTACATGTTAGCAGCTTACAAAAAAATGTTTTTTGGTGAGATTACCAAAGACGAGAATAGAGATTTAAAAGATATAAACAAACGTGAGCTTTTAGCACTTATCCCATTATCAATTATTACAGTATGGTTGGGTGTCTACCCTATGCCAATTCTTGGTCCAATTGACAACTCTGTAAAATCTGTTGTACAATTAATGCACAATAAATCAACAACAGAGTTGGCAAAATCAAGAATACCAAATATTTTAATTACAAAAACTTTAGCTAAGGAGGTACACTAATGTTAAGTCCTGTTAATGTTTCTTTAGACTCTTTAAACTTGATTACTTTAGCCCCTATGCTTATTCCTATCGTTGGTGCTTTATTTATTTTAGTTATTGATCTTTTTAAAGGTGGTTTAGATAAATCACTCTATGTTGTTCTAAGTCTTTTGTTTTTGTTTTTAGATTTTGTCGCGCTTATTGACTCTTCGGAGATATTTAGCCAAAATGGTGTGACAATGGGTGTTTTTGATGTAATGCTCATTGATGGTTTAGCAATAATTGCTGAATTTATTATTGTTGGCGCATCAATGCTCTTCATCCCTTTAGCATTAACTCATAAACGATTTCATGAGTTCTCATACCCTGAGTTCTTTGCACTTTTCCTCTTTATGATTGCAGGGTTTCAGTTTATGGTTGCTACAGACAACTTAATCTTAATTTTTGTAGGATTAGAAACAGCGTCTTTAGCACTTTATACGTTAATAGCGATGCATAATCGTGACACATCTTTTGAAGCGGCGGTAAAATACTTTACTATGGGCGCATTAGCAGCTGGTTTTTACTCATTTGGTTCTATGGTTTTTTATGCACTTACAGGGTCTGTAGAAATTCATAATATAGCTATGGTACTAGCAGGTAACGGTTATGCTGATATTGGATTCGTGCTTGTTGGTGTAGTCTTTATGCTTGCATCATTTGGATTTAAACTCTCTATAGTACCATTTCATACATGGACTCCAGATGTTTACGAAGGTAGTTCAGCTGCAATGGCAGGGTATATGTCAATTGTGCCTAAAATAGCAGCTTTTGTGGTGGCAATGAGACTCTTTGAGTTTTTAATCCATAGTGGTGTTGTTTGGTTAGAAGTAGTCTTATATATTTTTGTTGTAGTGACTATGACTGCTTCAAATATTTGGGCTTTAGTGCAGAGCGATGTAAAACGTATGCTTGCATATAGTTCTATTTCTCATGCGGGTTTTGTTATGGCGGCTATATTAATAGGCACTACACAATCAAACTCAGCTCTCTTTTTATACTGGATACTTTTTAGTTTTACTAATCTTGGTTCATTCTCTATGCTTTGGATTTCAAGACAAAAAGAGCTTCCAGGGTACCAAAAAACTGACCATAGTTTTGAAAAATTCTCTGGTATGATAAAAACATCGCCGATGGCAGCACTTGTAATTGCTCTATTTATGTTAAGTCTTGCGGGCTTACCACCATTTGCACTCTTTTGGGGTAAAATATATATGATAAGTTCAGCAGTTACAAGTGGTTACACTGTACTTGCCCTTATTATGGCACTAAACTCTGCAATTGCTGGATATTACTACATTAAACTTATAGTATATATGTTCATGAAAGAGCCAGTACTTGAAAATGATGGAAATGTATATGTTGCAAATGCGACCTTGGCACTGAAGTCTATTATTGGTGTTGCTATTATAGGAACTATCTTTGCTTTTGTAGCATTGAATCCTCTTTTAGAGTTTGTTACAACATTTGTAAAAAATAGTGGATATTAACAGTTAATTATATAACTAAAAAGGGGAAGGGACTTGTTTAAATGGATACTCTTAATCCTTCTCTCGTTAAATACTTTTGCACTAGAAATTTTAATGGACAGTGCAAAAGATGACTTTTCAAAATACTCTATCTTACATATTAATAATAATAAAAAATTTACCTGTCACGAGATAAAAGATGACTTTGATATTGTGACTGAGGTAGTGTGTTCATTTTCTAAAAAACCAGCACATCATATACAAAAACTTGAAAATGATTTTTTTAGAGTGACTACATTCATTGATAATGATACCTTTTTTATAAGTATTAAGCCCCATTTTAAACTTTATTTGATTCCAGAGATATTTGACCTAACAAAAGATAATACTGTCTATAAAGCAGATATAAAGATGACAAAAAGATGGGTTGTCTTGGGTTATAAAGATAAGCTTCCTTTAATTAACAATAAACCTAAAGCAGACAATAGCATAAATTTTCCATTTTTTATGCAAAAAGACAAACTGCCGTATGTTGGAAGTTTAGATATTAAGGGTAACCCTGTACATGTTAAACAGGTGACAGATGTTCGAGATTATTTAAAAGTTAAAAAATATTTCCAAGAGAAAAAATATGAAAAATGTATGAGTCTATTAGATGACATATTAAAAAATTATCCAAATACTCTTTTTAAAGCAGAACTTCTTCATTATAAAATTAATCTTTACAGTAAACTCAAAGATTATGATAATGTTGTGAGCTATTCTAAAGTCTTTTTAAGAGAGTATTCAGCAGATGAAAATGTACCAGAAATTCTCTCTTTAATTGCTCAAGCATATTCAGAAATAGGTATGTATATTGATGCTGATTACTTTTTTGATAGACTTTTCAGTGAACATAAAAATTCTGTATTTACACAATGGGGATACATATATAAAGGAGAGATGCTTGAGGCAGGTGGGGGGCTTACTAAAGCCATATTTTTTTATAAAAAAGCACTCTATCAGACAAAAAATATAGATGTCGCCGTTGATGCAGCATTTCATTTAGCACAAGCAAAAGAAGACACATCAAAAAAAGATGCTATTTCATACATAGAAAAAATTCTACAATCAAAACCAAGTTTTTTAAAACAAGAGTATAAAAAATCTAAAAAGATGATGAATAATTTTGCAGATATAAAGTCATATGCTATTGCAGCAAAAATGGCATTAGCCCTACTTAATACTATGGATGCAACTTATGATGACTATGAAGGTTTACTTAAAGATAGAGCTTTATGGCTTAGTAAAACTGAAGATAAACAAGGAGCATTAATTGCTCTTAACAAATACATAAAAGAGTTTCCTGATGGTGATTTTATACATGAAATAGAAGTTGCAAAAGATGCACTCTTTTTTGAAACATCAGATTTAAATGCAAGTAGTAAATTACTTGAATATGATAAACTCATAGAGACATATAGTGAGGATACCATTGGAAATCGAGCTATTTATGAAAAAGCGAAATTACTGCTAAGTGAAAAAAGGTATGTAGATGTTCTTGGCATGAGAGATGATTTATTAGCTTTAGATAATGATAAGTATGGTGATATCCCTCAATTAATAGAAGATGCTGCTATTGGTGTTATGAAACAGTCTTTGGAATTAAAAGAGTGTAAAGAGGTTCTTGTTGTATCTTCTGAGTATAATATAACTCTCTCAAATAAATGGGATGATGGTATATATGAATGTGCAATGAAAGGTGGAAACTATCAACTCTCAAAAACTATAGCGAGCAAAAATGTGAATTCAAAAGATTTGGATTTAAGAAAAAAATGGCTTTTTAGATATGTAAAAGTTGATTTTGCAACAGGAAACTATAGTGATGTCATTGATGCAAGTAAAGATTTAATATCCCTTATAGAGGATAATAAAGACTCACCATATAAAGAGGTCTATAGATACTTATTTGATACCTATGATAGGCTAGAGAAAAAAGATGATATGATTACTGCTATGGCTAAAATAGAGGCTCAATTTGGTTTAAACTATAAAGATATTGAGCGTTATGTAGCACTTGTTTCTATAGGAAGTAATAATAATGATGATAATATGGTCATTAAGTATGCTTCTATGGTCAAAAAGATTCAAACTAGTTCAAATTCACATGCACAAAGTCCTTACATTGAGTTTGCACTCTATCAGTCATATATGAATCAAGAAAATTATAATAGTGCTTTAGAGGTTATAAAGTCTTTGGATAGTGTAAAACTCAGCAATAAAGCACGTTCACGTCAAAAATATTTACTTGGGAGTGTTTTAAATAAATTGTGGAGAGATGATGAAGCAAAACAAGCATATAAAGAAGCTATTACAGCAGACCCTCAGTCTGCATGGGCTAAACTAGCTAAGAGCACACAGAGTAATTAGTCGATTAAAGACCCAAGCAATCACTGATAGAATAAAGTCCTGTCTCTTTATCTGCTAACCAAGCTCCAGCACGAATGGCACCTTTGGAGAAAGTACTTCTTGAAGTTGCGGTATGATTTAACTCTATAAATTCACCATCATTATAAAATCCAACTGTGTGTCGACCTACAATATCACCACCACGTAGTGCCATTACTGCGATTTCATCTTGAGTTCTCTCACCAATATCTCCATCACGACCACTTACTCTTGCTTTTTCTATGTCAAGATTGCGTCCTGCTGCAGCTGACTCACTTAGTGTTAATGCAGTTCCGCTTGGAGCATCCTTTTTATGGCGATGATGCATTTCAACAATCTCAATGTCAAAACCATCTAAGACTGATGATGCTTGATAAACAAGTTTATTGAGAAGTGCAACACCTAATGACATGTTTGTAGCGTATAGAATAGGCATGATTTCGCTTGCATCTTTGAGAAGATTAAGTTGATGTGTATTAAGTCCTGTTGTTCCAATAACTAAAGGTTTTGGATTTTTTATGGCCGATTCTAAAAGGAATTCGCATGCATCTGCAAGAGAAAAATCTATAACAATGTCACAGGCTTTTAAAAATGAATTAATCTTTGTAGTTATTAAGATAGATGGATCAACAGAAAAATCGAGACTACTTCTCACGTAAACAGAACTTACACTCATCTGCGGAGTAGATTTTAAATCTTCTAGTAGTAATTTACCAACACGCCCAGTAGCACCAAAAATACCAACTTTTATCATAACAATCCCTTCAAAATCTTTTTTTAATGATACCGAATGTTTTCTACTATTTTAATTAATTTTATGCTTGTATATCCATAAGTTTTGTAATTATTGCTTTTATGACTTTTGTACTTACCTTCGGATTCTCATGTAAAAACTGTTTAAAATCTTTTTTACTAAGAGAAAGTGTTGTAACTGCTGATATAGTTTTAACAGTAGCAGCTCTTTTTATGTCACCAAGTAGTGAAATCTCACCAAAATAATCTTTATCTGAGAGGGTATAAAGTTGCTTTTCATTTCTACTTGTTTCTACCTTCCCCTCTACCATAATGAAGAGAGCCTGTACTATCTCACCTTTTTTAAGAATATACTCACCACTCTTAAACTTGAGAACTTGTGAAGTACTTGCAAGGGACTCTAAATCTTGGAACCTTAGTCCTTGAAAAAGAGGAACTTCATTGAAGTACATCATTCTTTCATATGTAGTAAGCTTATGACATTTTTTCTTAATTTTGGAGACCAACTCTAAAGTATTTTTATTGTTAGAATCTATAAATTTATCTAAGTTTATTTTATGAAGAGTGTTTGAGTATACTAACATTATGTTTAATAGTGCAACAGAAGAAATTTCAATAGAATTATGTTCTAAGAGCATATAAATGATCTCTTTGTTGTTATTTGTAGTAGGGTTTATATCTTTTAAATCAAAATGTTTTTTGATTGCTATTATTTTAGTAGATATTTTCTCATCCATAAAAAAAAGAGTCTCTTTTGAGAGTTCAAATTCTTCATTAAGTATTTTATTTTTTGATATATTGAGTAAAATTTTTAGCACATCTTTATGATCTTTATACATTAAAAATAAAAGAGCGAAAAGGTCTTTAGAAATGTACATAAATTCATTTTCAATAGTATACATTAAAAATAAAATCTCTTTTTTGCCATCATTATATAAAGATTTTTTTATCTCTATTAGAGTAATGATTTCATCTAATAATGACATAACATTCTTAAGCAGACTATCATCAGTATGGAGTATTTTTCTTACAATTTTTTGATGAATATCATCACTAATACAGAACTCTTTTTGGAGTCGTTTCATATAATCATCATCTAATGAATGGCACTCTTTAAAAGCATTTTCAACAAGTTTTGTATAGCTTTTAATTTGATATCTCTGTTCACTCGATTTTTTTATACTGTTGTCAAATAAATCTCTATTTTTGAGTCTTATACTCTTCATAGCATATTTGTGTTCTTGCGAACTTATACCAATTTGCTCATGGAGTTTCTCTAAAATAAGTTTAGTACTCTTGTTAAGTATTCCTTCTTGCATAAGGTCTCGAACAGTCTTTTTGTAGACACGTATTCTACTATTTCTATTTTTATTATCATGTATATAAGAGTAATATATCTCTTTTAAGTTTGAAGGTATTGGCTTAATAGAATTCCATCTTTTAACTATCTTTAATGCAAATCTCTCTTGAATAAAAAAACTCTCTTCACGAAATATCTCTTTGTAAAAGATGATAGAAGAACTTACAACAACTATAAAATAAAAAATTCCATATGCAATAGGATAGTGCATATAAGCAGGTGCTCCAGCAAAAACATAAAAAATATTAAAAGCGATAAAAGAACTTAATACTTTGATTTTATGGGCAAGAGTCTCTTTTGTTGTATTTGGTAAAAGTTTATGGACTCCTAAATAATGCTCTAAATTTTTAAAAATATAAAAACTGAGATAAGAAAAAAATGCAAGTGTAACAATTACAGCCAAAAACAGTGGTATGTCTTTTGCAAAGAAAAAACCAGATTCAAAAAATGAAAGTTTAGTTTCTGTCCATGCTCCAGAAAAATAAAAATCAAAATTTCCTGCATAAAGATAAAAATAGAGATAAAATCCTAAAATAAGACCAGGAAATGAGTAAAAGATAAAACTTTTTTGTTGATCCGTTGCCTCTCTCCAGTAGTTATTTTCCAAGTCAATATCTGGGCAGTGCATTTTACAAGCTGTACATGTCTCACATGCTGAATTTGTCATATAATTTTTTGCATTTGAGAGACTGTAAACTCTTTCAACGACACCTACAGGACAAAAAAAGTTACACCAGCTTTTTCCTGTAAAAATGAGATTTATTGCAAATGCAGAGAGAATCAAGAGTATGAAGAAGAGTGCTAAAAGTGTATTGTCATAGTTTAGAATGGTTAGTCTCATGTAGAAAGCTATAAAAAGTAAAGAGTACTGAAAATAATAAAAATTTTCTTCAAACCAATGTGGTACTTTTCTCTTTTCAAACCAGTTCATTTTTTGAGATATTTTTGAAAAATATGCTAATGGACAGATATTGCGCCAGTTTGAAAAACCTATAATCAGAAGAGCAACTGGAAACAGTGGTAAGAGTACGGTCCATATAATGGCACTGCCTACATCAGATATAAAAAGCAATGCAATTGCAAATATAAAGCTAAAGAGTGCAAAAATTTCCAGAGAGTTAAATAATATTTTTTTCATATGTGTATTGAAATAAGTTACCTATTTTTCCATTGGAGTTGAATCTATATTACCCCATTCACGCATAGAGGCATCATATATTTTCACATCTTTAAAATGAAGATGTTGTGTTAATATATACCAGTTCATTGAAGCTTCAAGTCCGCCTGTACAGTATGTGATAACCTCTTTGTTCTTATCAAGAGCATTCTTTTGTATAAATATCTTTTTTATAAAAGAATCAGACTTAAGTGTTTCATCCGAATTAAACTTGTCATGCCAGTAACTACTTTTAGCTTGTGTTATATGACCTAGTCGTTTGACCCCTTTGGATTGTGTAGAGCCATTAAAATATTTTAATGGTCTCGCTTCTATCATGGGAGTCTTTCCTATATGGTTTTTGACATAGTACATGTCAACTAAAATATTTTTCTGATAATTTGCAGTGAAATTACCAGTTTTTGGAGTCTTAATCTCTGTTGTAATAAGATTATCATAGTCATAAGCAAATTCATTAAACCCACCATCTAAAAGTGAGACATGTGAAAGACCATTTACAATGAGGGCAAGAGCAATATAACTAGACTTTAAAAGCTCTTTAGCTTTAGAATGTCCATAAATAATAACTTCTGAATCATTGTTAATGCCAAGTTCTCGAGCAATTTTTTGTATATCTTTAGAACTGTTCATAAGTTGATACTTACCGACTTGATGTCTAAACTTGCCAATGTCTACTTGAACACTATTTATAATGTGCTCTTTTTGAAATCTTTGTTTATTGGTTGTGTCAATAATAACTAGATTTTTATTATGGATTTTTTTTGCTAAGGTATCAGAGTCTATAAACGCAGTTGATGAGAACAGGGAAATTGTAAATAAAAAAAGTAGAAATAAATACTTCATAATGCTTCCTTTGAGTTAAATATGCTGGAATATTAACTCATAAAGGAAACATTTTTATTACGTCTTTAGTTTAAAAGTTCATCTACATAGGAAATAGCACTAAGTGCTGCAACAGCACCATCACCTGCTGCACTTACGACTTGTTTTGGTGCTTCTTGACGCATATCACCAGTTGCAAATAATCCAGGAGTGGATGTTTTCATACTTAAGTCGACTTTTACTTGACCAAGTTCATTCATCTCACATAAAAAACTACCATCTTCTTGCAGAAGTGTTTGATTGTTGATATCATTTCCTACAAAAGTAAAAACTCCAGGTACTTCAATATCACGGGTTTTACCATCTTTATTAATAACACGAATACCTGTAACTCCCATTTCATCGCCATAAACTTCATCAGGAGAAGAGTTTAATACCAACTCTATATTTTCTGTATTTTTAACTCGTTTAATAGTGTTTGGTGCTGAGCGAAATGTATCACGTCTATGGACTAAATAGACTTTAGAACATATCTTTGCTAAGTAAAGAGCTTCTTCAAGTGCTGTATCTCCACCACCAATAACAACCACCTCTTTGCCTTTATAAAAAAATCCATCACAGGTAGCACAAGTACTTACTCCTTTACCAAAAAGTTCATCTTCACCTTTAAAACCAACACGGCGTGGAGAAGAGCCAGTACCTATTATAACACTATGTGCAGTTGTTGATGTTCCATCTTCTTTATGAATAGTAAAAATATCACCATGTTTTGTAAGACGTGTAACATTAACCATTTCATGAATAAGTCCAAATTTAGAACATTGTGCAGGCCATGGAATCATCAAGTCCATACCTGTTATCTCACCTGTAACACCAGGATAATTTTCTATTTCAGAAGAGTTTGTAATTTGTCCACCAGGCATGCCTTTCTCAAACATTACTACATTTTCTAGACCACCGCGTGTTGTATAAAGTCCAGCAGTTAGACCAGCTGGTCCTCCTCCAATTATTGCACAATCAAGTATCATTTATTATTTCCTTCTTATAAGTTGTGTATTTGCTGAGACAACTCTTTTAAATTATCTAATTTACGTATCATACTATCTTGTTTATAAAGAGTATCTTTGTTTCTTTTTATAAAAAAAATAGACGGGGATTCATATATATTAAAACGGTGAATAAATGCAAGAGAATTTTTTGTACCACTTCGTAAAAATATGGTATTTTTACTATTTTCTCTCACTTCATTATAGTAGTCAATTGCTAAGATAGGTATCTTTAAATCCATTTTTGCCAGTAATTCCATAGTGCCTTTTTCTCGTGAAGAGTAAAATACAACAATATAACTTTCTGCTTTTGGTATAAATATATCGCTTTTTTCATAAAAGACCCATTGTCTAAAATCAATAAATTTATATTCTGAAAATTTGTAGTTGAAGTAAGCAAAGGCAATGGCAATCATTGCCGCACCAAAAAAAGAGGCTAAAAGAGTAGATAAAGAAAAAAGAGATTTTCCTTTCCTTTTAACCAAAATTAATTCCTTTAAAAATTATCCTAAAAGACCATTAATCTTATCAGCAAGAGCTTGTTTTGATTGTGCTCCAACAACTTGATCTACCATCTCACCATTTTTGAAGAACATGATAGTTGGAATAGAGCGAATGCCAAACTCAACAGCAATGTCTTGTTCTTCATCAGTGTTTACTTTACAAATTTTTGCCTTACCCTCAAAATCCTCTGCTAACTCTTCAATAACAGGTGCTATCATACGACATGGTCCACACCAAGGAGCCCAAAAATCTACTAAAGATACACCCTCACTTAAAGTCTCTTTGAAATCAGTACCAGTTAATTCTATATATTTACCCATAAGTAAATCCTTTGTATTTATTTGTGTTTAAAGAATTATACAATTTAATTGTTAATTATATCTTTACTTTTAAATTTTTTATAATAATTATAAAAAAGAAAAAGATTCTATCCCTTTAATTTCCTTTTATAATAATAATATGTATAATTATGTCAAATAAAAGAGGTTGTATAATGAAATTAAAAATAACAGATGCAGAGATAAATGTCCGTCCTCCTGTTACAAAACCACATCCTGGATTTTTACATCAGATAGGTGAAAAACGGTTCCATAAGTTAGTTAGTGATCATTATGAGTCTATTAAAGAGAGCGATATTGCTTTTTTATTTCCTATATTTGATGATGATGACTTTGAACAAGCAAAAACAAATGCTTTTGATTTTTTAATTCAAGAGTCAGGTGGACCAGATTATTTTCAACAACATCGCGGAAAGTCTCAAATGGTTGGGAGACATGCTCCATTTCGCATAGATGAAGCTGCAAGAAGAAGTTGGTTATCTCTTTATGCTGTCTTATTAGAAGCATTAGTAGATGAAGGTGTGAGCGAAGAGTATATACAATCTTTTTGGGATTATATTAATATCTTCTCAATGTGGATGATAAACACAAAAAGTTAAAATTTAATAGAGTGGCGTTTGCGTTTTTTATAATAAACACACTCTGTATATCCAACATCCTTAGCAAGTTGTAGTATAGAATCATGAAACATAGCGATTTGTTGTGGAGCATGCGCATCCGAGGAAAATGTTATAGGAATATCGAGTTCAAAGGCGACTTGGAGTAACTCTTTTGATGGGTAAGGCTCTTTAAGGTTTTTTCTGTAGCCCGCACTATTTAATTCTATGCTCATATCTGCTTTTTTTATAGCCATAAGAGAAGCACGGGACATTTTTATAATGTCCCCTTGAGGCATATATTCAAAGATTTTTATAAGGTCTAAATGCCCTACAATATCAAAGAGTTTAGAGTTCGCCATCTTTTCAATAGTATCAAAGTATTGCTGCCAAACTTCATCTATATTTTGCTCTTTCCAGGCACTTATAAACTCAGGGTTGTCAAAACCCCAACCTTCAAGGAAGTGGATAGAACCTATAAGATAATCAACGTCTGCTTGAAGTACTCTATCATCCATATATCCTGGAAGGTAATCTACCTCATACCCTAAGAGTATCTCTATCTTATCTTGATACTTGTTTTTTGCATCTAAAATCTCTTGCTCATAAGTTTTCATTTGTGCAAATGTCATACGATATTTTTGGTCAAAATCCATGGGAGCATGGTCTGAGAATCCAAAATACTGTGTTTTATGCTCTATAGCTTTATAAATATACTCATCAATAGTTCCTTTGGCATGGTTGCAAAGTGTTGTATGGTTGTGTAAATCTACTATCATTATTTCTCACATTTATATATTTTATGCTATTATAGTGATATTTAATAAATTTAAGCAATTTTAATAGTGGAGAAAACTGATGACACAAGAAGAACTAGATGCATTAATGGGTGGAGAGGTTGACCTTGAAGAACTAGATGAGATTGTAGAAGAAGAAATTTTAGAAGAAATTGATGAAAATACCGAAAGTAATATTACAGAAATTCAAGATGCATTTGATAATGGAATATCTGAAGGAAACCTTCCTTTTCCAGCAACAAATGAAAATAAGATGGTGCATCAATTAGACGATGTGACAAAAGAGAGTGAAGCAAAAGCTACCGAGATATTTGATATTATTGAGAATATCAGTAGTGAATTAATGGAAAAAGAAGAGAATATTCAAGCAACTATTGATACATTAAGTGCAAATGTAGAACTTTTTACAACCTTAAGTGAAAAATTTTCAGATGTTGAAGCATTTAAAACAAGTCTTACTCAAAATAAAGATGCACTTCATGCCTCAAATGAAACACTTGCGATGTTACATACTAGTGGAGACTCCATTATGAGTGTTATGGACATTATGCAATATCAAGATATTCATCGTCAAAAAATTGAACGTGTTATTAATGTAATGAGAGCACTTTCTCGCTATATGAACACTCTTTTTGAAGGAAGAATTGATGATGAAAAACGTGTCTCTTCTGCTGTACATATTGCAGGAGATACTCATAATGATTTGGCATCTACAGATGACATAGAAGCACTGCTCGCTCAGTTTGGAAATTAATGAAGAGAGTAGAGTTATTGTCTCCTGCTGGAAGTTTAGAAAAGTTAAAAATAGCACTTGATTTTGGTGCAGATGCAGTTTATGGAGGTGTTTCACACTTTTCTTTGCGCATACGTTCAGGAAAAGAGTTTAGTTTTGAAGATTTTGCTGCAGGCATTGATTATGCCCATAAAAGAGGCAAAAAAGTTTATGCAACCATCAATGGCTTTCCATTTAATTCTCAGCTCTGCCTACTAAAAAAACATATTATTAAAATGGCTGAATTAAAGCCTGATGCTTTTATTGTTGCGACACCTGGTGTCTTAAAATTATGCCATGATTTGGCTCCAAATATGCCTCTACACCTCTCAACACAAGCAAATGTTATGAATGTTTTAGATGCAGAAATTTATCATGAAATGGGAGCAACTCGTATTATTACTGCTCGTGAAATTTCTCTTAAAGATTTAGTGGCCATTAAAGAAGCATTGCCAAATTTAGAACTTGAAGCTTTTGTTCATGGCAGTATGTGTTTTGCCTATAGTGGACGTTGCCTGATTTCAACTCTGCAGAGTGGACGTGTTCCAAACAGAGGTTCTTGTGCAAATGATTGTCGATTTGATTATGAACTTTATGCAGCAAACCCTGACACAGGAACTCTTTTTAGGCTTGATGAAGAAGAGGGTGTTGGAACTTACATAATGAATGCTAAAGATTTAAACTTAGCCTCTCATATGAAAGAAATTTTAGAGAGTGGTGTTGTTGATTCTGTAAAAATTGAAGGTAGAACAAAAACAGCCTATTATGCAGCAACAACTGCAAAAGCTTATAGAATGGCGATAGATGATTATTATGAAGAGAAGTTTGAGAAAGAGCGGTATCAGTATGAACTTCAATCATTGCAAAATAGAGGTTATACAGATGCCTATTTAGTCTCTCGTCCTTTTGAACGCCATGATACACAGAGTTTAGATTTTACGATGCAACTTGGAACACATCAAGTGAGTGGAATAAGTAGTGAAGATGGAATGTACTTTTTATGTAAGTATAAAACATTACCTGGAGATGAACTTGAAGTGGTAGCTCCTTTAGAAAGTAAGATTGAACTTGTAGATAATGAATTTGGTATGACTTATGAAAAAGATGGAAAGTTTTTTATGCAGTTTAAAAAATTACAAGCACAAAATGGAAAAATTTTAGAAGAGATACATAGTGGTAATACAAATTTTATTACATTACCTACACATTTTCCTTCATATACATTTTTTAGAGTACCCTCACATATAGATATGGGGACATATCAGAAGAAATAAATTTATTATATATATCATAAAGATATTGTATAATTCTAAAAAATTAAAGCATAGAGGAAAATGTATGAAATTTGTATCAATTGTAATTGGCAGTAAAAGTGACTATGAAGTAATGAAATCGTGTTCTGAAACACTTGAAGCCTTTGGTGTGAGTTATGAGATGATTATATCTTCTGCACACCGCTCACCAGAGCGAACAAAAGAGTATATAAACTCTGCTGAGAAAAAAGGTGCTCAGGTGTTTATTGCTGCCGCGGGTATGGCTGCACACTTAGCAGGTGTTCTCTCATCAAAAACGGTGAAGCCCATTATTGGTGTTCCAATGTCAGCATCAGCACTTAGTGGCATAGATGCACTACTCTCTACTGTCCAAATGCCAGCTGGAATGCCAGTTGCTACAGTAGCTATAGGAAAGGCTGGTGCTATCAATTCTGCATATTTATCTATGCAAATCATGGCACTTGATAATGAAGAGTTAGCCATTAAACTCAAAGAAGATAGAATAGCAAAAGCTAAAAAAGTTGAGATGGACTCTTTAGAGATAGAAACTCTTATTAAATAAGAGTTTTATAAAATGTAGGGAGTAAAGTATGACTTGGATGAGTGAAGAGGAGTATAGTGATTTAACAGGTTTAGATTTTGCATCTATTGAAGATTTAATAGCACATGGTAAATTGAGCATTAAAGTTGAAGATGGTGTGAGATATATTAACCCATCAAAAGGTGCGACAGAAGTTATAATCCCTGAAAAATTGAGAGAACTCTCCGCAAAAAACACTCACGAAATGATAGTCCAACCGGAATTTGTTGAAAAAACAATAGGCACTATTATTAACCTTCATGAAAAAGTACTTGATGCTAAAGATGAGACAATAGAAGCTGTAAAGGTTGAAAATATATTTTTGCGTGAAGCTTTAGAGTCCCTGCAAGAGTTATATGATGAAGATAGAGTCACAATTCACACCTTGCAAAAACAACTGAAGCTCTCACAAGAAGAGGTAGAGTTTATGCGAAGAAAGTATAAATTAATGTGGAATAAAGCCATAGAAGATCATGCTAACTAATATAATTAGAGCCCTTTTTAAGTTTCAGATATTAATAGCTAAGATATAATTTCACAATTAACAAAAGAGAGAATAAATGATAACTTTTAGTGCAATGCTTTTAAAACTGCAAGAATTTTGGATGAATGAAGGGTGTAATATTGTACAACCTTATGATATTACAGCGGGAGCAGGTACCTTCCATCCAGCGACTTTTCTTCGTTCTCTTGATTCTACTCCTTGGGCAACCGCTTATGTTGCACCCTCACGCCGCCCAACAGATGGACGATATGGAAAAAATCCCAATAGACTTGGTTCTTACTATCAGTTTCAAGCACTCATAAAACCATCCCCTGATAATATTCAAGAGTTGTATCTTAAATCATTAGAATATTTAGGACTTGATGTCTCTAAGCACGATATTCGTTTTATTGAAGATAATTGGGAATCACCAACACTTGGTGCATGGGGTCTTGGTTGGGAAGTATGGCTTAATGGTATGGAAGTGACACAATTTACATATTTTCAACAAGTCGGCGGTATAGAGTGTAATCCTGTAGCAGTTGAAATTACATATGGAACTGAGAGACTTGCCATGTACCTTCAGGGAGTCGATACTATTTTTGACATTGTTTGGAATGAAGATAAAAATGGTGCTAAAACATACTACCGTGATATACATAAAGAGAGTGAAATAGAGTTCTCCAAGTATAATTTTGAAGTAGCAGATACAAAAATGCTTTTTCACGAGTTTGAGGCAAAAAGTAATGAGTGTCTAAAAACACTAGAAGCAGGGCTACCTTTACCAGCTTACGATTTATGTATGATGGTTTCTAATGTTTTTAATGTTTTAGATGCAAGAAAAGCTATATCACAAACAGAGAGACAAAACTACATGCTTAAAATTCGTGAACTCTCAAAAGGGTGTGCCGAGTTATATAAAGAGCAAGAAACAGATAGATTACAAAGAATACAAGCATAAATATATTGCAAAATGTAATATAATTTATGAAATAGTAGTTTTTTATGTATAGTTTAAAAATGAATTATATATAAAGAGGACACTATGCAACTCACAAAAGAGACAAGTGCTAAATTTACTAAGTTAGGTATTCATAGCTATACCGAATTGGCACTTATTATACCTCACTCCTATGAAGATTATAGACTTCATGAAAAATTGTATCCTCATACTTATCAACTGATAGATGCCACTATTGAGTCTGTTTACCGTGCCCCAAATAGCATACAAATCACATTTTATGCACATAATCTTAAACATACTCTTACAGGTGTTCTTTTCCGTCCAAAACCATATATGATGCATCAGTTTAGCGAGGGGAGTCGTGACTATTATTATGGAATGGTTGAGTGTAAACAGGGACAATGCAGCATAAATATGCCTAAAAAAATAACTCATATAGGTGCTATTGTACCAAAATATAAATGTGAACTTAGAAGTGATGTAATGTGGCGTCTTATTCAAAAAGAGCTCACCCAAGAGCATTTGACACAAGAGGGTCTAAAAAAGGATATAGTCCAAGAGTTATTAAAAATTCACTTTGATGGGGAAGTTTTTTTACATGAAGAGAACTTACAAAACAGCACATACGAAGCACTAAAATATGCAGAGCTATACTCTTACATGAAACTATTGGCCTCAAAACGACGATATTTTGAACCTTTAGTCTCAAAACATGCTTCTTATGAGGAGTGGAAGAATACCCTTACTTTTGAATTAACACAAGAACAAATAAGAGCAATAGAAGATATAAAAGAAGATTTTAGTAAAAATGTAGCTTCAAAAAGAATGATTGTTGGTGATGTAGGAAGTGGAAAAACAATGGTAATTCTTGCATCAGCATTTATGATGTTTCCAAACAAGTCTATTCTCATGGCTCCAACAACACTTTTAGCTAATCAACTTTATGAAGAAGCCTTGAAATTTTTAACAACTTTAAAAATAATACTAGTCACACAAAATAACAAAAAACTAGATTTGTCAAATTATGACTTTATTATAGGTACACATGCTCTTTTGTATAGAAATTTGCCAGAAGCTGCACTTATTATGGTCGATGAACAACATCGTTTTGGAACAAAACAACGAAACTCTTTAGAAAAACTTACAACTGACAGTAAGAAAAGACCTCATTTCTTGCAGTTTTCAGCAACGCCGATTCCTAGGACACAAGCTATGATAGAGAGTGCACACATAGATGTAAGCCTCATTACCACAACACCATTCAAAAAAGATATAAAATCTTTAGTAATTCATAAAGAAGATTATAAAGAGTTACTTATTCATATTAAGAGAGAAATTAATGAGGGAAATCAAATTTTAATTGTTTATCCATTAGTAGAGCAAAGTGAAGTTCTTGAGTATCAAAGCATTCAAGAGGCAAGGGGATATTGGGAGACAAATTTTACAAATGTATATGTAACACATGGAAAAGATAAAGAAAAGGAGCAAGTTTTATTAGATTTTCGTAAAAATGGCAGTATCTTAATAAGCACAACAGTTGTCGAAGTTGGTATTTCTCTTCCAAAACTGACAACTGTTGTTATCGTAGGAGCCGAAAGGTTAGGACTCTCAACACTGCATCAACTCAGAGGACGGGTGAGTCGAACAGGTTTAAAAGGTTACTGCTATCTTTATACAAATCAGAAAAAATCTTTACGTTTAGATGAGTTTGTAAATACAAAAAGTGGATTTGATATTGCAAATTTAGATTTAAAGTTTAGAAAAAGTGGTGATTTACTTAAAGGGAGTTCTCAAAGTGGAAATCAGTTTCGATGGTTTGATTATGCTGAAGATGAAAAGATTGTACAGAAGGTTAAAGCAGATTTAGTAAACATAATTAATTAAGATATCAATATTATTATATTATAGTTACAAACGAAATACTATATAACTATAAAAGAATTAAATGTGCTAAAAAAAATAACTATCATTTTCCTAATTATTATCTCGATGATAGTATATAATGGCCTGAAAAATCAAGACAACATTTCAGCTTAATTAATATCCACCTCCAACTGTTACCTTACCCTACATTTTTTATAAATTCAAGATACATATTCATAGGTTTTTGATAACCAATGGCTGA
>Ga0316206_1000304_pt1 | contig 76626 bp, 75 predicted proteins | sample 6monthpyrite_MG_FD_204942 | JGI IMG/M metagenome (GOLD analysis project Ga0316206, IMG submission 204942) | Microbial mat bacterial communities from mineral coupon in-situ incubated in ocean water Damariscotta River, Maine, United States -... | ecosystem: Environmental > Aquatic > Marine >...
CGGTTCCGGTTTTAACACGTTGGTTGCCAAGGCAGATGAAGTTCAGATTCTGAAATATGTAGTACAGAACGTTGCACATGCATACGGTAAAACAGCGACATTCATGCCCAAGCCAATTGTGGGTGATAACGGAAATGGCATGCATGTACATATGTCATTATTTAAAGCCGGGAAAAACCTGTTTGATGGTAAGAAATATGGCGGCCTGTCTGATATAGCCCTGTATTATATTGGTGGTATCATCAAGCATGCACGTGCACTGAATGCCTTTGCAAACGCTTCAACCAACAGCTACAAACGCCTGGTACCGGGTTTCGAAGCGCCTGTTATGCTTGCTTACTCTGCACGTAACCGCTCAGCTTCAATCCGTATCCCGTTTATTTCTAATCCTAAAGGACGTCGTATCGAGGTTCGTTTTGGTGACTCAACGGCTAACCCATACCTATGCTTTGCTGCATACCTGATGGCTGGCCTTGATGGCATTAAAAACAAAATTCATCCTGGCGATGCAATGGATAAAGACCTGTATGACCTGCCTCCTGAAGAGGAAGCGGCTATCCCACAGGTTTGTCATTCATTTGATCAGGCTCTGGAATCTCTGGATGCGGATCGTAAATTCCTCACAGAAGGTGGTGTATTTACAGACGATATGATTGATGGTTTTATTTCATTGAAGATGGAAGAAGTAACTCGATTGCGTATGTCTACTCATCCTGTTGAGTTTGATATGTACTACAGTTTGTAAGTAGCAGACAGTTCACATATTGCGGAAACGCCTCCTTTTCAGGGGGCGTTTTTCGTTCTGATGGCCTATACTGATGAAAAAGATCTATATATTATGGTTTTAGGTTATTCTCAGCAACTGAGCTGAAACTATTGCCTAAAAAACAGATCAATATAAATATGGAAGATTATATGAAGAAACAGATTGTTAGCGCAGCACTGAGTATATTATTATTCTGCAATTTTACAGCACAGGCAGAAATATATCGTTGGGTTGATGAGCAGACTGGCGCCGTTGTTTACTCAGATCAGCCAGGGAAGAATGCCAAGCCGGTCAAAATACGCGGTAGCAGTCATTATGATAGTGGCGCGATTGCCCAAAGTCAGGTGCCTAAAGAGGAAAAGACTCCCCCGCTCTATTCATCGTTAACCATTATTACCCCGACGAATAATAGTACTGTTCGGGATAACACAGGCAATGTGCCTGTAAGCCTTGGCCTGAGCCCGACCTTGCAAAAAGGACATTCTGTTGTTTTAAACTTTGATGGAGCAGATATACCATTGCCTTCAACCCGTTTTATTATCAAGGACGTAGACAGGGGTGCTCATAAACTGATTGCCAGGGTTGTGGGTAAAGATGGCAAGGTACTGATATCCAGCAAAGTTTCACAATTTCATATGAAACGGCATTCAGTCTTGTTTAATAAAGCTAAATAAACTGCACATGTAACACTTGAATGCACTATAATAGTGCATACATAAAGTGTGGATGTGTGGATATCCCTGAAATTTATTTTCTGAAGTGTATCCTCGCTCTGATGCTGCCTGGCGATTCGCCAATAACTTATTGTTTTTTAATAACTAATTAAAGTTTATAAATGGACGATGCAAAATAATTTCGGGCATAGGAAAACTTGGATTGGTTTTTGCTAGAAGATACCTATGATTAAACTGAAAAAGGAAGGCAAAGCAGATCGGACTCTGAAAAGGGTGATCGAAAACATGAGTACATCGATTATGGTACTGAATCAGAATCTGGAGATTGAGTATATTAATCCTGCATGTGAGATGTTGTTTGAAATAAGTAGACGAAAAGCGATTGGCAGAAGCTGGCACTCACTGGTAAAGCAGGATCACAGTCTGAGTGTACGCATGAAAGATTCGATTAAAGAGGGGCATCCATATACACAGCGTGAAGTGTCGATTGAGTTGGTTGCAGGCAGGGTGTTAACAGTAGATTGCAATTTGACACCACTACATGAGCCGGCATCCCCGCCTGGTCTATTGGTAGAGCTACAGTATATGGAGCGACAGTTGCAGATCAGTAAAGAAGAAAGTCTGATTTCTCAAAGCCACGCTGCGCGAGCGCTGGTTCGGGGTCTTGCACATGAGATTAAAAACCCGTTAGGGGGATTGCGAGGTGCAGCACAGCTGCTTGAAAGGGAATTTGAAACGGACGAGTTAAAAGAATATACACAAATTATTATAGGTGAAGCAGATCGGCTACAGGCATTGGTTGATAGAATGTTGGGCCCAACGACTCTACCGAATCGCTCGCTGATCAATATACACGAGATATTGGAGCGTGTTTATAGTCTGGTGAAAATCGATGTGCCAGAAGGCATTGAGATTATTCGTGATTATGATCCGAGTATTCCGGAGTTTACGGCAGACCCGGATCAGCTGATTCAGGCGTGTTTGAATCTGGTGCGTAATGCGATTCAGGCAATGGGTGAAACAGGCAAGCTGACAATACGTTCACGTAGCAAACGTCAGTTTACGATAGGCCATCGCCGCTACAAACTGGTGGTAATGGTAGAGATTATAGATACAGGACAGGGAATAAAAGAAGAAATGCTTAGCCAGATATTTTTACCGATGATAACCGGCCGTGCAGAAGGAACCGGGTTGGGTTTATCTATCGCACAGTCATTAATCAATCGTCATCAGGGCTTGATTGAATGTACAAGTGAACCGGGTCATACCGTGTTCAGAATATTATTACCGTTGGAGACAGAAAATGGCAGTGAGTGATCAGGTATGGATTATCGATGACGACCGCTCGATACGCTGGGTGCTTGAAAAGGCATTAGACAAGGCAGGCATGAAGGTTACCAGTTTTCCTGATGGAAGTACTGTCATGAAAAAGCTGGAAACGGAGACCCCAAAAGTAATTATCAGTGATGTGCGTATGCCAGGAATAGATGGTATTGCTTTGCTGGAACAGATTAATGAAAAGTTTCCTGAAATTCCGGTAATTATAATGACTGCACATTCAGATCTGGACAGCGCTCTTTCTGCCTATAAAGGTGGTGCATTTGAATACCTGCCGAAACCGTTCGATATAGATGATGCTGTTAATCTTATTCAGCGTGGCATGCAACATTTTGAAGAACAGGCAGATTCTTCTCATTTTGACGAAATAGATGATAGTCAGGAAATTATTGGCAAGGCGCCAGCCATGCAAGAAGTTTTTCGTGCAATAGGACGATTATCAAGTTCTAACATTAATGTCTTGATAAATGGTGAATCAGGTACCGGTAAAGAGTTGGTCGCACATGCATTACATCGACACAGCCCGAGAGCTAAAAATGCATTTATTGCTATTAATACAGCGGCAATTCCACGTGACCTGCTGGAGTCAGAATTATTTGGACATGAAAAAGGTGCATTTACTGGCGCACAATCTATGCGCAAAGGTCGCTTTGAACAGGCTGATGGTGGCACATTATTTTTAGATGAAATCGGTGATATGCCTGCAGAACTGCAAACACGATTGCTACGTGTGCTTGCTGATGGTGAGTTTTATCGTGTGGGTGGGCATACACCGATACACGTTGACGTAAGGATTATTGCGGCAACACATCAAAACCTTGAGGAACGAGTCAAGCAAGGTGACTTCCGTGAAGATCTATTTCATCGTCTAAATGTTATCAGAATACATATCCCTGCATTAAAAGACCGACGTGAAGATATTCCATTATTGAGCCAGTTATTTTTAAAGAAAGTAGCACAGGAGCTGAATGTAGAATCGAAAACAATTACACCCGAAGTATATAATTACATGCAGACGCTGAGTTGGCCTGGAAATGTCAGGCAACTTGAAAACAGCTGTCGCTGGTTAACAGTGATGGCATCCGGCCGCGAAATCCACATGGAAGATCTGCCAACGGAGATGCTGCAAGAGCAAACGGATTCAGAAACAGGACATAATGAAAACTGGGAATCTGCATTACGAATCTGGGTAGAGAAAAGTCTCGATAGCGGACAAACAGACATTCTCGGAACAGCTACACCTGCATTTGAACGTATTTTGATAGAGTCTGCATTAAAATACACGGGTGGAAAAAAACAGCTTGCAGCACAGTTGCTGGGCTGGGGTAGAAACACATTAACGCGGAAGATAAAAGAGCTCGGGTTTTAGATATCAGACGCTTAAATAAAAAAAGCAGGAGTGAATTTGTTAGCTCCTGCCGTTATCTGACTGAAGCCTTCAAAAGGCTAACATCCGCAAACTTTTGTATTTAACCTGAGTGAACCTACAAGCTGTGAGACTTCATTTAATTCATGCCTGGCCAGATAATTCAGTATCCCTTGATTAATTTTATGACAAACTAAAGGATCATAAAAAAGAGCTGTCCCAATACCAACTGCTGTTGCACCTGCAATCAGAAATTCAAGCGCATCTTCTGCAGTGGTAATACCACCCTGCCCTATTATTGGTATACCGTGATCACGACACACCTGATATACCTGATGCACCTTAAGTAGCGCGACAGGTTTGATCGCAGGTCCTGAAAGTCCGCCCTGGTTATTGCCGATAACTGGCTCACGCTGTTCAATATCAATGGCCATGCCCATCAGTGTATTGATAACGGCAAAGGCATCGCTGCCTGCTTCTATACAAAGTCTTGCATTGTGGGCAATATCGGTCTGGTTGGGTGACAGCTTGGTAATGAGTGGTTTACTGGTTGCCTTGCGACAGGTTTCTACTACGCGTGCAGACATTTCCGGGTCATTTCCAAATGCCATACCGCCCTCTTTCACATTCGGACAGGAAATATTAATCTCGATAGCATCAATGGGGGAATCATCAAACTGACGTGTGACTTCGAAGTATTCTTCAATACTGGAACCAGACACATTTGCTATAAAGCGCGTTTCCGAGAAGTCCAGAGTGGGCAATATTTCATTCACTACATGGGTAACGCCTGGATTCTGCAGGCCAATTGCATTCAGCATGCCAGAGGGCGTTTCATATACTCGGTGCGGAGCATTTCCAAGGCGTGCCTCACCGGTAGTACCTTTAAGGCACACTGCGCCGACATCCTGGTTGCTGAAACCTTTTATGCGGGTATATTCTTCACCAAAACCGACGCAGCCGGATAACAGTACCTGCGGGCTAGCAAAGGTAAGGCCACAAAATTCAGTTTGTAAGGGTTTTAGCTTTTCCATCACCGATTAATCACCTATCATTACGTTGCGGCTATTTTCGCATATCCCGACCCGTTGAGCCATTGAAGAAAAAACATGTTTAATATCGTTCTGTTTGAGCCAGAAATACCACCAAATACTGGCAATATCATTCGACTGTGTGCCAATACAGGCAGCCAGTTACATTTAATTGAGCCTTTGGGGTTTGAGCTGGACGATAAACGATTGCGCCGTGCGGGTCTTGATTACCATGAGTTTGCACAAATAAAAATCCATACAGACTATGCTGCATTTCAGCAATCAGAGCATCCGACGCGGATTTTTGCATGCACGACCAAGACGCAGCAGCATCATGATGCTGTCAGTTATCAGGCTGGTGATTATCTATTGTTTGGCCCGGAGACTCGTGGTTTGCCGCAATCAATCAGAGAAAGCATGTCGGTAGAGTCAAATATTCGGATTCCGATGTTATCAGACAGTCGCAGTCTGAATTTGTCGAATGCAGTCGCCGTTATCCTGTTTGAAGCCTGGCGCCAAAACAGTTTTCAGGGGGCACTGTAAAATATCTGATATAGTGGTGGTTAAATATTCAGGATACGGATTTAAACTTATTGAGTAATCACATGAACATAATTGATGAACCCGAAAATCAGCTGGAAAGACTCCTCAGGCTTGCTGCCAAAGAGCCAGCGCATCGTCCCGAGTTTTACAGGGTATTGCTGGATTCACCCGTATTCGTTCTCGGTAGTACCGATGATGAAGAGATGGGTGAAAAATACCTTGAGGAAGGCAGTGCTCTTTCGCTGGTTAACTGGCAAAAAGAAGATGGAACTTCGGTGATCCCATTTTTTTCATCTTTTGATACCTTGCAAACTTCAATAGAAGAAGATGTGGGTTACCTGGAATTACCTGCCAGAGTTCTTTTTGAGATGACGCAGGGAGCCAATCTGATTATGAATCCGCATTCAGAATTTGGTAAGGAATTTCTACCAGATGAGGTTGCTTTATTGCTGGATGATCAATTAGGTACACATTCAGAAGTTCGCACGATTGAAAAAGAAACAGAAGTAATGATGGGGCAGCCGGAAATTTATCCGGTACAACTGGTTGACTCTCTGACAACCCTGTTCAGTAAGCATGAAATTGTAAAGGCGGCTTATCTGGGTTTGATACATGATGCTTCGCAAGATGAGCAACCGAATCTGATTATTGGCTTACAGGGTGATGGTGATCTTGAAGCGGTCATTCATGAAGCGGGTACGGTTGCCTGGGATACCACCGATGAAGATGAGGTTGTTGATTTTATCGTATTGGACAATGAAAACGACGGTATTGCGGAGTATTTTCTGAATGAAACAAAACCGTTTTATGAGCACAGCTGGGGTTCAAAATTAACTACATTTACCGAACCGGGGCAGGCCTGAATTAATCAGTGGATCCTTAATTTTCAAACTCGGCTTTTATGCCGCGAGCAAATAATGCCTGCACCGCATCTTTGGGATTAACATCTTCATAAAGCACACGGTATACCTGCTCGGTAATTGGCATGTCTACCTGCATGCGTTCTGCAAGGCGGCGAACCTCACGAGATGTTTGAATACCTTCAACTACCTGTCCGATTGATTCACGCGCCTGTTGTTGTGACATGCCTTTAGCAAGTGCAATACCAAAGCGACGATTACGTGACTGATTATCGGTGCAGGTTAAAACCAGATCGCCCATTCCGGTAAGGCCCATGAAGGTTTCGGCCTTTCCGCCCATGCAGATACCCAGGCGCATGATTTCAGCCAGACCACGGGTAATTAACGCGGCACGTGTATTCGCACCAAAGCCAAGGCCATCGGCAATGCCTGCTGCTATTGCGAGTACATTTTTTACCGCGCCACCGAGCTCTACTCCTGTAATATCGTTACTGGTGTAGGCGCGAAAACTACTGTTGCACATGTCTGCAGCAAGATCACCGGCAAAGGCCTTGTTTTTAGAGGCTATCGTAATTGCAGTTGGTAAACCTATTGCCACTTCACGCGCAAATGTTGGGCCGGATACCACGGCGAAAGGAATGTTGTTTCCCAGAATTTCTTCCGCATTTTCATGCAGCAGTTTTGCCGTTCCATCTTCCAGACCTTTGGTGGCCCAGGCAATGCGACTATGTTCATTCAGGAAAGGCTTTACCTGCTTTAATACTGAACCAAATGCATGGCTGGGGACAACAATGAGAATGTCGTTTACACCCTGCACGGTCTGTTGCAGTTCCATGCAAGGTTGCAATGTTTCTGGAAAATCGATACCGGGTAGAAAATCCTCGTTGCGTTTTGTGTCACACAGGGCTTGCATATGTTCTTGCAGATGTCCCCAGATACGCACATGATTTTTATTATGAGCAAGCAGGATAGCCAGTGCTGTTCCCCAGGAACCGGCACCGATTACGGCGAGAGGACTTTTTTCCTTGTCAGCCATTGTAGACAGGTTTTACTGAACTGAACCTGTTTGTTCCTGTAAGTGTTGAGCGTACAACGACTCAAAATTAACCGGTTCAAGCAAGAGTTGTGGAAAGCCACCTTTTGTCACCAGGTTAGCGACTGATTCGCGCGCATAAGGGAACAGAACATTAGGGCAGTAAACACCAAGCATGGGGCCAAGACTTGCTTCATCAAATCCAGCAATGGTAAAGACACCCGCTTGTTGAAGCTCTACAAGAAATGCTGACTTGTCATCAACTTTTGCTGATACTGTAACCGCAAGTACGACTTCGTAAACATCTTCATCAATGTTTTTGGTATCGATATTCAGATTCATTTCTATCTGTGGCTGAAATTGTGTTTTAAAAACTTCAGGTGAGTTAGGTGCCTCGAAAGAAACATCTTTAAGATAAATAGAATGGATGCCAAATTCCTGTTGTTGTTCAGTCATGTTAATTACTCGATGTAAAATTAGATTTATTTAACCAGAGGCAGGCTGTCTTTCTGCCAGCCGACAATGCCGCCACGTAAGTTGTATACTTTTTCAAAGCCGTTTTTTCGCAGCGCGTTGCATGCGCTGTTGGAGCGATGGCCAGAGCGGCATGCGACGATAACCGGCTTCTGTTTATATTTTTCCAGTTTCTTAAGCTGGTTTTGTAAATCGGAAAACGGCACATGAACTGCGTTGAGGATTGAACCATTAACAATTTCCTTGTCTTCGCGCACATCGACTACGATGGCATTTTCATGATTCATTAACTGGGTTGCATCCATCGGTGATACTGAGCCAACGCCACTGGTGCGAGCGCGAATTTCACCTGATATCCAGTACGCGAGCAAGCCAAAGAACGACAATGAAAGTAAAAGGTGGTTACCCACAAATTGAGTGTATTGTTCCATAAATGATATTTTTTTTAGTTAAGACTATTTTTAACAGATGCGATAACATCTGCCGCTAATTCCGGAATCAAAGCGTCAGTAGACGATTAATCCAGAAGTGAACTTACAAGCCGTGACTGCAGAAAACTTCTCGCATCATGCCAATGAGCTTCAAGGTTCTGGGATCACCAACGCGATAATATACCCGGTTTGCATCCTTGCGTGAAGCAAGAATACCCTTGTCTCTCAAAATAGCCAGATGTTGAGAGATGTTACTCTGGGAAGTGCCAACGTTTTCTACAATATCCTGTACACTGACTTCACGATCACCTAGTGTGCAAAGAATTTTCAGGCGCAGAGGATGAGACATTGCCTTGAGAGACCGTGATGCACGATCTATATCTTCGTCCTGAGTGATCAATGGTTCATGACTGTCGATCATATTAACGTTACCGTCAGGGGGCTGAGTTGAATTTTTACTAAATACTGTGCTCATAATATAAATTTAATACTGCCCTTTATAAGTGGAACATTATACAATAATACAGTGTTTATGAAGACCATGAAACAATTGTTTGTATTTAGATTCGATTAAATAACCGGTTTAACTTCATGGGTTTTGTGGTTTTAATAAAAAAGGTTAGACTCTGTCTAATCAAACAGTAAAGTAATTAGCAGAGAGATAGACTTAAAAACGATGTCAATAAGACCAAGACCTATGGCCCTGATAATACTCGACGGCTGGGGCTATAGTGAAAAAGTTGAGTATAATTCAATACTTGCAGCCAATACCCCCAATTGGGACAAGCTGTGGGCGCGTTATCCTCATACCCTGATTCGTACATCTGGCGCCGCTGTTGGCTTGCCTGCTGATCAAATGGGCAATTCCGAGGTAGGTCACTTGAATCTTGGTTCTGGTCGGGTTGTATATCAGGAATTTACACGCGTAAGCCGCGCTATCCGTACAGGGTCATTTTTTACTAACCGAACATTGACCGATGCGGTCGATGTTGCAATTGAAAATACAAAAGCAGTACATATACTCGGGTTATTATCGCCTGGTGGTGTACACAGTCACGAAGAGCAAATACATGCGATGGTCAAGCTCGCCATAGAGCGCGGTGCAAAAAAAGTTTATGTACATGCATTCCTGGATGGTCGCGACACTGCACCAAAAAGTGCACAGGCTTCTATCGAACGCATGGAGGCGGTATTTGACGAGTTGGGTGGCGGTACCTTTGCTTCCATAATTGGACGTTATTTTGCGATGGACAGAGATCATCGCTGGCCACGTATCAAGCTCGCTTATGACCTGATTTCACATGGTGAGGCTGAATTTAGCGCAACCAGTGCGCTCGAAGGCCTGAATATGGCGTATGAACGTGATGAAAACGATGAATTTGTACAGGCGACCACAATTGTACCTTCTGGCAAGCAGCCAGTGTCTATAGAAGATGGCGATGCAGTTATTTTTATGAATTACCGTTCTGATCGCGCGCGCCAGATTACTCGCCCGTTCATAGAAGATGACTTCGATTGCTTTGAAATTGGAAAAGCGCCTAAACTCGGTACATTTGCGAGTTTGACTGAATACAATGCCGAATTTAAAAACCCGGTGGCCTTTCCACCAGACAGAATGCGTAATGTATTTGGTGAATATCTGGCGAATCTGGGTATGAAACAGCTTAGAATAGCAGAAACCGAAAAATATGCTCATGTTACCTTCTTCTTTAATGGCGGTGTCGAAAAGCCGTATGAAGGTGAGGAACGTATTCTGATTAACTCGCCACAGGTTGCGACCTATGACCTGCAACCGGAAATGAACGCGCCGGAATTAACAGACAAGCTTGTTGATGCCATACATTCCGGAGAATATGATGTGATTATCTGTAATTATGCTAATCCGGATATGGTTGGTCATTCTGGCAATTTTGAAGCTGCTGTAGAGGCTATAGAGGCTGTGGATAAATGTATTGGACGTGTGAATGAAGCCATGCAGCACGCTGGCGGTGAAATGCTGATTACCGCGGATCATGGTAATGCCGAGATGATGCGTGATGAAGAAACGGGGCAACCACACACTGCTCATACCACTAATCTTGTGCCATTTCTTTATGTGGGTAGAGAAGCACAAATGGCCAGTTCAGGTTCGCTTGCCGATGTTGTACCCAGCATGATTTATTGTATGGGTATCGATAAACCATCGGAAATGACCGGGCATAGCCTTATGGAGTTTGTTGAAGAATGAGCCTGTCAGCAGGAAAGGGTTTTGGCCTGATCCCGCTGCGAGTCATTTCTATCCTGATTCTGGGTTTGGTATTACTACTGCCCGCAACTGTCCCGGCTGAACAGGACCCTCAGCGAGCGGCCGAGCTGAAGCTGCTGCAGCAACGAATAATCCAGTTGCGTAACAAGCTTGAAACCATCCAGAACAAAAAAAAACGCGTCAAGAATGAACTACGCAAGACAGAGAAGTCCATTAGTCGTATTAACCGCAAACTTCGTAAGTTGCGTCGACAGATTCGCCAGCAACGAAAAAAACTCAACGCCTTATATAAGGAGCGAACCCGGCTAAAAGCAAGTTTGAGTCGTCAGCGTAAGATGCTTGGAAGCCAGGTGCGCGCAAGTTATGTGATGGGACGACAGGAGCAGCTGAAAATTGTCCTGAATCAGGGTGACCCGTCTACACTCGCCAGAGCATTGGTTTATTTTGACTACCTTAATCGCTCCCGAACCCGGCAAATAAAGGATGTAATAGAAGAACTACAGCGCCTGCAGGCAGTCGAAGTCAGTATCACAGAAGAACAGAAGGTGCTTGAAGCCCTGCGTACTGATCAGGCCGATAGAAAAAAGACTCTGGTGACAAAGCGCAAGGTAAGAAAGCGGATTTTACAGGCACTAAAGCGTGAAATCAGGAGTAAAGGCAAAAAACTGGTGCGAATGTTGCAGAATGAGCAAGCATTGCAGCGTATTTTGAATGCAGTCGGTAAGGTGATGTCTGATATTCCGGATAGAAACCTGCAGGAAGAGTCATTTGCGAGTCGTAAAGGACACCTTAACTGGCCGACTGCAGGCAAAATCAAATCCCGTTTTGGCAGTCGTCGTGCAATTGGCAAGCTTCGCTGGAAAGGTATATTGATACAGGCCAGAAGCGGGAATGATGTTCACGCCGTAGCACGAGGACGAGTCGCATTTGCAGACTGGCTCAGGGGTTATGGTTTAATTATTATCCTCGATCACGGAGACGGATATATGAGCCTGTATGGCCATAATCAGAGTTTGTTCAAGGAAATAGGTGAATGGGTTGAGGAAGGTGAAACCATTGCAACGGTCGGTAATAGTGGCGGTCAAATCCGGAGTAACCTTTATTTTGAGTTACGATTTAAAGGAAAACCGATCAATCCGGTAAAATGGTGCAAGCGAACTCGCAGCGACATTGTGGGTCTCAATTAACGTTACTGCAGTTTTTTGATGCAGTAGCCAGTGAAAACATTCCAGAATTCCACAAGATATGCTATTTTCAGTGGAAGTAACCCGTAAAACCATGAGTCGTGGCAGGATGCAACGACAGGAGCACAGAATGAAAGTAAGGTCACAACACCTCATTATACTGACAAGCGGCGTCGTACTTGGCATATTATTGTCACTGGGACAAGGCGCATTTGCTACCAAGCAAGACAAGGCTAATGCAATTCCACTGGAGGCATTGCGCGCATTCACTGATGCCTATGCCAGAATCAAGAATGATTATGTAGAAGAAGTTGATGATAAAACGCTTCTGGAAAATGCGATTCGTGGCATGTTGACCGGACTGGACCCACACTCCAGTTATCTGAATGCAGAAGAATTCAAAGACCTGCAAATAGGAACGAGCGGTGAATTCGGAGGCCTCGGTATTGAAGTCGGTATGGAGTCAGGTTTTGTAAAGGTCATTTCTCCTATCGATGACACTCCGGCACAACGTGCAGGCGTACAATCGGGTGACCTGATCGTAAAACTGGATGACAAGCCTGTTAAAGGTATGACATTAAGTGATGCGGTTAAAGTTATGCGCGGCAAGCCAGGTTCAGTATTAACACTGACAATTGTGCGAGAGGGTGAACCCAAGCCACTTAAGATTTCTATTACACGTGCAGTCATTACCGTTCGTAGTGTAAAAAGCAAGGACCTTGGTAATGGCTTTGGATATGTTCGTATCAGTCAGTTCCAGACACATACTGCAGAGGCGCTGGTTAAAGAAATCAGTAAGCTGAAAAAAGCTAATGGTGGAAAGCTGAAAGGACTGGTACTTGATCTGCGTAATAATCCGGGTGGTGTACTTGGTGCATCTGTTGATGTATCAGATGCCTTTCTGAACAGTGGTCTGGTTGTTTATACAGAAGGCAGGGTTCAGGATTCACGTTTACGTTTCAGTGCAAAACCGGGTGACGTAATTGATGGCGCGCCAATGGTTGTACTGATTAACGGCGGCTCAGCCTCTGCTTCAGAGATTGTTTCCGGAGCATTACAGGATCACCACCGCGCTATTATTATGGGTACGCGCAGTTTTGGAAAGGGTTCAGTGCAAACAATAATGCCTGCACGTGGTGGCAGCGCAGTTAAGTTGACAACCGCTCGTTACTTCACACCCAGTGGGCGTTCTATTCAGGCAAAAGGCATTACGCCCGATATCGAAGTAGAAAGAGCAAAATTATCACTCAATAAAAAGAAGAATGCACTCTCACTGAAAGAAAAAGATCTTGCGCGTCACTTGACTAATGGTAGCAAGAAGAAAGCGCAGAAAAAAAGTAAAAAGAAAGAAGGCAGTAAATCAGAAGATCTTGCACAAAAAGACTATCAGCTTTTTGAGGCACTAAATCTGCTTAAAGGGCTATCTATTGCAAAGCAGCAGATTAAATAAATCAGCATGTTGAGCCAACGTAAAACAGCAGGTATTTTAAGCCTGCTGTTTTTTATATCGCTTGCATCATTGCGTGTACAAGCCGTTGGCGCACAGTCACCTGTCATTAGCATTATTATCGATGATCTTGGAAGCAATAATCCACGTCATGAACAAGTAGTGCGGCTGCCAGGAGCGATTGCCTGTTCATTTTTACCAATGAATGATGCAACAGTGCGTCTTGCCAAGCTCGCACATAGTTATAATAAAGAAATTTTATTACATATCCCGATGGAATCAGTGAATCGAAACCCGATGGGTCCGGGCGGTCTGTCTCTTGATATGACCAAACGTGAATTTCTCTGGACAATGCAGAGAGACCTGGCGTCAGTTCCACATGTGAGTGGTATAAATAATCACATGGGCAGTCTGTTAACACGTCATCCCGGGCACATGGTATGGTTGATGAAGGAAATGAAACGTAATGGAAAATTATTTTTTGTAGACAGTCGTACGACGAATGCGAGTGTTGCCATGAAGGTAGCAGTGCAGGAAGGTGTCCCAAGTATGCAGCGCGATATTTTTCTTGACCATGACCCTGATATAAACTCCATCCGTAAGCAGTTTTTACGCCTGATATCGCGGGCACATAATAAAGGCACAGCACTTGCGATAGGCCACCCTTACCCAAATACTGTTAAGGTACTCAGGGAAATGCTACCGCAACTTGAGAAAATGGGGGTCAGGCTCGTTCCGTTATCTGAATTACTCAAGTTTAAAAGTAAGAGGCAAAAAACATGGCAAGCGTTATTGTCCCACTCGCAGAAGGCTGTGAAGAACTCGAAGCCATAACAATACTTGATTTGCTGGTACGTGCGGGTGTTACAGTCGTTTCAGCAGGTCTGAACAGTGGACCTGTAAAGTGCGCCAGGGGTACAGTTATAGTCCCTGATATGACACTGGATGATGCACTCAAGCAGGATTATGACATGATGGTTCTGCCGGGCGGACTACCGGGGGCAGATCATCTCATGCAAGACAAACGTATACAACAAAGACTGAAGGAAATGAATAGCAGGAATGAATTTATCGCTGCAATATGTGCTGCACCCAAAGTACTGGCCAGCGCAGGTTTATTAACGAATAAAAAAGTTACTTGTTATCCGGGCACACTGGATGCATTTGACATCGAAGGTCTTCAGGTCAGTGAGAACGCAATTGAGAAGGACGGAAATGTGATTACCTCGCGTGGCCCGGGTACGGCAATGGATTTTACCTTACATCTTATTGAAGTACTAACCTCAGCAGCAAACAGAAAAGAAGTAGAACGGGCACTGAAACGATAATAAGCAGGGAAAAGTGAAAGTAATAGAGATCATTACCGATGCTGGGCATGTTGATACCGTAAAAAGTATGGCCGCGCAATATGAACTACTGGATTTCTGGCATAGTGCGACAGATGAAGACGGACGCGTTAGTATGCGTGTCCTTGTACAGCCAGATCAGCGCCAACGTGTTATGGACAGTTTGCAAGGGATGCTTTCTGCCAGCGAAGAGTCGCATGTGATTATTTATGAAACAGAAGCGGTCTGGCCTCTTCCGCAAAAAAAAGAAGAAGAAAATGAAAAAAAAGCATCGTCAACAACTATAACAAGAGAAGAGCTATACAATAAAATAGAACAGGGTGCGAACCTTGATGGTAACTTTTTGTTGCTTGTGCTTCTGTCGACAATCGTTGTTGCCATTGGACTGATTAAAAATAATATTGCTGTAGTGATCGGTGCTATGGTAATTGCACCTTTACTCGGGCCAAATATGGCCCTGGCGCTTAGCACCGCACTGGGTGATAGAGTGCTAATGTGGCGGGCATTAAAATCTAATATCGCAGGGGTCAGCCTTGCCTTTTTACTATGTTGGTTGCTGGGGGTGAACTGGACAGGCAGTCTGGAAAGTGCTGAATTGATATCACGCACGTTTGTTCGACTTGATGGCGTGGTTCTTGCCCTGGCCTCCGGTTTTGCGGCAGCATTGTCGTTAACGACGGGATTATCTTCTGTGCTGGTAGGTGTAATGGTTGCGGTTGCATTGTTACCACCAACAGCTACAGCAGGTATCATGCTAGGTGCTGGAAAGTATGATCTTGCAATGGGCGCTTTTTTGTTACTGTCGGTGAATGTTGTCTGCGTCAATCTTTCAGCAAATATTATATTTTTACTGAAGGGTGTCAGACCAAGGACCTGGCTGGAAAAGAAAAAGGCACGACAGTCCTATGTTTTGTTTTTGCTGGTATGGGTCGTTTCCCTGGCAATTTTAACTGCTGTAATATATTACAAGTTCAGTAACTAGGTATAGTGAGCCGCAAAATTAACATGTTTATAGGTATTATTATGTGCCTTATACTTGAGTTTAATGACTGATGCTGGATGTCAGGCTGACAAGATTAAGGAAGTCATGCCGGTAGCCATAGGGGTCTTTACCGAGTGAATGTTTTGCCAGTCCGGGAATGGCAGTGTAACTCAGAGAGTTAATGTATTTACTGTTACGCAAACGCTGGGTAAATGCAGCAACCGCTGCCGAAAAGCGATAGTTAACACTGGTATTTGTCAGCTGCGGTATAATTTGCTTGCGGGTGATTATTTTTTCTATCAGCTGGCTGCTGGTGTTCCCAGGTTTTTTAAAGCGCAGACGCAGCAAGGCAACTTCATTTGAAAATATATTCTCAGTTACCGGTTTCTGTTTGTGATAACGAAAATTATCAAGCCTGCTTCCCTTGCTACCCTTTAAGGTAATTTCATAAATTGCGCTGACAGTGTGTCCAGCGTCTATATCACCGGCATCATCCTTGTCAGTACATAAGTCATCTTTTTGAGTAGACGAATCTCGTAGCCAATCAGCCTGTATTCAGACACAACGTCTGGGCAGGCTGGTTAATGACATCCTTGATATAGAAAAAATCGAATCAGGAAAGATGGAATTTTATTTGTCTGAAACAGATTTAAATATGTTGATGACTGAAGCTGTTCAGGGTAACAGAGCTTATGCAGACGGTTATGGTGTGGAGTTGTTTCTGGTTCCTGTACCCGAACGAATGATAGCAGTTGATAAGGACAGGATCAGACAGGTGCTGGACAACCTGATTTCTAATGCAATTATATTTTCAGACAAGGGTGACGTGGTTACTATAAAAGCGTTGATAGAGCAGCAAGGCATAAGGATTGAAGTAAGAGATAATGGACCAGGAATCAGTGAATCATTTCGGCCACATATTTTCAAAAAATTCTCACAGTCAGACTCTTCAGATACACGCAAGAATAGTGGCGCCGGCCCTGGCTTGAGTATCATTGAAGCCCACGGTGGAGAGATAGGTTTCATTTCAGAAGAAATTAATGGGGCAATTTTTTATATTGTTCTTGATGCGGTTACCCGGATGCGTATTGCCAGAGATGCGGAATAATTTCTAGCGTGTTTTATCTTCGAGGTCACCCAGACACAAAACGAGAGTATTGTAAGATTCACGCAAGTTGAACATGACTTTTGCAGGTGCATTCGCTATGTCAAGAAAACTATTGCAGGAACGACATGCATTATTAAGTTGCCAGGATAATTCATTCATCATCAGCTCAATTTCATTGAGTTCAACAATTGCACCTGCGTCGGGTTTTTTTATCAGCTGTGAAAGCCACTGATTCATTTCATCCCTGACCAATCCTGACTGGGTCATCATGTTGAGTACATTGTGTGTTACCTTGTATAAAGACTGGCCTTTATTTCCAGTCAGCTCCAGTGTGAGTCCAAGAACATTATTTTTATCCAGACTATCTATTGCTTCTCGTAATGCTTCACCACGAACCAGCAGTTGTCCTGCCCAGCCACTGATATTGCGTGTATCTGGAAGTGCTGGTTTGAGTCCTGATTGTTTGAGTATTGAATTCAGGGTTTTATAGACATCATAAAAATAGGTATGTGCATTCAATTGTAAATAAGGCAGCAGGTTGAACATATTACGGCCATGTTTTTCAAATTGATGAATACGGATTGAATAAATACTATCAGCAAGGCCGACAACCTGACCGAGTATGCCCAGTGTTGTATCATTTTTACTAACAGGGTAACCACTGCCGTCACATCTTTCGTGATGTTCCAGAACAGCAGATATAACATCATCAGGAATAACACTGTGTTTTTCCAGCATCAATTTCCCTATTACCACATGACTTTGGATGGCGCGCCAGTCAGCAGCACTCAGTGCGCCCTTTTTACGCAATATATCAGGGGATAAGTGAATGAAACCAATATCATGTAACAACCCCGCAAGATAGGCTTCAGCCAGAACCGCTTTGTTGGAGCCCATTTGCATGGTGATCAACACTGACAGCCAGGCACAAAACACAGCTTTATCTATTTGTTCGGGCATTTGCTCCTGCATTACGGTCAGCTTTTGGATAACGATCGGTGGCAGTTTAGTGAGCGTAAAAATGGCCTTGCATGTATCTGAAAATTTCAGTTGCTCATGGATGCATTTCAGGTCTGAATGCTTTTCCAGCAGCGAGAGTAATTTATTATATAGAAAGAGATTATCCAGGCTATCCGAGAGAGTGATGCTTTCTTCGATTGGCCTGGTCAGTTTGTGTTGTATCAGGCGCTCAGCGGTTTTCTTATTGATGCGCATACCTTTTTTGCACAGCAATATTCCATTGTTATTAACAATATCATCATTGGAAATGACTTCTTTGGATTCGTTGACCTCGGCAAGGTGTTCTGCGTAATGGTCATCAATATCATCTAGAACTTCAACGGCATCTGACATAGGGCATTGATTTTTATCATTAATAATAGTTGTTATATAATCTGGGTTCAGGTGACTACTGTCCTGGAAAAAGAAAGTAAGTCGGGTTTAATAGTAATTATCGGCTGGCTAACAAAAAAGTTAAAATAATTTCGCTGAGATAACCATTGTCATTGGTAATTAAGAGTATTTTGTATTAAATAACAGTCGCTTATATATTACCTGGGGGTAGAGAAAGGGCGATATTGAATATCAAGAACGGTGTAGCTTTCCGAGCCCCGGGGTAGCTCAACGCTAAATGTGTCATCAATGGTTTTCCGTAACAGTGTTTTGGCAAGGGGTGAATCCATGCTTATCCAGCCTTTTTGAGGTTCAAATTCATCAGGGCCGACGATACGGTATTCGTGTGTATTTCCTTCAGAGTCTTCGAGCCTGACCCAGGCACCAAAGTAGGCTCGCTGGGTATCATCCGGTGTTTGGTGAACAATGGTTAGCGCTTCCAGACGCTTACGTAAAAAACGTACGCGTCGGTCAATTTCATAGAGTTGTTTTTTTCCATAGATGTAATCAGCATTCTCCGAGCGATCACCCTGAGCTGCAGCCTCGGAAACCTTGCGAGTGACCTCGGGTCGTTTTTCACGCCACAGATAGTCGAGTTCTCTGGCCAGGGTCGCATGACCTTCGGGGGTAATGTAGGGTGAGCCAGGTGTTTGTGGTGCGCGGTAACGTCCCATAGCTTTAGAGTAAGCGCGCTAATCCCTGTTACCGGAAAAGGCACGATAGAGTAATATAATGCCGATAGTGCCAAAAACAGTCACGCTGACCGGAAGTCCAAAAAGTGTTTCAGGAGAATAGTTATACATGCCGAGTAAAATAGCCGAGCTGATAATAAAACCTGCTCCTGCAATGGCATTAATAATACGTCGGTTACTATTTTTAATATCTTCGCGAATTTTTTCCAGTTGATCTGACTTATAGTTTATCTCAAGGTTGCCATCAACAGCCTTGCGCAGGTAGTCATGCATTAATGCAGGTATTTCGGGCATTTTTTCTGACCAGGTCGGCATGTTGGCACGCATTCGCTTGAGAAATGCGGTCGGACCAATTTGCTCTTTCATCCAGCGCTCAAGGAATGGTTTTGCAGTCGTCCACAGATCAAGGTCGGGGTAAAGTTGACGCCCGAGGCCTTCGATATTTAACAGGGTTTTTTGTAGCAACACCAGTTGTGGTTGCACCTCCATATTAAAACGACGCGCGGTCTGAAAAAGACGCAATAAAACCTGGCCGAAAGAAATATCTTTTAAAGGGCGGTTGAAATTAGGTTCACAAACGGCCCGGATTGCAGACTCAAATTCATCTACACGTGTGGATGAAGGAACCCAGCCGGAATCCAGGTGCAGCTCGGCAACACGGCGATAGTCACGATTAAAAAAGGCGAGCAGGTTTTCAGCCAGATAACGCTGATCGTCAGGTGTTAATGTGCCAATAATTCCAAAGTCAACGGCAATATACTGACCCTGGTCAGATACAAAAATATTACCAGGGTGCATGTCAGCGTGAAAAAAGTTATGTGAAAAAACCTGGGTATAAAATATTTCAACACCCTGCTCCGCGAGCGTTTTCATATCTATGCCTAATGCCCTGAGTTTTTCTACTTCTCCGACAGGTGTGCCATAAATACGCTCCATAACCATGACATTGCGTTTGGCATAGGGCCAGTACACATGTGGTACATAGAGCATGTCCGAGTTTTCAAAATCGCGTCCGAGCTGAGTTGCGTTTGCTGCTTCACGGACAAGGTCGAGTTCATCGAAAATAACTTTTTCGAATTCGGCAACAATTTCCAGCGGGTGCAATCGTTTTCCGTCGGCCCAGTATTTTTCAGCAAGGCCTGCTATTAGATACATCAAGCTCAGGTCGCGGCGAATAATTTTTTCAATATTTGGACGCAGAACTTTTATAACAACCTTGTCGCCTTCGTGAAGCGTTGCGGTATGTACCTGTGCAATCGATGCTGAAGCAAGTGGAGTTTCATCAAACTCGGCAAAGCATTCATCGATAGGTTTGTCGTATGCTTTTTCTATAATAGCTCGAGCCTGATCACCCGGAAAAGCAGCGACCCTGTCTTGAAGTTTAGCCAGTTCTTCTGCAATATCATCAGGCAGCAGATCACGGCGGGTTGACAGTATTTGCCCGAATTTGATAAAAATTGGCCCCAGCTCTTCAAGCGTAAGACGAATACGTTTGGCTCGTGGCCCACGTTTGAACCGGACCCAGTTCCAGGGTGCGAGATAAAACAGAAAGCGGATCGGGCGAAATAAATGCGCCGCGAAAATGACTTCATCAAGGCCATGTTTAACGAGTACACGGTTAATGTGCAGCAGGCGCAGAACTTGTGACGGCCTGATCAAGAGTGTGATTCCGTAATGTGTTGTTGCAAACGTTGTATGCGTGCCTGTATACGTTCAACATCATTATGTGTTGTTGCAACATGGACACTGAAATCTTCGAGTTCAAAAGCACTGACGACGAGATCGGATTCTTCTACGGCATATTCACCTGTATCTTTTAACAGGCTGTCACGGGTTTGTTGTCCCCAGTTTAAAAGTGACCTGAAGCTGCGCCCGATCTGATGCGCGATGACATCGCCTGTCAGGTGTGACAGATGTTCTTCCCAGTCTATATCCAGATGTTTGAGGATACGATTGAATTGCTGCCCTGTTTCTATATCCCCTGTTATTTTTACATCACCTGAGAAAAGCTGTTGTTCACCCCTATCACTCAGGCTCATGCGTAGCAATGAAAAAGGTGCGCCGCTGACATGTGTATCTGCATTGCCTTCAAAGTGAGACATGATATGTACCTGGCTTGCAGTCGGTAAAAAGTACAGGCTCATATCAAGCCCAAGAATATCAATGGCGATGACTTTGCCTTCAAGCCGTGCCAGTTGCGCCTTACCCATCGGATCAAGTGCAACATAGCGATTGAATGCTGTTTCCAGTGCTGCGGTTAATGTGACAGGTAGGTTCATTGTTTGATTCAGAATTTGTAACCGCGATGTAAAGCAACAATGCCGCCGGTCAGATTATGATAACTACAATCTTCAAAACCTGCATCCTGCATCATTTTTTTCAAGGTATGCTGGTCAGGGTGCATACGAATGGATTCCGCGAGGTAGCGATAGCTGTCTTCATCATTGGCAATCAGTTTTCCCAGCTTGGGTAGTAATTTGAATGAATAAAAATCATAAACAGGTTTCAGTCCTGGTGTAACCGGCCTGGAAAACTCCAGCACCAGCAGTCTGCCACCGGGTTTTAAAATCCGGTACATCGAACGCAGTGCCATGTCTTTATCGGTGACGTTGCGCAGGCCAAAGGCAATGGTAATGCAGTCGAAGGTATTATCCGGAAAAGGCAGGTATTGTGCATCTGCCTGCACATAATCAACATTACCCATTACGCCTTTGTCAATCAAACGCGAGCGCCCGTTACCGAGCATGGACGCATTAATATCAGACAAAATAACCTGCCCCTGTTGACCGACCAGGGATGCAAATTTCAACGTCAGGTCACCGGTGCCACCCGCAATATCCAGAACCTTCTGGCCACTGCGTACACCACTGAGTTCAATAGTAAAGCGTTTCCACAGGCGATGTATGCCAAATGACATCACGTCATTCATCAGGTCATATTGATCAGCTACCGAATGAAAAACCTCGGCGACCTTGCCGGCTTTCTCTTCAACCTTTACGTTTTTAAAACCGAAGTGGGTGGTATCGTCTTGATTCTGCTTGTTTTGCATAGTATGCCGGCTCTCTAAATTGGTGCGGTCATTTTAAAGCATGCGCGCTACAAAATACAGGCGTGAGCAATAAGCTGGCTAACAGAATTCTATTAGCCAGCTTATTGAGCTTTGATAGACAGAGGGGGCTAAAATTATTTTGCAGGGCGGGAGACGTCTTCGCGAGACATGCCTGCTTCATCAAGTCGTTTCAGGTAGTTTTTCCAGTTGCTGTCATGGTTTTTGCCGAGGTTATACAGCGTTTCCCAGGAATAGATGCCTGAGTTATGGTCATCATCAAAATGCAGGCAGATGGCGTAGTTGCCAACTTGCTCGATTTTGGTGATGCCGACACTCTCCTTGCCCGATTGCAGCACTTCTTCGCCCGGAGCATGACCTTGAACTTCAGCCGAGGGTGAAAAACAGCGCAGGTATTCGCAGCTGTATTCAAATTTTTGGCCATCATCAAAGCTGATTTCCAGTACATTTGATTTCTGGTGCAGATTAATTTCTTCGGGTTTAGGGGTTTTGCTCATGATATTGCTCCAATATCCTAAAGAATGTAGCGGCTCAGGTCCTGATCCTGAGATAACTCACTCAAATATTTATTGACATAGTCCTGGTCAATTGTCAGGGTTTCACCGCTGTGATCAGGTGCTTCAAAAGAGATAGTTTCCAACAGGCGCTCAACCACTGTGTGCAGGCGGCGCGCGCCAATATTTTCTGTGTTTTCATTAACTTGCCATGCTATTTCGGCAAGACGTTTGATCGCATCCTCGCTGAATTCCAGCTTCACACCTTCGGTTTGCATCAGTGCGGTGTACTGCTCGGTTAATGATGCATCCGGCTCGGTCAGGATGCAGATGAAGTCTTCTACACTTAAAGCCTGTAGTTCAACGCGGATAGGCAGGCGGCCCTGTAGTTCAGGGATCAGGTCAGAAGGTTTGCAAAGGTGAAATGCCCCCGAGGCAATAAACAGAATATGATCCGTTTTAACCATACCGTATTTGGTGCTGATAGTGCAGCCTTCAACCAGTGGTAACAGGTCACGCTGAACACCCTCACGTGAAACATCCGGTCCACCACCGGCATCGGCACGCTTGGCGACCTTGTCTATCTCGTCCAGAAACACGATACCATTTTGCTCAACGTGTTCTACCGCACTGAGTTTCAGCTCGTCTTCATTCACCATTTTGGCCGCTTCTTCTTCAATCAATACCTTGCGCGCATCAGTAACCTTGAGTTTACGCGTACTTGTTTTCTGGTTACCCATATTCTGAAACAAGCCCTGCAGCTGATTAGTCATATCTTCCATGCCCGGAGGAGCCATTATCTCTACGCCAATCGCTGCCTGAGTAACTTCAATTTCAATTTCCTTATCGTCCAGATCACCCTGACGGAGTTTTTTGCGTAATTTCTGACGTGTTTCATTGTTGACAGGCGCATCTGTCTGCTCAGTGAAGCCAAACGAAGTATCTGGCATGGGCAGCAGTACATCCAGAATACGCTCTTCAGCCGCATCTTCTGCGCGGTTGTGAACCTTTTTCATTTCTGATTCACGTGTCATTTTTATGGAGTAATCTACAAGATCGCGAATTATAGACTCAACATCGCGACCAACATAGCCTACTTCAGTGAATTTAGTTGCTTCTATTTTGATAAATGGTGCGTTCGCAAGTTTGGCCAGACGTCGGGCTATTTCAGTTTTACCCACACCCGTCGGCCCTATCATGAGGATATTTTTTGGCGTAATTTCAGCTCGTAGCGACGCTTCGACGTTCATTCGACGCCAGCGGTTACGCAGCGCGATAGCCACCGCACGCTTGGCATCATGCTGGCCAACTATGTGTTTATCCAGTTCCTGTACAATTTCTCGGGGTGTCATTTCAGACATTCAATATTACTCCAGCGTGCTTGTGTCACTTGCTTGTTAGTATTCAAGTTCTTCAATCGTGTGGTTATGATTGGTATAAATGCAGATATCTCCGGCGATATGTAAGCCTTTTTCGACGATCTCGCGTGCATCCAGCCTGGTATTGTCCAGCAAGGCACGTGCTGCAGATTGAGCAAAAGGTCCGCCGGAGCCAATCGCCATCAGACTGTCTTCGGGTTCAATCACATCGCCATTACCGGAAATAATCAACGAAGCATCCTGATCTGCCACAGCTAACAATGCCTCAAGGCGACGTAAAACCCGGTCAGTACGCCAGTCTTTGGCCATCTCGACAGCGGCACGGGTTAAATTACCGCCATGCTGCTCCAGCTTGCCTTCAAATCGTTCAAACAGGGTAAACGCATCTGCGGTACCGCCTGCAAACCCGGCTATCACCTTGTCATGATAAAGGCGTCGTACCTTACGTGCATTGCCCTTCATGACGGTGTTACCCAGGCTTACCTGACCATCACCACCAATAACAACCTTGCCATTTCGCCGAACCGAAAGAATGGTAGTGCCTCGAAATTGTTCCAATGCCTTGTCCTCAATCATCGAAAGTGCGTGATTATACACGAAAATATGCAGGCTAAATGCCACAGTTTGCGTGGTAAATTCAGCGCAGCTATGTGTTATGGGGTCAAAGTATGTATTTTCAATGGTTACTTATATGCTCTTTCTCTTTGAAAGGTACATCCTCACAAGGCGGAAGAACAAAAACCTGCTGAAAACGTTACAGTGTTTTTTATGGAGTATTCTGAAATATTTGTGCTCAGTGTAAAATTGACGTTAATTATCATAAGTGTATATATTCAAGCCATACATTATGGTAAAGCCCCTATTTTGGAGAAAAGATGAGATTCTTGCTGATAGTGTCAATATTAACGAGTTTTTCTGTGTTGGCAGATGTTGCGCCCAATAAGCGCAAAGAGGTTCAGCATTTACTGGATTTTGTGAAGAATTCGGATTGTGTCATGGACCGTAATGGCTCGGAGTATAAAACCGTAGATGCAGTGAATCATATTCAGCGAAAGTATAATCATTTTCGCAGAGAGATTCATTCGACAGAAGACTTCATTCGTTTGTCAGCGACAAAAAGCACGATGAGCGGCAAGTACTACACTGTAAAATGTCCCGGGTATAAACAACAGCAAACACGCACCTGGTTATTAAAAGAACTCGAAATGTACCGGATAAAGCGGCGTTTCTGATGTCTGTGCTATCAAAAAGTCTGGCGGCCTGGGAAAGCCCAAAATTCAGTCAGACGTTATTGCAGGAATTGCGTGCATTAAAACCGGGTGTGTTGCCACTGCATGGTGAAGGTGGCTTGATTGATTTCAGCGAGATCACCATCAGCATTACAAAACTAGGCAGTGATGAAGATTGTTTGAAAGTGAGGGTCGGGGTATTTTTTAGCGAAATAGTCGCTGGCGGTAGTTGTGGTTTTGAGTCGGAGCCACAGCAGAAGTATTGCGATGTTCAGATTAAGATAGATCGTAAGACGGGTGAGGCGATATTTACGATTTGTTAATGTGTTGTGCTAATTTTGCTTTACAATGAGGGAATGGAGAAGTTAATTTACCTGCATGGCTTAGTCTTGATTGCTTTTCTTCTTCGCCCGCGGATGCGCCTTGTCATACACCTGTGCAAGGTGTTGAAAATCAAGATGGGTATAGATCTGGGTAGTGCTGATATCAGCATGACCAAGCAGTTCCTGCACTGCACGTAAATTGCTGCTGGATTCAAGAATGTGTGATGCAAATGAATGACGTAGTTTATGTGGATGTAATCGACTGTCCAGCCCCTGGCGCATGCCCCACTGTGCCATGCGGTGTTGAATAGTTCTTACGCTCAGGCGTTTGCCTTTCGGGCTGATAAATAAGGCAGGTTCATTTTCATTACCTGTCAGGCTGCGCTTGTCATACCATGTTTTTATCGCATCCCGTGCCATCCTCCCAACGGGAACTATGCGTGTTTTATTACCTTTTCCTGTTACGCTGATGGTTCCATCTTTCAGGTCAAGGTCATTAATATTAGTCAAAACCAGCTCTGAAATACGCAGGCCCGAAGAGTAAAGTAGTTCCATGATCGCACGGTCTCTAATCTCAAGATCATTGCTTGGTTTAAAATTAAATAACTGACTGACTTGATCTACGTCCAGCGTTTTGGGTAGTGGGCGTGCTTGTTTGGGGGCTTTGATGCTTGCTGCAGGGTTCAGTTTTAATAGCTGTTCTCGTATCAGAAAATTAAACAGGCTGCGTATGCTGGAAAGCAGGCGACGTAAACTACTTGCTCCAAGACCACGACGATGATGCTTGTTGATAAAGTCACGCACAATGAAACTATCAATCTGCTGCCAGTCAGTTATGTTTTGTTGCTGGCAATAGTCAATGAAGAGATTCAGATCACGTTTATAATGCTTCAGGGTTAACGGTGATAGCTGTTTTTCATACTGGATATGCTCAAAAAAGTCACGGGTATCAAGTGAGCATGTGGTCATATTACTCAGATATAGCGTTGGAATGCATGCGTAATCACTTCAGACATCTGGTTCAGGTAGATAGTACCCATGCCTGAATGAAAGCGTGCGTGATCATTACTGCCGATGGCGATCATGCCGAGTTTTCCGTGTTGGCCCAGTGGCATTAACACAGATGATTTGATCAGATTTGCATTGTCACTGAACAAAAATTCGAGTTGTTCCTGTTTGAGTCGACCGCATAAAGGCCGGCTTGCATTGAAGAAATTTTCAAACAGACGTTCAACCCGTTCATTGCGTTCGAAAATCGTATTGTTGAGGCTGATAGCATTGGTGGTATCAGAGGCGAATAAATATACCTTGACCCATTGTGCATGAAATTCACGGGTAAACAATTTTTCAAGTAGTTGTATGGTCTCATCAGCAGACCGGGTATCGATCAGTGAAAGCGTGAGTTGATGCATGCGCTCATTGAGGCGGTCATTATCACGAGCAACGTTAATCAGTTCTTTTAGTTTCTGACGCAGTTCGGTATTTTGCTGGCGAAAGCGGTTGATCTGAAATTGCAGGATAGAAGCTGCATCACCGGTCTGGTGAGCGATATTCAATTTCAGCAGCAAGGCTTCATGCTGCCTGAAGAAATCAGGGTTTTGCTCCAGATATTCGGCTACTGACTGATCGGTAAGTGAGTTCAGTGCATATTCTGTTTTTTTTGTCAGACTCATAACTGGATTGTCCCCTCAAAGACACTTTCAGCCGGGCCGGTCATCATGATGGGCTGATTGACCCCTTGCCATTGGATAATTAATTGTCCTCCGTGTAGGTTTACCACAACACGGCTGTGAAGCCAAGCTCGCTGGATCCCTGATACTACGGCAGCACATGCGCCCGTACCACACGCGAAGGTCTCTCCGCTGCCTCTTTCCCAGACGCGCAGGTTGATTTCGTCTTCACTGATGACTTGCATGAAGCCGGCATTAACACGATTCGGGAAACGCGGATGATGTTCAATCAGGGGTCCGAGTTCAGTTACCGGAGCAGACTCGGTATTATCCACACGCAGAACTGTATGTGGATTGCCAATAGAAACAACACCGACGGAGTATGTCTGGTTATTGATGTCAAGCGCATATTCATTGGCAACATGATCTGCCTGAAACGGTATCTCTTCGGGGTCAAAGCGGGGTATGCCCATATTGACCGTGACCTGATTGTTGTCTTCACATGACAGGGTGATATCGCCAGAACGGGTTTGAACCGCAATCTGTTTTTTGTCGGTCAGACCCTTGTTGCGTACAAAAAGTGCAAAGCAACGAGCACCATTGCCACATTGTTCAACTTCACCTCCATCTGCGTTAAAAATACGGTAGCGAAAATCAACCTGATCAGAATCGGGGGGTTCAACCAGCAAAATCTGGTCGCAACCTACCCCGAAACGACGATTTGCAATAAAACGCAGTTGTTCAGTGCTCAGGTCGACTGACTGGTTGATAGCATCGATAACCACAAAGTCATTGCCGAGGCCGTGCATTTTTGTAAAATGAAGTAACATGTTTTGATTATCCATTAAACAGTATTATGTATCCAGTGTCAGAGAACGGCGTTTTTTGATGATGGGCGACACAGGAATCCCGATATGGGAGATTATAGAAAATGAATAATCGTGATGTACGAATCTGTTTTGTGGGCGACTCGTTTGTGAATGGCGTGGCCGATCCATTATACCTGGGCTGGGTCGGGCGTCTATGCCAGACAATCAGGCAGAAAGGTTTTGACCTTACAGCTTATAATCTCGGTATTCGACGTAATACATCAGCCGATATTCTCGCACGTTGGCAACAGGAGTGTGATTGCCGTTTATCCGATACAGCAGAGAGCTGGGTTGTTTTTTCACTGGGTGTGAATGATAGCGTGATAGAAAACGGACGTTGCCGCGTGAGTGAAGCTGACAGTGAAAAAAATGTGCGCAAGCTAATACAAGGTGCACGTAAACAATATCAGGTTTTGATGATTGGACCACCGCCGATTGATGATAAGGAGCAAAATCAGCGCATTGGACTGCTGGATTCTGTTTTTCAGACGGTCTGCGAGCAAGAATCGGTCGCCTACCTGTCTGTTTTTGATGTGCTGGGAAAAGATCCTCTCTGGAGACAGCAGGTTGGTATGAACGATGGTGCCCATCCAGGAGCCGAGGGTTATGGTTTGCTCGCAGGGTTGATCGGTGATTACTTCATCAAATTGTTGTAGTCACGATAAATACAGCGGTCCATCACAACAAATATACCCGCAGTCTGGGCACGTGCGGCGGCCTGTTGATCGATAACACCGTCTTGTAGCCATATTGCCGGAATTTTCAGACGAATACATTCATCAACAATCTCACTGACATATTCAGATGCACGAAAAACATCAACCAGATCAATCGGCCCTGTAACCGCAGACAGTTCAGGACAGGCTTTTTCGCCTAATACCTCGTCAATAGCAGGCCGAACAGGAATGATGTGATAGCCAAATCGTTGTAATGCAGCAGCTACTTTATGACTGGGTCTGCTGGTTTTGGGTGACAGGCCGATGACAGCAATGTGCCTGATGGTTTTGAGCAGATCCCTGATAGCCTCTTCCGAAGGCGCGATATAGGCAGTGCTCATGCAGGTAATGTGCTTTCACCGCTCATCAGGTCATCAATATCTTCACGCTTTCGGACGAGGGCAGCCTGATCACCATCAACCATGATTTCGGCAATACGTGGACGCGAATTATAGTTTGAGCTCATGCTAAAGCCATACGCACCTGATGATCGCACCGCGAGTAAATCACCCTCAGCGATCGCAAGTTCCCTGTTTTTACCCAGAAAATCACCTGTTTCACAAATGGGGCCGACAACATCATATAGAGTTGCTGCCACGTCGGTGCGTCTTTGGACCGGAATAATTTCCTGCCAGGCAGAGTACAGTGCGGGTCGCAGCAAGTCGTTCATTGCCGCATCAACAATGGTGAAGTTTTTTTGTTCGGTCAGTTTTAAATATTCTACGCGCGTGACCAGTATCCCTGCATTACCCACAATAGCGCGCCCGGGTTCTATTAATATTTCCAGCTCACGATCACCCAGCGCGGTGAGTACGGCATGTGCGTAATCAGCCGGTTTTGGTGGGTTTTCGTTCTGGTAGCGAATGCCGAGGCCGCCGCCGATATCGAGGTGATGAATCTGTATGCCATCATCTGCAAGCTGGTCAATGAGCGCAAGTACGAGGTTGAGTGCATCAATAAACGGGGCTGTTTCAGTTAGTTGTGAACCAATATGACAGTCCACGCCCTGGATAGAAATCCCTGGCAGACCTGCAGCGTGTCGATAAATATCTGCAGCACGGGTTATATCAATGCCAAATTTGTTTTCTTTCAGACCGGTGGATATATAAGGATGTGTACCCGCATCTACATTTGGATTAACGCGAATAGAGATCGGTGCTGTTTTCCCCATTTCCGTTGCTATTGCTGAGAGGCGATCCAGCTCGGCCTCAGATTCTACATTGAAGCAACGAATACCGGCATTAAGAGCAAGCTTCATTTCTACAGTTGACTTGCCCACACCCGAAAAGACTATTTTTTCTGCCTGTCCACCTGCGTGTAATACGCGTTGCAGTTCACCACCGGAAACAATATCAAAACCAGACCCCATTCTGGCCATTACATTGAGTACTGCGAGATTGGAGTTAGCTTTGACCGCATAACACACAAGGTGCGGGTAAGCCCCGAATGCCTGATCAAATGAATTCCAGTGGCGTTCTATAGTTGCCCGTGAATAAATATAACAAGGGGTTCCATATTCTGCTGCGAGATGTGCAACATCAACGTTTTCGGCCATGAGCCGGTCATTTTGGTAGGTAAAGTAATCCATGAATTTCTCAGCGACCTGGTTTTTGAGTATTTTGATGCGTGTCAGGCAGAGTGAGGTCACCTTTTTTACCACATGCGGATAACATGGACGAGGTGCCCAGAACCATAACTACAATCAGGAATAAATATTTGGCCCAGCAGGTATTCATTTTAAAATAGTGTCCAGTCGCTTATCATAATCGCTAATAGCCGGATTCTACCTTTATTAGGGTTGCTCAGGCAAGATTGGTACAGAGTGGCATGTTTACTGCACTGAATATCAGATTAATGAAATTAACTTCATTCAGGGTTGCAATTTGCGTCTAAAGACAAATATTTTTCTATGGGTATTGCTTGCATCTGTATTGCCGATGGCCGTTTTGGCGCTGGTAGCGATTACCTATAGCGAGCAACAATACCTGAAAGATGTCAGTCATGAATTTAATGCAAGCCTGAGCAATATCGTCTCCGAGATCGACAGACGTTTGTATTATGAGCGCCAGATGATCCTGTCATTGTCACGCAGTGCTACCATGCAACAGTACCTTCCTATATTAAAAAGTGTTACACAGGGCGACTTGCACCCCAGGTATTTTCAACGCTCGGAACAGCTGGAAAAATTTCTGTCAGGATTTCAGGGGGTAGTGCCAGGGTTTCGATCAATTCGTGTGCTGGACGCAGAAGGCAATACCATGATCAAGGTAAGACTCGGTATTGGTATTGTGGGACGGGGCGATGGTCTGGAAAGCTCCCCTTATGCAGAGGATGAGATTGAAGCCCCCGCTTTTGTAAAACAGCTACAACAATTAACGCCATCTGAACTCAGTTATATTATTTTGCCAAAAAGCCGCTGGGATGCTACGGAGGGCTCTCGTGGCCCAACCATGCATGATGCTGTATACCCGCTGCGGTATGAAAACAGGACGATTGGTTATCTATTGGTAAGTTTTAGTGGTGACCAGATCGATAAAATTCTGGATGTTGTTCCGCGAGTACATAATGGAAAGCTGATGCTGGTCGAGTTGAATGACGATCGTTCCAGTCGAGATGGCCTGCAACTATACAACGATAAAAATGAATTAAGGCTTAACCAGTCGAATATAAAAGCCCGCTATATACAGGACGCGGCCGGCAAACAATTATTATCTCGTGTTCGCAGCAAGCCTGATGGTGAATTGCAGAGTGATGGGGGTAATTTCATAACTTACTATACCGAGTATTTGCCTTATCCGAAACAGCTTGCAAGCTGGGTGCTCAGCGCTCGGGTAGACAAGCAAAATCTGTTCGCGCCCTTTGACCAGATAAGAAAAGCTATTTTATTACTGGTGGTGATTGCGGTTGTGTTAAGCATGTTACTTGCAAACTATGGGGCAAGAAAAATCGCTCGTCCGATTACAGCATTGGCCGAATCACTTAAAGGCTACGCCGACGGTGATCACCAGGCACGCCTCAGGGTAGACGGTGTTAGCGAATTACAGCAAATGGAAACATCATTTAATTACATGGCAGACACGCTCGAGCACGCACAGCTGGAACGTGATCATGCTTATCAAATGATGTTGCAGACAGCCAAACTCGCAAGCATCGGTGAAATGGCTGCAGGTATTGGCCATGAAATTAATAACCCGTTGAATAACATGTTGTCACTGATCAAGTTATTAAAGCGGGATTTGCCTGTAAACTCAAAACACATGTCAGGTGATCTTGATTCTTTGCGCGAGGAAATTTTACGTGCAAGTGGTATCGTAAAAGGAATACTGAACTTTGCACGTCAGTTGCCAACCCAATATAGTACTTTTAATGCACTTGGCTGGTTGGAAGAAACAAGTCAACTGGTACAGCAGGCCGCACGATCAAAAATGATAGCTATTCATGTAATTGCAGATCATGAAACAGAGATGATTGGTGACCGGGGTCAGTTGCAGCAGGTGTTGGTTAATTTATTATTAAATGCAATACAGGCAAGCCAGAAAGATTCGGATATCATTGTTAGCCTGGTACGTCAGGCAGGTAATATTGTGATTCAGATTGAGGATCATGGTGGTGGTATCAGGGATGAAAATATCGATAGAATATTTGACCCGTTTTTTACAACCAAAGAGGTTGGTGAAGGTAGTGGGCTCGGGTTATCTATCAGTCTGGGTATCGTGCAACATCACGAAGGCCAGTTGATTATAGAAAATAATACCGATAGTGGTGTGACAGTCACCATAAAAATACCTCAGTCAAATAATGAAAAAACAATAACAACACAACAGGAAACGGTTACATGAATGCGCATCCATTATTATTATTCGTAGATGACGACGTTAAGGCAGGTGAGCTGATGTTACGCTTCTGTGAAAATGCACCTTTCGGTTGTCGTGTTTTTTCAAATCCGGAGCAGGCACTGGAATACTTTGCAGAGCAGGGCGCTGATGTAATTGTCACGGATTTGCGCATGCCTCACTTAACCGGTATCGAACTACTTGAGAAGATACGTGAAATAAATACAGATGTGCCCGTTATTATCACCACGGCCTATTCAACCATTGATGACGCGATTGATGCATTAAGGCTGGGTGCGACCGACTTTATTAAAAAGCCGTTTGATATGGACGAACTGATCATGCTGGTTGAAAGGACGCTGGAGCGCTCCAGGTTGAAGCAGGAAAATCGGCTGCTGAAAAAACAGCTGCGTGATGTCAGTCAGGGCATGTCCATGGTGGGTGAATCAAAGGAAATGAAGGCGGTTTATAATATCATCGAAAAAGTTGCCGACATACGCTGTCATGTAATTATTGAGGGAGAGTCAGGAACCGGTAAGGAACTTGCTGCCAGAGCGATACATGAGCAGGGTATGTATAGTGACAAGCCATTCGTGGTTATCGATTGCGGTGCTTTATCAGATACGTTACTTGAAAGTGAATTATTCGGTCATGAAAAAGGTGCGTTCACCGGAGCCGCACAAACCAAACAGGGCTTGCTGGAAGTTGCTTCGGGTGGCTCTGTTTTTCTCGATGAGATCTGTAATATCTCCGACAACATGCAGGTGAAACTATTGCGTGTTGTGCAGGAACAGCAAATTACTCGTGTAGGGGGTATTAAACCCATCGCGATTGACCTCCGATTTATTGTTGCGACCAATCGCAACCTGGAGCAAATGGTTGCTGATGGCAAATTCAGACATGATCTGTATCACCGCCTGAATGTCGTTAAACTGCATGTACCCCCGCTACGTGAACATGCGAGTGATATACCGTTGTTGTGTAAACACTTTATTCAGGAACTCAATCAGCGTTATGGCCGTAAAGCGACTGCTTTTGATGCAAGCTCAATGAAACTGTTATGTAATCATCCCTGGCCGGGTAATATTCGTGAGCTGCGTAATCTAGTAGAGCGCTCAATAGCATTGGCGGATGGTGTTGTGCTGCATCTTGAGGAATTACCGGAAACTATTGCACAGGGCAGTGATAGCAATGGTATTGATGCCGATATGCCAACCATTGAAGAACTTGAGCGTCGGTATTTAATAAAGGTGCTGAATCATTTTGGAGGTAACCGCGAAAAAACTGCCGAGAGTCTGGGGATAAATAAATCAACGCTTTGGCGTAAATTACAGATAATTAACGGTACAGAAAAAGTTTAATTATACTGCAGGAAGGGTAAACGCATAAAAAATTTCCATCCTGCATTGGTTAGAACACTTATTGGTCTGGAGCTAAATACCAATAAGTATTGAAAAGATTGCCAAAATGCAATTCAGATCGTGCAGCTTGCAATCCCACATCACGGTTTTTCCGGCAGAATCCTTTTAACATCCTGATTATATTGAGTTAATAAATCTGGCACATGACTTGCCTCAGTATTATGTACATTGTTATAGCAATTGGAGGTAGTACAAATGAAACGAAGAACCCTGTTAAAGGGCAGTTTGACGGCAGGCGTTGCGAGTATCGCAGCTACAGCTGGTTTACTGACCCCGCAGATGGTCCTGGCCGCATGGCCAAAAGCCGCATTTGAGGCAAAAGGTGTCGATAATGCAGTTAAAAGCTTGTTAGGTGGCAGCGACATGTCTTCCAGCAGTGCAATCAAGATCAAGGCACCCGCGATTGCGGAAAATGGTGCAGTGGTCAATATTTCGGTTAGCACCAGCCTGAAGAACGTCTCATCTATCAGTATTCTGGTAGAAAAGAACGCAAGTCCGCTGACATCCAGCTTTAATCTTTCATCCGTCACCCTGCCTTTCATCAAAACACGCGTCAAGGTTGCCAAGACCTCCAGTGTGGTTGCGGTGGTTAAGTCAGACGGCAAGCTGTACAACGCAGGTCGTGAAGTGAAGGTCACCATTGGTGGCTGCGGCGGTTAATTGACAGATTCAGGAGGATTAAGAATATGGCTAAGAAGTGGAAAGTACGCGCCTCGTTGAAAGGTGGAGTGGTCACGCTTAAAGCGCTGATTACACACCCGATGGAAACGGGCTTTCGTAAAAACAAGAAAACGGGCAAGAAGATTCCTGCTCATTTCATACAAAACCTGACGGTTGCACACAGTGGCAAGAATGTACTGGATGCCATTTGGGGGCCAGCAGTCTCTGCTAACCCTTACTTGTCTATCAAGTTCAAGGGCGCTGCTAAAGGTGACAGTGTACAAATCAGTTGGTCGGATAACACCGGCGCCAGCGATTCGCACACGGTTAAAGTACGATAAGTCTGCCTCCGAAGTAGGCAAATCGACCATAACACTGGAGGAAATAATGAAAAAAATCCTACTAATCGCCACCGCTTTCAGCATTGCTGCAGGCGCGCCAATCATGGCATCGGCGAGTCCTAGCGGAGATTTAAAAGCATTCCGCGGTTATTTCAAAAAGAAATTCCCGAATGTAAATTTATCTGCTTATAAAGATGGCATTTATGCTATCGATAATACACGCCGTGAAGCATGGCTGGAATTTGAAGATTTTGCACCTGCCTATGAAGATGGTGTGGCATATGGTAAAGAACTCTTCAACAAAAAATTCAAGAACGGCAAGTCACTTGCAAGCTGCTTCAAGAATGGTGGTATTGGCATTCGCCAGAACTTCCCATACTTTGATGCAAACAAGGGTGATGTTGTTACACTTGAAGGTGCCGTCAATGCTTGCCTTATTGATAATGGTGAGAAGAAGCTGGGATGGAAAAAAGGCAAAATGGCCGCTATTTCAGCTTACATGGGCTATACATCACGTGGCAAGAAGGTCAACGTCAAAGTACCGAATGACCCTCGAGCACAGGCTATTTATGATCGTGGCAAACGTCATTTCTATGCCAAACGTGGTCAACTAAACTTTTCATGCGCAGATTGTCATGTATACAATGCTGGCGGCATGATTCGTGGTAACCTGCTAAGCCCTGCTTTGGGTCACGTTACACACTTCCCTGTCTGGCGTAAAAAATGGGCCAAGAAAAGTGAAGCAAAGGGTAAACGTGGTCCAACACGCGGTTTTGGTACACTTCACCGTCGTTATGGTGGTTGTAACAAACAGGTTCGCGCCAAACCATTCAAGGCTCAAAAAGCTGAATATAAGGCTTTGGAATACTTCCATACTTATATGAGCAACGGTCTTGAAGTAAATGCACCTGCACTGCGCCAGTAACGGCTAGTTAATTTGCATTTAACGAAACCCGGCTATTTTAGCCGGGTTTTTTTTGTTCAGAAAATCAAAACAGATCCTCAAATATTTAATTTCAGATTCCACACTTAAAAGTTGTTGAAACTAATCATTATTTATACTTTTACACGAGTATTTTCTAGTATTTTCCAACAACAAAAGGTATATTTATGGAACCCAATTAATTAATAGAATAATTATTTACTAACAAGCATTAATAATGTCAGACAGTAGTTGTCCATTTGCGCTTTTACCGGTCATAGTCTGACATAAAAGCTACCCGAAGTTTTGGAGGATTTACACCAATGAATATGTCTCGTCGTGAATTTATGCAGATGCTGGCCGTAGCCAGTGCATCCGGTTTTAACCTCACTGCATGTGATTCAGGCTCTCAAGGTAAAGAAGGAGCCATTTCAAAAACAACTGGCGTCAAGGCACAAAATGCCCCTGCCAATATGTACGAAGTCCCCGCTTTTGGTAACGTCTCATTGCTACACTACACAGATTGCCACGCGCAATTATTACCTGTTTACTTCCGTGAGCCCAATGTAAATATCGGCATCGGTAACATGAAAGGAAATCCTCCGCATCTGGTAGGTGAATCTTTTCTGAAAAAATATGGTATTAAACCCGGAACCATAGATGCTCATGCATTTACTTACCTTGACTTTGCAGAGGCTGCAAAAAAATATGGTGCAGTGGGTGGTTTCTCTCACCTCGCCACACTGGTGAAAAGCTTGAAGGCTTCTCGTCCTGGTGCATTATTGCTGGATGGTGGCGATACCTGGGGTGGTGGTTCCGGTACAGCCGTATGGACCAATGCACAGGACATGGTCGATGCACAAAAACTACTGGGCGTCGATGTCATGACCGGCCACTGGGAATTCACCTATGGCGCGAACCGCGTTAAACACATTATTGAAAATGACTTTGAAGGTCATATTGACTTTGTTGCACAAAATATTGTTGACAACGAATTTGAAGAACAGGTTTTCAAGCCATATACCATCAAGGAAATCAATAATATCCCTGTAGCGATCATCGGCCAGGCCTTCCCTTACACGCCTATTGCAAACCCTCGTTACATGGTTCCTAACTGGAGTTTCGGTATCCGTGATGAGAACATGCAGGAGATGGTTGACAAAGCGCGTGGTGAAGGTGCTCAGGTTGTTGTCGTACTCTCACATAATGGTATGGACGTTGACCTTAAGATGGCAAGCCGTGTAACCGGTATCGACGCTATCATGGGTGGACATACACATGACGCTATTCCAACTCCTGTTGAAGTCAGCAACCCGGGTGGCAAAACACTGGTTATTAACTCCGGTTCTAATGCCAAGTTCCTGTCTGTACTTGATTTTGACGTAAAAAACGGCAAGGTTCGCGATTTCCGTTTCAAGATGCTGCCTGTATTCTCCAGCCTGATCGAACCAGACACAACCATGGCAAACTATATCAATAAGGTTCGTGACCAGAATGTTACTTTCCAGGGTGAAACCTTCAATATGAAGAAAAAGCTCGAAGAGAAACTGGCTGTGGCAGGCGATCTTCTTTACCGTCGTGGTAACTTCAATGGCACGTTTGACCAATTGATCTGCGATGCCCTGATTGATGTTCAGGATGCCGAAATCTCTTTCTCACCTGGTTTCCGCTGGGGTGTAAGTGTATTACCTGGACAAGACATCACCTTTGAGCACGTTATGACCCAGACCGGCCTGACCTACCCTATCGTTACCCGTAACGAGATGAGTGGTGAGATGATCAAGACCATTCTTGAAGATGTTGGTGACAACATCTTCAATACCGACCCCTATTACCAGCAGGGTGGTGACATGGTACGTGTAGGCGGCCTGAAGTTTGCAATAGACCCAACCAAGAATATTGGCAATCGTATTTCTGACATGGAGCTTAACGGTAAATCAATATCACCTACCAAGAAGTATGTTGTTGCTGGCTGGGCGAGTGTACAACAACAGCTGGAAGGTAAACCTATCTGGGATCTCGTTGCAGAGTATCTACGTAACCAGAAGACAGTGGTTAAAATATCGGAATTCAATGAACCCAAGATCAAGGGACTGGGTAAAAATCCGGGACTGGAAATCTAGACTACTGCAGTCATTAGAAAAGCCTCGCTTTGCGAGGCTTTTTTTTGTCTGATTTTATATAACTGCCGAAACATAAAAAACACCAGATATAATTTTATTCTATTGTATATTTATGTTGCTTGCATGCTCTGTACCGTCGGCTCTTAAAATATAAAAACAAAAAAAAGGGTGTGCAGCCTTGAACTACACACCCCTTTGGGTCTTGAATATGGTGGGCCGTGAGCGACTTGAACGCTCGACCAATGGATTAAAAGTCCACTGCTCTACCAACTGAGCTAACGGCCCAAAAACCTGAAAAACGAATCATACTGAAACCAGCAGGAATCGCAACCCCAAACAGTCGGTTTTTAGTCGTCTGCGGGTAAATTAATTAATAAAACCACCAAAACGGGCTGTTCCGGTGGTTTTCAAGGTTGGTGACCTGACTTCTTATCAGATTGCTTCCAGTTTACGCAGTCCCTTCGGTAATAACCTGAAATCAACCAGACCTGTAATCAATGCGGCCAGGAAACTCGCATCATCATACATCATTTTGTACAACTGGATCTTCATGGTAATGGCACTGCCAAAGATAATACTGGCGAGAGCGATCATCGAACCAATTGCGAGGGTAGATACACCTGTAATTCCCTGGCCAATGGTACAACCCATTGCCAGAACACCACCAAAGCCCATCAGTATTGCACCAATAAAATGGTTTATGAAATCCTTGAAGGAAGCAAACCATTCAATACGGAAGCTACGGGATACCAGTGACCATACAAACGAGCCACCGATAACGCCAAACAAGGCCATCAAACCAAACGTCAGGTATTTAGTAGCAAAACCACCAGCTATGTAACCATAAGTATGCCCCATCGGATTGATAAAGGTAAATGACTGCGTACTCAGTGAACGTTGCTCAAACGGCTTGCCAATCTCTGATTCTGACAGCATGTCCCAGTCTCTATAGTAGCTGGCAAGTGAAATTAACTGACCCTCAGCATCAATCTTGACCAGCGCGCCACTGATATACCAGCCCGCAGCAATTGCAAGACCGACCAGAACCCCGGCCATCACATTATCCAGACTCTGGCGAAACTCTTGTGACTTGAAAATAATGAACAGCAGAATCAATGCAATGACACCACCTATGTACATGCGCATCTGTACCGCGTTATCGGCGTTAACGATTGCACCAAGATCCTGATTCGTTGAAAGGTTCATTGATAATGGACGTATCCAGTCATAAAACAAGACAGACATCAACGTTTTATCGCTACCCGGAAAAGGGCTGATCATGTAATAGGCAATTACAGCAATAATTGCGAGCACCATAATCGATTTGATATTACCGCCACCGATACGAATCAGTGTTTTATTTCCGCAACCACTCGCGAGCGTCATACCAACACCGAACATAATGCCACCAATAATATTTTCACCCCAGATCAACTGACTGGATCTGTATGGGGGAAATGCAGCATCAGCATTCATGATACCCATGGACTCCATCACGATGATACTGATCATTGCAACGGCAATTGCCAGAAACCAGGCGCGCATACGACTCATGTCACCCATGTTGACAGCATCTGAAACAGCACCCATGGTACAAAAGTTTGTTTTATTTACTATAGCACCCATAACGAATGCAACGCCAAAAGTGGCCCAGAGAAAGACCGATTGCGCATTGGCAAAATCCTGAAAAACCATGATGATATCCTCAATTGAGTTGTTATCGTAATTATCTAATTATCGATTCAGTAGGTCGCCATTATTTAAGGCAACAATTCTTCGCATTTTACCGTGAGCAAGTCTTTTTTTCTAGCAAAAAAGCCATCTTCAGTATATAAACCGGCCGTTTGTCTGATCAGGCATATTCTGTTGGATCATGTATACCTGCTGCCTCGAAGCCTTCCTGACGTAACTTGCACGAATCACAACGACCACAGGCTTGACCTTGCTCATCTGCCGCATAGCAGGAAACAGTCTGGCGATAGTCGACTCCAAGCCTGACCCCTGTTTGAATGATCTCGGCCTTGCTCATATCAATGAGTGGTGTATGTATCTGCAGCTTTTTTCCTTCTACACCTGCACGTGTCGCCAGATTCGCCATAGTTTCAAATGCCTTGATATATTCAACCCTGCAGTCAGGGTAACCTGAATAATCGACTGCGTTAACGCCAATAAAGATATCCTGTGCTCCGAGCACCTCGGCCCAGGCCAGCGCAAGTGACAAAAAAATAGTATTACGTGCAGGCACATAGGTCACCGGTATGCCTTGTCCACCCGATGCTGGCACATCGATAGACATATCTGTTAATGCAGAACCGCCAATCTGGTCCAGATCAAGATGGATAATTTTATGAGAAGACGCATCCATTGTCTTAACCACGCGGTCAGCTGCAGCGAGTTCTGACACATGCCGCTGGCCATACTGAAAACTCAATGCATGACATTGAAAACCTTCATTTACTGCGATCGCCATCGTGGTTGCTGAATCCAGGCCACCGGAGACCAGCACAACAGCTTTTTTCTGCTCTGTCATCACTTATCTCCCCGGCTCATCGCCCCACAGCAGTTTATGTAATTGCATCTGAAATCTAACCTGCAGACCGGATTCCAGAATCCAGTCAGCGAGCTGGACCGGTGTCAGCAACCCGTGAACCGGCGACATCAGTACCTCTGTTTGCTTCTGTAAACCATACCGTTCTATTTGCTGAACAGACCAGTCAAAATCGTTACGATCAGAAATTACAAACTTTACCTGGTCATACGGGGTTAGTTGGTCCAGATTTCCCGGCAGGTTCCTTGCCTGCTCACCGGATGACGGCGTTTTCAAATCCATCACACGGCTGACACGCTTATCCACTGCAGAAATATCCATAGCCCCACTGGTTTCCAGTGAAACCTGATAGCCTGCATCACAAAGCTTCACCAGCAAAGGCAAGCAGGCCTGCTGTGCCAACGGCTCACCACCTGTTACGGTCACATGCTGTGCATTAAAGCCCTTAACCTGCTCCATGATCGCCTCCAGCGTATACCCGCTTCCTCCTGAGAATGCATATGTCGTGTCACAATACACACAACGCAACGGGCAGCCCGTCAAGCGAATAAACGTCGTCGGGTAGCCAACCGTACGTGCCTCACCTTGCAGCGACTGGAAGATCTCTGTGATGCGCAGACGTTCTGCCGCAGGTTTCAAATTTTCTGAATCAGGTACCATACGCGGATTTTACACGATATAATCATCTGATGTCAGAACATCAAACACGCCGCATGGGCAAAGGCATGATGATCGCAGGCTGGATACTGTTTCTCGGACTGCTCGCCATGTTTTTCAATAATGTACTGGAAAAACAGTACAACCCGAACCAGCAACTCGAAAACCGTGTTTCCCGCGACGGTGCACGCGAAGTCACGCTTGCACGTAACCGTCAGGGACATTATGTAACGACCGGTATTATCAATAACGCAAAAGTTGTGTTTTTGCTCGATACCGGCGCGACTAATATTTCTATCCCTGAGTCCGTTGCTTTTCGACTGGGCCTGAAACGTGGCCCCGGCATTCAGGTAACAACTGCAAACGGTTCGGTCCAGGTCTATCAGACCCGATTGAAGCGTGTACAAATCGGTAATATTGCTGTCGATGATCTGGCTGCAAGTATTAACCCGCATATGGATGGTGAAGAGATTCTACTCGGAATGAATTTCCTGAAAAAACTTGAACTGGTCCAGCGCGGAAAAACGCTGACGTTACGGCAATATTCACGCTAACTCAGGGCATACACATTTTTACATTAAGTGTAATATGCTCTGGTTTCAGGAGATTATTTGATGACAACTACCACCACAAATTCCGGCCTTCAAAGTGAATAGAATACCGGATAGCGATAGCCTTACCCTTCAGGTTAAAAATGCACTGTCTGAAGATATCGGGTCAGGTGATCTGACCGCTGCATTGATCCCACCAGACAAGCAAGCCACGGCAACTGTGCTGGTCCGTGAGTCTGCAATCCTGTGTGGTCAGGACTGGTTCAACACTGCCTTTAAACAACTCGACGATACCTTGACCATCAACTGGCATCAGCAAGATGGTGACAGGCTGACAGCCAATCAAACCATCTGCCACTTGCAAGGTAATGCAAGAACGCTGCTCACAGGTGAACGCACAGCCCTCAATTTTCTGCAAAGCCTGTCAGCTACTGCCACGCTCACGCAGCAATATGTGAATGCCATCAGCGGCCTGAATACCTGTATTCTTGATACTCGCAAGACGATTCCCGGCTTGCGACTGGCGCAAAAATATGCTGTCAGTTGTGGTGGTGGTCAGAATCATCGGGTTGGATTATTTGATGCTGTTCTGATCAAGGAAAATCATATTATGGCTGCAGGTTCTATTACAACAGCTGTCACATTAGCAAAACAACAAGTTAATGAAGCAATTCTTATTGAAGTAGAAGTCGAAACACTGAATCAATTGAAAGAGGCCCTTTCAATTGGTATCGGCAGAGTATTACTGGACAACATGGATCTGCCAATGCTGAATGAAGCGGTCAAAATTAATAACGGCATGGCCAAACTTGAAGCTTCAGGCAACATCACCCTTGGTAATATCAGAGATGTGGCCACCACAGGCGTTGATTTTATCTCTGTCGGAGCACTAACGAAGAATATAAAAGCAACTGATTATTCGATGCTTATTGAGATTGAAACCTGATTTTTGTAGTGTTTTCAATCGATTGGAACAACCTTGTTAAAAAAATATATATATCCTGCTATTAAAGCAGGCAATAACCCTGACTTGTTTCACATTTTTTCATGGAAATTCGTTTGCACCTTACACAATTAAATCGTATATTTAGCAAATATAGGGAAGTTTTTTTGTAACAAAAAGTGTAGCACTACACTAGCAACATCGAGACATTAATATGGAAACAGCTTTTGCAATAAAAGGACAACAATGCGCAGGTCTCAACCAACGAATCAAGCAGGCGCGCATAAAAGCGAATATCAGCCAGGCTGAACTTGCCCGTCGCATGAACATATCACGTGCCAGCGTTTCGATCTGGGAATCTGGCGGCAATGTTTCTCAAGAAAATATCATCAAGCTATCATCGCTGCTAAACGTCACACCGGAATGGTTGCAGTATGAAGTCAGTGCGCGTCCGGAAGTTGATGTCGAAATGCTGAAAAGCTGCCTGGTTAAAACCGAGCTCATGTCCAAAAAACTGAGTGTCGAGCTGAATCAGGATCAACAAGCCAGATTAGCTGCCTATTTGTACACTGAAGAACTTCGTGGCGCAGAACCTGACGAAAAACGCATATCTGACCTGATTCGTATTCTGACCTGATATATTCCAATCGGGCATTCTGCATTTGCTACCTGTCCTTCTTCGCTCATGATGATATCTAATCATGCCTGTGAATAGGCCTGCCACCAATAAAACTTCTAATTAAGTCTATAAGCTGCTATTTTTAAATCAGGTAATACGACAAGGAATTAAAAACATGCAAGCCTACCAACGCATACTGGTTGCGATAGATTTCTCTGACACGTGCAAACAGGTATTGAACCGCGCCATTGAACTGGGCAAGCAAAACAAGGCCAGCATCAACTTGATTCACATTGTAGAATACCTGCCACCAATGGATCCTGGCTATGATGCGGTTATTCTTCCGGACTGGTTTGAGAATGAACAGGAACTGGTTTCACAAGCTGAGCAGTTTTTACACAAGTTAGCCGCTGAACACCAGATTCCTGTGGATCAATGTCATGTGATAATTGGCGCACCCAAACTGGAAATCATTCGTTACAGTGAAGAAAACCATATTGACCTGATCGTTATAGGCTCACATGGTCGGCATGGATTACAACGCTTACTGGGCTCAACTGCGAATCCGGTATTACATCACGCAGACTGTGACGTACTCGCAGTGAGAATCAAAGCCCCCTCCTGACTATACCCCCGCCACAGGCAAGGACTTATACACCTTCCTTATTGAGTTATTTATCTTTAAACTCTGCCAGGTGAATATCGATAAAAAACAAACACTGCTGGCATCTCTTGGAAAAATACTTGACAAGAATTCTATTCTTGAAAAAGAAGAAGACCTGAGGCCTTATGAATGCGATGGCCTGTCCGCCTATCGTCAACTACCCATGCTGGTTGTGTTACCTGAAACCATTGCCGAAATTCAGGCCATTGTGCATCTTTGTCAGCAGCAAAAAATACCTGTTGTTGCTCGTGGTGCTGGTACCGGGCTTTCAGGTGGTGCGCTCCCCTCCGATGACTGCCTGCTGCTGGGTTTAGCACGACTCAATAAAATTCTGGATATAGACAAAAATAATTTGCTTGCAACCGTACAGCCAGGTGTTCGCAATCTCGCGATTTCTGATGCCGTTTCCGGGCTCGGTTTGTATTATGCACCTGACCCCTCTTCCCAAATTGCCTGCACCATCGGTGGCAATGTAGCAGAAAATTCGGGAGGTGTTCACTGCCTTAAATATGGCCTGACCGTGCACAATATTGCACAGTTAAAAGTGGTCACGATTGACGGGGAACTGCTCACCATCGGTGGTTTCACATACGACAGTCCCGGTTATGATCTGCTAGCGTTAATGACCGGCTCTGAAGGCTTACTCGGTATTATTGTCGAAGTAACCGTACGCCTGTTACCAAAACCGGAAACTGCAAAAGTCATCCTTGCAAGTTTTGATGATATTGAAAAAGCAGGCGAAGCAGTCAATAACATTATCTCGGCAGGCATTATTCCTGCCGGACTGGAAATGATGGATACACTGGCTATACGTGCAGCTGAAGATTTTGTACATGCAGGGTATCCATCTGATGCCTGTGCTATTCTACTCTGTGAACTGGATGGCACGTCAGTTGAAGTAACTGACCAGATAGCGTCTGTCGAACATCTTCTTACCTCGTCGGGCGCAACTGAAATCCGTACCTCTGCAAATGAAGAAGAACGACAACTATTCTGGAAAGGCCGTAAAGCTGCATTCCCGTCCGTTGGGCGTATTTCTCCCGATTATTACTGCATGGATGGCACAATTCCACGCAAGGCACTGGCCAGTATTCTTGGTCAGATAAGCCAGCTCTCGGTTGACTATGGGTTGCCGGTTGCAAATGTTTTCCATGCCGGTGATGGTAACCTCCACCCATTGATTTTATATGATGCCAATATCCCCGGGGAGCTGGAAAAAACAGAAGAATTTGGCGGCCGTATTCTTGAACTCTGTGTCGCCGCAGGTGGCACTATTACGGGTGAGCATGGTGTCGGTATGGAAAAAATTGACCAGATGTGTGTTCAGTTCAAACCACTTGAACTGACACAGTTTCATGCCATCAAATCAGCTTTTGATCCTGATAATTTACTCAACCCGGGCAAGGCTGTCCCCACACTGCACCGCTGTGCCGAACTGGGTGCCATGCATGTTCATCATGGCAAGCTATCACATCCTGAACTGGATCGGTTCTGATGACTGATATCTCCCGTGACCTGCAGCAACAGGTGAAACAGGCTTTTAACAACCAGCAGCCACTGTTCATTCAGGGCAGTGGCAGTAAACAATTCCTGCTGCAATCTGAAAATGATCAATTGCTGAATGTCTGTACACATACAGGCGTGATCAACTATGAACCAACCGAACTGGTCATCACTGCCCGTGCAGGTACATCACTTAATGAGATTGAAACACTATTAAAGCAACATAAGCAAATACTCGGATTTGAACCACCTCGCTTTTCCAGTACTGCGACTCTGGGTGGCACGATTGCCTGCAATATGTCCGGACCGCGACGACCTTATGCCGGTGCTGCACGCGATTTTATCCTTGGCTGTGAGATCATCAATGGCCGTGGAGAGTTATTGCATTTTGGCGGTGAAGTTATGAAAAATGTTGCCGGATATGATTCCTCTCGCCTGATGGCCGGCGCTTATGGAACACTGGGGGTACTACTCGAGTTGTCCATCCGTGTTTTGCCACAACCCGAAATGGAACAGAGTATTATGCTGGAAATGAATCGAGAGGAAGCAATCAAAATTTGTACTCAATTCCGTCAACAGGCCAACACAGTTTCTGCCGCCTGCCACATTAATCAGCAATTATATTTACGCTTGTCTGGCAATGCACAGGCAGTAAAACAAGCTTGTGAACAAACTGGCGGCGAAACACTCGATGATGCCGGAAACTTCTGGCAAACGATCAAGGAACATCAGCATCCATTTTTTCAATCACAAAAACCACTGTGGCGGTTATCGATTCCACCTGCTAATGCTGCACCTGAACTGGATGATGACAGCCTGCTCGACTGGGGTGGAGGTCTTTACTGGCTTTTGACTAACTTGCCTGCCGCTCAGATAAAAATGGCAGCTGCAAATGCGGGCGGACATGCAACCTTATTTCGAAATCCTGCGGAAGAAAAAGATCGTTTCACGTCATTACCTGCACCCATGCGTGCATTGCATAAAAAACTCAAACAGGCCTTTGATCCGGGGAGTATTCTTAACCCTGACCTGTTCAGCAAGGTACTCTGATGCAAACCCGTTTACCCAAATCGTTTCTCGACACACCAAACGGTAAAATGGCTGACAGTATTTTACGGAGTTGTGTCCACTGCGGTTTTTGCACAGCAACCTGTCCGACCTATCAGCTAACCGGAGATGAACTGGATAGCCCTCGCGGTCGCATTTATTTAATAAAACAAATGCTCGAAGACCAACCCGTTAGCAGTCACACACAAATACACCTGGATCGCTGTCTCACATGTCGCTCATGTGAGACTACCTGCCCTTCCGGTGTGGAGTATGGCAAACTGATAGATCTCGGGCGTGAATGGGCTGAAAAAAAAGTATCACGTCCCAAAACAGAACGAAGTAAACGGTGGTTACTGCGCAAGATACTACCCTACCCAAAACGTTACGCCTGGTTAATTGCTGTAGCCAGATTTATACGACCAGTCATGCCCGCAAAGATGAAGCAGACCATTCCCCCCAGACCTTCTGAAGGGGTCATCCCCAGGGATTCACATGCTCGCAAAATGCTGATGCTTTCTACCTGCGCACAATCTGTACTCCAACCCAATATAGATGCTGCCATGCAGCGGGTACTGGGATGCTTTGATATAGAGCTGGCGCATGCACCTGCATCCGGTTGTTGTGGCGCTATTGACCAACACCTGTCTGCCCCGGACAGTGCACGTAAACAAATGCAAAGGAATATAGATTCATGGTGGCCGCTGTTACAAAATGAATTTGAATACATTGTTATTAATGCAAGCGGTTGTGGAAGCCACGTGAAAGAGTACGGTCATTACTTTAAAGATGATGTTGTGTACCGTGAAAAAGCAGCGTTCATCAGTACAAAAGCAAAAGACCTGAGTGAGATCATATCCACACTCCCTCTGGAAAAAATCAATAAAACAACAGGCACACCCCGTATTGCATTTCACTCACCTTGTACATTACAACATGGTTTGCGTATCACCAACCTGATAGAACCACTATTATCAGAACTTGGTTATAATTTAATGCCAGTAAAAGACTCTCATCTTTGCTGTGGCTCTGCAGGAACCTATTCAATCCTGCAGCCGGACTTTTCCGGACAATTGCTCAAAAATAAAATTCAATGTCTGAACGAACATAAACCTAGCATCATTGCCACGGCTAATATCGGCTGCCTGTTGCATATGCAAAGCCAATCCAGTGTGCCTGTAAAACACTGGATTGAGCTACTTGATGACTTGATTGATTAAACGCAATACTGCTAAATTAATTCAGATCAATGTAATTTCTTCAGATTGCGCTATTCTGAATTGACTTTCGGAGGAAAAAACTTCTCTTATATTGACCTGTTCTTTCTGGCCGGGAATTTTTGTCAGCTCTTTACATTTGCTTGCTAACATTATGATTATGCCAGCGATCCAGCCAGACCAGAAAATCATTTTCGGCAATCGGTTTACTTATATAAAACCCCTGCAGATAATCACATCCAAGATCACGTAAATACTGCAGCGATTCAGCATTCTCAACACCCTCGGCAACAACCTCAAGTCCCAGATTTTGAGCCATCGTAATCGTTGAGCGTACGATTGTACGATCGTCATCATTCTGATTAAGATTCATAACAAATACTTTATCAATCTTTAGTTCATTTGCTGACAGCTGTTTTAAATATGACAGCGACGAAAACCCGGTACCATAATCGTCGATAGATATACGTATACCCATTTTTCTTAACTTGTGAATAACGGTTACAGCATGAGCAGGATCGCTGATAAATGCATTTTCTGTGATTTCCAGGGTAAGCTGCGCACCATCAATATCATATTTTGCCAGCAAGGAAGCAACCAGAACAACAAAATCTCTTCCATGCAAATTATGCGGAGACAGATTAACCGCCATCGTCAACGCCATCCCCATTTTGTTCCAGCGAACCAACGTACATAACGCATTTTCCAGAACCCATCCTGTTAACAGATTCATCATACCACTGGATTCTGCCAGCTCTACAATATCTTCAGGATTAACCCAGCCATGACGCTGATGTTGCCAGCGTAACAAGGCTTCCGCCCCTTTAACTTCTCCGGACTGTCCATTAATTTTTGGCTGATAAAATAACTGTAACTGATTATTCTTTATTGCAGCTTCAAGATCTGCGGGCAAGGTTAACCAGCCAATATTATGTGTATCCTGGTCACGATCATAAAATACATATGGACTGCGTGAACGCTTGGACATATACATCGCCACATCTGCACGCTGAACCAGTATTTTTGCTGACTGCCCGTGTTCAGGGAAAATTGAAATACCTATACTGACGCTAACATGCAATTTATGTCCGGCTACTTCCATGTTATTTTCCAGCAGTTTATTGATTTTTTCTGCAACAGCTTTTGCTTCTTCAATTCTGGAAATTGATAAAATAATCGCAAATTCATCGCCACCCAATCGGGCAATAATATCAGCCTCCCGAATATTTTCCTGTAGTAGTGAAGCTACATTAACCAGCACCAGATCCCCCACCTGATGACCAAGCGTATCATTGACTTCCTTAAAACCGTTCAGGTCCATAACAAACAAGGCAACAGAATTATGGTCACGTATAGCTGCGCTAACATTATGCTCCAGACGTTCATTTAATAACACGCGGTTGGGTAATGATGTTAAAGAGTCATGCAACGCCTGGTATTCAAGCGCCTGTTGCCGGTCTGCAACCTGTTTACGCATACTTGAGAAGGCTTCAACCAGTTGCTCCATTTCCATACTGGACCCGGCAGTCATAGTAGCAGAAGTTTTTCCTTTGGACTCTGCCCATAAAGCTTCTGATACTCTTTCCACCGGTTTCAATATCTGCTTCTGCATATATTTGTAACCGGCCACCACAAGTAAAATAAAGATAATTGCGATACCCCAAAATTGTATGATCAGTTGCTGCAGTACTTTTTCAACTATTTTCACATCCTGATACGACAAATTTTCGACTGCACTTTCAACCTGTTCCAGCAACGCAATAATGCGTACCTGAACAGGTTTTATTTTGGTATTTAGATACTCAGTATCTGCACGCCAGTAGAGTGAAAGGCGTAATTTTCTTAACTGATCAAAGCCCTTCTTCCAGTCCTGGCTGGCTTTTTTCATCTCTGAAACCGCTTCTTCACCCTGAAAGCCAAGCAAACCTTGCTGCTTAAGTACACGTAGTGCACTTAACGTTTTTTCCAGCTCGTCAAGCAACTGAAATATATTCTCTTCTTCTGCACTTGCACCTAATGGCACATTTTGTAATCCGCTAAAACGAATCAACATTGCTCTGAAATTCAGAATAATACGTCTCCACAGATCATTGGCTTTATAAAATCGCTGAAAAGCCACATCTGAATACAGGCGTTCAGATTCATCTTTTAATTCAGCTATAGCCAGCAAGGTCGCTGTTTCAAAACGCTGGTTAGCATCAAGCATTGAGCCATTGATAAACGGGAGTGCAGGATAAAGCCAGTTCAAATCCTGTCTTTTATTTAACAGGAACTGTAGTAAATTCTGGTACTCTTCCAGGTATTTACTCAATGTTTTGAGATTACTTCTGAAATTACCAATATCGGCAACGGGTGTTGTTGTCATTTCATGGGTTAATTGAATGGCTTTCTGTAATGCTATATCCGGTGATTGGGTCACCCCTGGTACACTGGATAACAACAGATTATTCAGGTTTAATTCTGTACGTACTACCTGAAACTGAACTTGCTCACCTAATAGCTTGAATTTAGCCAATGCCTTAAGACTACGAGCGCTGTTACTCTGTGCATCTATGACATATAAGGTTGATAATAAAGCAACTAAAAAAACGGATAAACTAACAAACCCTGCAAGGCGCTTATACCTGACTGATAAACGAGGTGTAGCTGATGTTTTTGACTGTACTGTGGGCATAACAACCATTGCATATTGGCCACTCCATGTGAATAAAAACTGTCCGGGTTATCGGGTTTGCAGCTGCAAGGTAAAAATCAACCGCACATTAAGTTTAACCTTACCACTATAAATCTAGAAAAATAATAACTTATTCAATAAGTTATAAATATTTTTAACTACTTTAACATATCAGTAATTACTTTATAGCCCTAAGTTAATACTATCGGCAAAAAATAACAAATCTTAACAATTTATTGTTTATACAAAACCCGTCGCTGTGCCGCTAAATAGCTAATATTTATGATGGTTGTTACTCCGGCGCGGGGCAGTATCCAGAAGATTGTTATCTCAATACAGCTCTTGCGCGGATGAATCCGCTCCTGTGTGTGAGCTATGCTTTATGTTTTACTGGAGAAATTGCAGATCAGGTTTTATTTTTTACCCGAATAATCACATCAACACCCGTGATACTCATCGTATCAGGTAACTCGGGTAAACCCATAACCTGCACCTGATCAGTCGGGATATCCATCAGATCACCGCTATCTATATTATAAAGGTGGTGGTGTTCACTGATATTGGAATCGTAAAACACGCGACTCGGATCGACTATTACCTGGCGGACCAGACCCTTGTCGGCAAACAAACCTAGCGTGTTATAGACAGTAGCCTTTGAAACAGAGGGACGAGCTTCGTTAACAGATGCCAGTACCTGATCTGCCGACAAATGCTGTGGACGATCAAATAAAATCTGGGCAATATCAACACGTTGTTGTGTTGGCTGGATACCATAATGCCCTAGCAGCTTGATAACTCGCTGCCTGTCTAATGGCCATGTTGGATTTGATAAGTCCATGTAAACCAGTATAAGCGGTTTTTAACTACTTTGTCTATTCAACCCGCTGATTTTGTAAGGTTTATAATTGGGTATTTTATTACTTTCGGTTCGCGGCCGTGAGCCGCTCCTACACTTTAATCGTGAATTTGATATATTGATGTAGGAGCGGCTCACGGCCGCGAACGCTCTGCTTGCATATTCAACCCTAGTGATCTGCCGCCAGACTGAAAGCAACGGGATCCAGAATGGGTTGTCGATCTGCGATCAAGTCTGTCAATAACTGTACAGAAGCCAACCCCAGAATTACGCCATTTCGAAAGTGACCCGTATTAAAATACAATTCTTTTATCTCCGGGTGCTCACCAATATACGGAACACCGGATTGTGTACCCGGACGTAAGCCTGACCAGTGACGTTCGATCTCATGGTTTTTCAGTTCTGGTAATAAATCTATCGCCTTCTGATGCAATTCCTGCTTCGCCTGATCGGTCACCGACTTGTCAAAACCCGTGTACTCCAGTGTACTGCCAATCAGAATATGACCATCCAGCCTGGGTATCAAATAACGATCCTGATCCAGTATAATATGCTGTAACAGTCCCGGCTTTGCATCGTACACCAGCATTTGTCCTCGCACAGGCTCGACACTCAGATTTGTATCTATGCTCTTGAATAAACCTGCACTCCAGGCCCCTGCTGCGATGACAATACGAGATGCAGGTATACGACGCTGTGCCGTTTGTACGGCTGTCACCTTGCCATTTTCATGATCAATAGCAACCACTGCTTCATGCTCGGCAATATCCACTTTATAGTGCTTTAAACTCCCTATAGCGGCCTTTACCAGACGTGGATTGCGCATTTGAGCAACCGCGGGCAACCAGAACGCCTGTTCCGTTTTCGACTGCAAACCCGGTTCAAGCGCTGCGAGTCTCCCGGAATTTATGATTGCCATACCTGCATTGAATTGTTCAGACCATTGACGGGCTTGCTGCTGCTCATCTGTATCCAGAATCAGTAAACCACTTTGTGTCCATTCCGGATCGATACCAGACTCTGCCAGTAATTCTGCGGCAAGTGCCTCGTAATGCGATGCGCTATAACTTGCCAGTTCTGAGACGGCTACCGGGTAACGCCATGGATAAAGAGGTGACAAAATACCCCCGCCAGCCCAGGAAGACTCTGCACCTAAAGAGCCCTGATCCAACACCAGTACAGACTGGCCTTCACGCGTCAGTTGTCGGGCTGTCAGCATCCCGATCAACCCACCTCCGACGACAATACAATCGTACACGCCAGACACCGCTATTTAAGTTCTTTGGGAAGATTAAAGGTAATGGTTTCCAGTTTGCCATCGTTTTCATTAATGCTTGCCACACCCAGGCTTGCGAGACGCTCTTTTACACCTTCAACCAGGATCTCTGGAGCCGATGCACCTGCTGTAAGACCAATGGCTTTTTTCCCTTCAAGCCAGCCTGGATCAATATCATCAGGGCCATCAATCAGATAGGCCGGCACATTCAGTTTTTCGGCTATTTCGCGCAAACGATTAGAATTTGAACTGCTTACAGAACCCACAACCAGCACCAGATCACTTTTTTCTGAAAGGTCTTTTACAGCATCCTGACGGTTTTGCGTTGCATAACAAATATCGTCTTTTTTCGGTCCCTGTATGAGAGGGAAGCGTTTTCGCAAGGCCTGAATAATGACCTGTGTGTCATCCATAGACAAGGTTGTTTGCGTCACAAAACTGAGATGCTCCGATTGTGAAACCTCCAGTTTTTCAACATCTTCAACAGACTCCACCAGATAAATACCACATTGTGAACTGGCAGAATTGTATTGCCCCATTGTGCCTTCTACTTCAGGATGTCCGGCATGGCCAATCAGGATAACTTCACTACCCAGCTTCGCGTGTCGGGCAACCTCAAGGTGAACCTTGGTCACCAGTGGACAGGTAGCATCAAATACTTTCAGACCACGCTGCCTGGCCTCTTCCTGTACAGCACGCGAAACACCATGCGCACTGAAAATAACCGTGGCATCATCAGGGACATCAGACAGCTCATCAACAAACACAGCCCCTTTGTCTTTAAGGTTATTCACGACAAAGGTATTGTGCACAACCTCATGGCGCACATAGATAGGTGCACCGAAAACGTCGAGTGCCCGTTCTACAATTTCAATAGCACGGTCAACACCGGCACAAAAACCACGGGGATTGGCAAGTAATAATTCCATGACGGAATTATACCGTAAATATGAAATGAATGAATCCTGCAGAATTAATGTCTGTGAGAAACATCCCTGTTTCCTGCAGACCAGTTAGATCAGCTCCTGCTGTCTGGATCAGTTAATTTTTATCTGCCGCCAGGATTCACGGCCAGCACCATTAGTAACCGACTCAGTAGTTACGTCCAGCGTTGCATTTCCGGTAGCATTAACTTTGGATGTAGATGTATATTTATATTCTTTATCACCATCCTGAACAACCGTTGGCGTTGTAGCCCCACCATCCAGGCGCTTACCACTTGGCGGCACCTTATCCTTACTATCGATAGTACCATCACCATTCGTATCAAAAACTGCTAATGTATCATTGGCATCAAACTTCCCATCCGTCCCTAGATCAAATGCAGGTAAAATCAGACGTGATCCTGATACCGCATCCATTTCCATCAACCAGCTGGTACCACCGGTACTACATGTGTTTGAATTTGGAATCCGGGTTACAAACACAATCCGATCATTACGCAATAAAGAAACACCAACGACACGCTCTCCTTGAGCTGGTGCACTTGCTGGTGGCTTCAGATCCATATACCAGCCACTTTTGGTAGCATAATTAACAGCATTTGCCGAGGTAATGCGATAACCGGAACTGGTTTCAAATAAAATTGACTGTTGCTGTAGATTACTACGTGCAACGGGGGTACTGGCCCCATTAGTAAATATATCACGAATGGCATAATAGGTCTGAACCTGAGGGTTCGAACCCACAATCTGGTCATTGACTGCAAAGAACCGACCCGTACCAAAATAAACCATAGCTCCACCCGAGGGATGTAGACCAACTTGCGGTTTAGCTGTGATCGGTTGTCTGTTACCAATGGAGTCCCTGGCAACAAAGAGAGGTTCAGGTGCAGCTATTGAGCCATAAGCAACTTTCCAATTTGTTACATCTGTAGAATCACTGACGTCAAATTTCCACATGTTACCCAGTAAATCACCTGCATAGATTGCATCCACATTATGATCACCATCTGTATCGACGGGAATAGCTGTGGACAGTCCATTAGGTGAAGTTGAGCTACCGGCTTTGGTTGATATCTTCCTTATTAGATTACCTGTTGCAATATCCAGGATAAACAAAACCGCCTTGTTATTCGTACTGTTGTAACCATTTGGGACAATCGCCACCCACTTGCCATTCGCCATACGTGCAATCGTGGGCTCTGCCAGGCTAAATCCCATATCAGCATCATTAGTCTCGTTAAATTCCCATCGCACCGAATTTTCATCAAAATTATCAGGGTCGGTCACATCCAGCGCATACACTGCTCTGGCACCCGCACCGGTTACACCAACCAGAAATGTTTTCCAGCTATTGCTAACATAAACATCTCCGGCACGTTGTGCTCCATCAACAAAGTAATCATGTCCCAACGCTTTTCCATACGCCGGGTCAGTCAGTTTGGTCAGTTTCCCGATTACTGAAGCGGGCACATAAGCAAACGATTCCTTGCCGGTTGTTGCATTAAACCCATGTAACATCCCATCGTTTGCACCGACATATAACATTTTAGTACGTAATGCCTTGGATGACAGGAAGGTCGCATATGAACTCCCTTCTGTACCTGGCAAAGTGGAATAACCAAAGTTTTCTGCCCCGGTAAACCAGGGACTGGAGTGAACAATGTCACCCAGTAATTTATTACGTTTACGGAAATAGTTTGTTCCTGAACTGCCTCCTATTTCATTTGTGGTACCACCACTTATATAGTCAACACGCAGTTTGGCTATTGTCCCGTCGGTTTCTGAAGCCAGCTTCAAAGATAACTGCTGAGCAGCACTCATATCATCATAGTTAAAATCAATACCACTTGTTGTAACCGGATTATAGGAAAATATTTTACGTGTCCCGGTAGGGGGATAAACCGAATTTGTATCCCATTGAGTACTCGCTATTGCACCAGTAGACTGGTTAAGCTTGAGTGCACGCAGCTGACCCGACCAGTCCTTGCTGTTATATTGCGCCTGATAAATCAATGATGACGTATTTAAACTGGTTGAGTTTGATGCAACCGAGGAAGAAGCACTAACGGTAGTTGCATTTGTAAATATAGAATTCAATGCATCTTTCAGGGTTGTGCCATCTGGTGCAGCATAAGCTGATCCGCCGGCATTATCGGCAGTATCCTGCATCACTGAATTCACTGTGCCGTTTGCAAACCGGATTGCATCAATCAATAAATACTGATCTCCCGGAATATCTGACCTGAGATCACGGTTTGGATTAGCTGCTACTGCACCCACGCTATTTGACTTACAACTCGCTTTATCTCTATCACAATATGCCCAGTAAGCGACATCATCTAGATTATCCCTGCCATGACCACTACCAGAATCCTGTGTGTTAGTATCCGGATCATACCCCAAAGGCTTCAATAGACCCACCCAAGGGCCACTCCCAAACCTGGTGTTTTTACCACCAGGAACATTTGCATCTTTAATTGGTTCTCCATCCGTAAAAACCAGAACACGCGATTGAATACAGGACTGCAAACTACCATTTACAAAATAAGGATCAAGGTTTGTGGATTTTCCAACAGTAAAATCCTGGCTACGGTATACCGGGTTTTCCTGTGCAAAATACTGAATAACTTCCCACAAATTCTCTGCCAGTGGTGTTGTCCCCCAGACCAGCGGCATATGCTCTATTGCATCAACTAGTTTATTTATATTTGTACCCATAATACCGCTTAAAGTGCGATAACCTTGTTGAGCTGATGGCAAGGTACTGTCATTGGGGTTATTTACAAAAGGATTTAACGGAATATTGAAACCAAGTGACCCACCATCTGCATTACTCCCCGAATAAATATTACTGCTATTCGGGTTAAAATAATAAAAAGACAACCCTAGTCGCATAGTTGAAGCAACATCCTGTAACAAACCTTTTGGCTCTGTTTTAACAATGAGCGCAATATTATAACTTTGCCCGGATACCGTATTAATTAACTTTGCATATGGCTTATATGTACCAGGTAGCCTTTTACTGCCACTATGAACAGGTGATGTAATCTGGAAAAGATCATTATCATTCGAAGGTGAAACAGAACTACTACCGCTATATTTTGCATAAAATGACCTACTGGTACTATTATTACCATTATCTCTCGGCTCATTATTGCCCACTATCTTAAATTGTTTGGCAGTAGAGGAGTTATATGCACCAAATTCATAACCTTTCCTGTTTTCCACTTTACCGCCTACCAAGACCACACGAGTTGCATCTATTCGACGAGTAACCAGCCAGTTCAGGAAATTACCATCCCAGCATTCAGCAACAGGATTTGACGAATAGGAACAATTTTCTTCTACAAAAGCATTTTTCTCACTGGTATCAACAACATTTAAAGGATAGGCAAAACCCGCACCGGACCCAATAGCAGTTGTATCAAAAGACAGATTACTCCTGTCATATCTATATTTTTTTGTTGAATCAAATATACCAAGATATGTTACTGATGGGTTATAAACATTAGAACGTGGAGTCTGAGTAGATGAAAAACTACTATTACTGTACATTGGCTCTTTCATACTGCCTGAATTATCCAGCATGATCAGGATATTAGGCTTGATTTGTGCCGTTAGCTCCAAAGGGACTTTTGCAATTGTAAGCGCTGAAACCTGACCGGAGATCAGACCAAGTATCAAACCTGAAAATAGACTAATGGTGCGCATGTGTTTAAAAAATTTCATCCCGAACTCCTGTTTTTTAATCCTTTTCATTTTTAATCCTTTTCATCTTCAACTACCGTTTATATACTGATTGCAACAAAACAACAGAATTATCATCACTACCTGTGCCTCTTGCAGTTATACGGTAATAATGTGAAACCCCGGGCACACCTGCCTCAATCGTTCCACTGCGTGTTAATGCAGACAACTCTTCAATAATATAAGCTGGTTTTGTCTTAACACCTGATAAGGTATCGCCTGTATATCCAACTACTTTTGTAGCATCACTCCATGCAATCGACTCCCATTTCTGTGGAGACGTTGCCTTGTAGTACCCGTTCATACCATTAAAAACAGGTAGAGTCCCTGTTGCCAGTGCCTTCTCTGCTTCACGCAAGGCTGACTCTGCTGACTGAAAGGCAATATTCATATTGCGCGAGTTACCGGCCATTTTTTCTTCAAGACCCGTTACCCTCATTGCTGAAATGCCTATTAACGTCATCACCAGCAAAATAACCAGACTCACAACCAGTACTACACCTTGCTGTGAACGATGATTTATCTGAAAATTATTTTTCATTATTGAAACCTGTTCCTTAATAGAATAGTTGTGGTGTATACCCGTGAAATACGTTTATCCGTAAATGATGCACCGCCTATTGTATAGGTCTTGTCAGACTCTAGCAGGTTGTCTTCGCGCGTTCTGGCCAGTAAAGAAATACGTATACTGATTACTTTACTCCAGTCCGCAATATTATTTGCGGTAACATAATAATCAGGGGTGTTATCGCTATTTGTATCTTCACCATATTCGATTTGCATGTCAGCAATGCCGGCAACAATTTGCTGTGGATTATCAGTCACACCAGCAACACTTGAACTCAATGACCTGGTTTGATCCAGACGCCATAATGCAGGGTCATTGTTAGCATCTGGCGCAATAAAATAACTGAAACTCTGAAAGCGCATCACTTCAGCATCTGTTTTATATATAAAATTTAAATTTGGGCTATTATTTACACCAGAACCATTTGCATGATTAATGTTCTGATAGGGTCCGCCAGGCGCTGTCGCAGGCACATTCGAAAGACTGTTTACTCTAAAAATATCCATATTAGTACAGTCAGAAACCAAAAGAACTTCGCCCGTTTTAAAATTACATGTGTTTGCACTGGAAACTTTAATCGGGTTGCTGCTGTTGACCATCGTTTTATTTAATGATGCAGTGCAACCATCACCTCGCTGTATACTTAAAACATCAGATTTGATTTCTGCAGTCGTTACTGTAGAAGGTAATACCGGATTCCAGCTTGCACTCAGCCCTTCATTACCTGTAATCGCTGTTACACCAGAAATCAACACGGGTAGAGGTGTCGCTGCAACCGGGTTAATAGCAGAATCCAATTTTCGACACCCCATATAACCCGCGGGCCGTATATCACGCTGAAGCATTTCAACCGCGATTCGGCCATTTTCCTGTAAGCGTGACAGTGCATCCTGCATACGGTAAGTCTGCTTACTACCTAAATAAATTTGTAATACTCCGGTTAACAAGACAAGTCCAATGGTTACAGCGACCATTAACTCAACCAGACTCAGACCTGACTGCTTTGACATCCTGTTTGTTACGTTATATTTATTCATTGCAGAAAACTCATTTTAAAACTTTTGGTTGCACCACCATTCGGGCTGTCATGCCACTGAATATCAATGGTGAAAACGTTATTTACACTCACGGTTACTGTGCCGACACCTAACGGTAATATTTTTGCTATCTGTTGATTCCATTCATAAATATCATTTTTTGCCATTTGTGCAGATGTGCAACCGGTTACAGTTTTACAATTGTTATCCTGTACACCGGCACCGGTATAAGTTGCTTTCGGGTTCGCCCGAATTCGATCCGCCATATCATATGCCAGTACCGTGGCCTGGCTGCGCATGTATGCACTATTATTATTTCGCAGCCCGGTACTTTGTAAGGCCGCCATACCCAATAAACCTATTGCCAGTACGATAATGGTAATCAGTACCTCAATAAGTGTGAAGCCGGATGTCTTTTTGTTTATCTGCATTAGATTTCCGTCCTGTTTATGTTTAAGGGCAAGCCACTTGTGTTGATTCTGACAGTGCGCCAGACACCAGCAGCTTGACTTCATAGCCAACATTACCACTACCGCTGTCACACACTTTCCAGGTATTTGCTCCTGATGCAAAACCAGTAGAATCAAATGCAATACTTGTGACTGTAGCGGTTATATTTGTTGACGCTGGCAATGCAGAACCCACCTGAATCACTTCCCCTGGTGAATCAAAATTACCATCTTTATCCAGATCAGCCCAAACTACCCATCCAACTTGCCAACTTGCACCAGCACAACCAGGTGTCGGCTGATCAGAATCATTACTAGCGCATACTGTTACATTCACTGACCGTTTTGCTGCTTCACTTCTGGCCAGGTTCATCACAGATGAAATACTGTTCGCTGCACTCACAACCTTGTTGCTTTCAATCATCCCTCTCATACCGGGTACCGCAACGGTTATCAGGATAGTCGCCACCACCAGGGTGACCATGAGTTCTATTAATGTAAATCCGTTTTGTTTTTTCATGCGCTCGAGTCTAGGCCTGTGAAAAAGCCATGTCATCCGAAAGCTGACCAAGGGGAGTTTTCTACCGATAAGTGGGGAAAACGTAAAAAAGTGCTGTTTTTTTGACGCGCGTAAAAACTAGTGCGCAGAGGTTATATCCAGAATTTCTACTTCGAATTGAATTTCATGTCCAGCCAGTGGATGATTAAAATCAACAGTGACCTGATCACCTTCAATTTCAGTCACAGCCCCCGGTATTTCTTCACCTGATGGTGTAGAAAATGCAATAATCTGTCCGACTTCGGGCTTGAGTGAATCCGGAAAATCAGACAATGGCAATGTCTGAATCGCTTCATCCTCCGGCATACCATACGCATCCGCAGGTTCTATCCAGACTTTTTCCTTGTCGCCGACTTTCATACCATACATCGCGAGCTGCAAGCCATTTAATAAAACACTATCGTCACCCATGGTGATTTGTATCGGCTCGTCAGCAAACGTTGTTTCTGCAACTGTGCCGTCTTTCAGGGTAATGGAACAATGAAAAGTGACCTGATCGCCGGGCTGTACTGTTCTTGCTTCTGTCATGATACCTGCTCTTTCTCTTTGTCCTTGCCGCCAAACAGGCCATCTATCAATAGTATGGCAACACCGATACTGATCGCCGTATCGGCGATATTGAAAATAGGCCAGTAGTATTGTTGATAGTAAACCTGAATAAAGTCGATCACGTGGCCAAATAAAATGCGATCAATCACGTTACCTATTGCACCACCCAGCACTAACGACAACGCTACAGCAACCCACTTATCCTGCTTCGGTAATTTACGTAACCAGTAAATAATCACACCACTGACTACCAGTGCGAGTCCGGTAAACAACCAGCGCTGCCAACCTCCGGCATCACGCAGAAAACTGAATGCTGCCCCGGCGTTATACGACAGAGTCAGATTAAACGATGGTATGACAGGAATCGGCGCCTGAAACACCAGATAAAATTCAGCCAGTTGTTTAGTCAGCTGATCGAGTATAATAACAATCACAGAAAGCCAGAGATATTTAAGCATAACAGCCCCGGCTATTCCGTAATATGCAAAACAGTCTGATCAAACAAACTCACGTGTCTCACCATCACCGTCCACATTCTCAATACAACGTTCACATAACTCCGGATGCTCCGCATGACTGCCCACATCTTCACGATGATGCCAGCAACGAACACACTTGGCATGTGCAGAAGGCACTACTGCAACCCAGACGTCATCATTTGTGCTCAAGGTAAAATTAACTGCATCGTCAGTTTTTTCGGTATCACGTAAAACCTTCGCGCCGGATGTAATAAATACAAACCTTAGCTCATCACCCAACTTGTCCAGCTGTGCAAAAAGCTCCTGACCACAATACAGATTCACTTCGGCGTCCAGTGACGAACCGATACCACCCGCCACCCGCAGACGCTCAAGTTCCTTACTGACAGTTTCCCGGGTTTCCAGTACCAGGTCCCAGAAAGCCATATCCATACCATGACTGCTTGCTGTTTTTATTTCAGGTAATGCATGCCATTGCTGAAGAAAAACAGACTCGCCATGCTCACCCGGCAGATGCTTCCAGATTTCTTCTGCGGTGAAACTCAGAATTGGTGCCAGCCAGCGTACCATCGCTTCTATAATATGGTATGTCGCTGTTTGCGCGGAACGTCGTCCACGACTGTTTTCCTGCATGGTGTACTGACGATCCTTGGTGATATCCAGATAAAAGCTGCCCAGATCTACATTACAAAAATGATGCAGCTTCTGATAAATCGTGTGGAACTGATAGTGCTCATAGGCCTCTTTAAGCTCTTGCTGCAATAATATCGTGCGCTCCAGTGCCCAACGATCCAGTGCGAGCAGCTGATCGGTTTCAAGTATGTCTTTAGCCGGATCAAAACCATCCAGGTTCGACAACAAATAACGCATGGTATTGCGGATACGGCGATAGGAATCTGCCACCCGATTCAGAATTTCATCCGAAACCGTCATTTCATTACGATAGTCGGTAGCAGATACCCATAAACGCAGGATATCTGCGCCCAGACGACCTACCAGTTTTTGAGGCGCAATCACATTGCCTTTGGACTTGGACATTTTCTGTCCCTTGGCATCCACCGTAAACCCGTGAGTTAAAACTGATTTATATGGCGCACAATTATTGATTGCCACCGACGTTAACAGCGAGGACTGAAACCAGCCGCGATGCTGATCCGAACCTTCCAGATACAGGTCTGCCGGAAACGACAACTGCTCACGTCTGCCGAGTACGGCAGCATGAGTTACACCCGAATCAAACCAGACATCCAGTGTGTCCTGTACCTTGTCATACTGGTCGGCATCATCACCAAGCAATTCTGCAGGTTCCATTTCAAACCACGCATCGATACCTTCTTTCTCGATACGCTGTGCAACCTGCTCTATCAGGTTTGCCGTATCAGGATGCAGCTCACTGGTCACCTTGTTGATAAACAACGCAATCGGCACTCCCCAGGTACGCTGGCGCGAAACACACCAGTCCGGTCGGCCAACAACCATGTTTTCAATACGAGCCTGACCCCAGTCGGGCATCCATTGTGTTTTTTTGATTTCCGCCAGCGCAGCATTGCGCAAACCATTTTGATCCATGCTGATAAACCACTGCGGGGTTGCACGGAAAATGATCGGCGTTTTATGGCGCCAGCAATGTGGATAACTGTGACGCAGGGCTTCATGATGAACCAGCTTGCCATTCGCCTTGAGCACCTCAAGCACATGATCGTTCACTTTAAAAACATGCTCACCTGCAAACAGTTTGGTGTCTGGCAGAAAACAGCCATTACCACCAACCGGATTATCTACCTTGAGGTGATATTTCATACCGACAACGTAGTCTTCCTGGCCATGACCCGGTGCCGTATGGACAGCACCCGTACCGGCTTCAGTGGTAACGTGATCACCCAGAATTACCGGCACTTCACGCTCGTAGAAAGGATGCTGTAACTTCAGCCCTTCCAGCTCTTCACCCTTGCAGCGTGCAACAATTTTATAATCGTGCAATTCATAACGCGCAACTGCTGCAGCCAGCAATGCTTCGGCAATGACCAGTCTTTCATGTTCATGTTCGGCGACCCCGTAGCACTGAATGACAACATAATCCAGACCCGGGTTTAATGAAACCGCCTGATTTGCAGGTAATGTCCACGGGGTTGTTGTCCAGATAACAACCGACACCGGGCCCTGACCTTTCTCTACATCAGTACAACGCACCCACAGGGCTTCTTCATCCAGCACGGTAAAACGTACGTCAATCGCAGGTGAGGTTCGATCTTCGTATTCCACTTCGGCTTCAGCAAGCGCAGAACCACAATCAGTACACCAGTGCACCGGCTTCGAACCTTTATGTAAATGGCCGTTAGCTGCGATCTTGCCGAGTGAACGCACGATGTCGGCTTCAAAATTAAAATTCATCGTCAGGTAAGGGTTATCCCACTCACCAAAAATACCGAGGCGTTTAAAATCTTCGCGCTGCTTGTCGACCTGCTTGCCCGCATAGTCACGGCAGGCTTTACGAAAGGTCGGCGCATCCACTTTTTTGCCGGCCTTGCCGACTTTCTTTTCAACATTCAACTCGATCGGCAGACCATGACAATCCCATCCCGGAACATAAGGCGCGTCATAGCCATCCAGATTACGTGACTTGATAATCACATCTTTCAGAATCTTGTTGACCGCATGACCAATATGAATATCACCATTTGCATACGGAGGGCCATCATGCAAAATAAATGATTTTCTACCCTTGGCATTTTCACGAATCTTGTTATACAGATCCATGCCTTTCCATTGCTTCAGCATCTCGGGCTCGCGCTGAGCCAGATTGCCGCGCATCGGGAAATCTGTTTTGGGCAGGTTCAAAGTGTGTTTATAGTCAGCCATAAGGTAAAGTCTTTGTATTCTGTCATTAATCAGTTATTTAAAGGTATATGATACCTTAAAGGTATGGCAAAGGTAAAAGTAATATAGAAACGGGCTAGCGACTGTTAAACAACTGGCGCGCCAGGGCAGCATCCTGCTGTATCTGCTGCTTCAGGTGATCGAAGGACTCGAACTTCATTTCATCACGGATTTTTTGCACAAAATTCACATGCACATATTGACCGTAAATCTCCTGACTGAAATCAAACAGATGAACTTCAAGCAGACTGCGAGTACCATCAACCGTCGGCCGGTTACCCACATTGGCCACACCGCTGACAGGCTCACCCTCGATGCCAAACATCTCAACCGCATAAACGCCCTGTACGGGTGATATCTTGCGATGTAAATGAATATTGGCGGTAGGAAAACCGATTGTACGACCACGTTTATCGCCATGTGCAACGCGTCCACACATGCGATAGGGGCGCCCGAGCAACTGTTCTGCCAGCACCAGATCACCCTTGACCAGTGCCTGCCTGACCCGGGTACTGCTCACCCTCTCTCCTGCGATTTCAAAAGTATGCATATTGACAACCGGAAAACCATGTTGCCTGCCAGCTTCACACAGCAAATCAAAATTACCGGTACGCCCCTTGCCAAAACAGAAGTCATCGCCAACAACCAGATATTTCACATCCAGCCCCTGCAACAAAACCTGGCGGATAAAGTCGTCTGCATCCAGACTGGCAAGCCGTTCATCAAAGCGCAGGCATAAAACCCGGTCTACTGCATAACGCTTTAGTGCCAGTATTTTTTCACGAAAACGGGTCAGTCGTGGCTTACTGTTTTCAGCCGCAAAAAATTCCTGTGGCTGCGGTTCAAACGTAATCACCGCCGAAGGCAGTTGCATTTTCTCAGCTTGCTCTGCGAGCTGACCAAGCACGGCCTGATGCCCGAGATGCACGCCGTCAAAGTTACCAATAGTTGCAACACAACCACGATGCTCAGGACGAAGATTATGTAAACCCCGAATCAATTGCATTATTTAACATCCATCAATCTGTAACTCGCCAACGCCATGGACGCGCACCCGCGATCACCAGTGAAGCGAAATACACCAACCCGGCAACAACAATTAACTGTAGCAGGTTTAATACGCGTTCCATCACTCCCCAGGACATCCAGGTACTTATATCACCCTTCGCCCACCACAAATATAACACCATCAAAACACAGGCCAATAACATCTGCAGCCCCAAATGTAACCAACCCGGCTGTGCATGATATACACCCTGCTTACGTAATGTTCGAAACAACAACGATGCATTGATAATGGCTGAGCCAGAGGTTGCCAGTGCGAGACCTGCATGTGGCCCTGTGACACCATTCATCGCCATGGGAACCACAAAAACAATATTCAACAGCATATTAAAACAAACCGCGATAATACCAATCTTGACCGGTGTACGAGTATCTTGCCGGGCAAAAAACCCGGGCACAAGCACCTTGACCATGATAAACCCGAGCAAGCCAAGGCTGTAAGCCATCAAACTCAGAGTTGTCATTTCAACCGCGCTTTGTTCAAACTTGCCATACTGAAACAGGGTCACAATCATTGGCCCTGCAAGCATAAACAACCCGGCTGTTGCTGGCACACCAATCAGCATCCCCCAGCGTATAGCCCAGTCAAGCGTTTTGCTAAAAGCCTCTGGTGAACCCGCAGCATGCTTACCCGACAGGCTGGGTAAAATAACCGTCGCCAGAGCGATACCAAAAATCCCTAATGGAAACTCCACCAGGCGATCCGAATAATACAGCCAGCTAACACTGCCTGCGACCAGAAAGGATGCAATCACCGTATCCAGCAATAAATTGATCTGCGCAACCGACGAGCCAAAAATAGCCGGCAGCATCAGCTTCATTATTTTCTTAACTCCGGCATGATCTTTTGCGAGCCGGGGCCTTGGTAACATACCGATTCGCCACAGAAACGGAAGCTGAAACAGCAACTGCGTTAACCCGGCCACAAAAACCGCCCAGGCGAGTGCCATGATAGGCCTTTCGAGATGAGGGGCTACAAACAAGGCTGCACCTATCATGCAGATATTCAGCAAAACCGGAGTAAATGCAGGCACCGCAAAACGCCCCCAGGTATTCAGAATACCTCCAGCCATTGCAGTCAGTGAAATAAACATCAAATACGGAAAAGTGATGCGTAACATCTGCCCTGCCAGATCAGCCTGCGCCTGCCCCTGAGTCATTATAAAACCCGGTGCAAAAACCATAATCAGAATGGGCGCAGCCACCACCCCGATCACGGTAATCACAAACAACCACAACCCCAGCATGCCGGCCACATGATCGACAAGATCCCGGGCTCCAGTCTGGCCCTGTTCAACTTTATTCTCACTCAATACCGGGACAAAAGACTGTGCAAATGCCCCTTCTGCAAACAGGCGGCGCATGAAATTCGGTATTTTAAAAGCCACAAAGAATGCATCAGTGACTGCTTTCGCACCAAAAATCTGGGCAAAAACCATATCGCGGATAAACCCCAATACACGTGAAAGCATCGTCATTGCACTGACAATTGCGGTCGATTTAAGTAATTTCTGACTCATTTAGCGGTAATATCCAAAATCTGTAAGACAATCAAACAGATGTACTATACCCGGCTTTTATTTCCAGTACACGGATTTTGCGTTTCCGGGAACAAATATCCACCCTTACCGGCATATCGGACTTGACAAAACAGCAAAAAATCCGCAATATGCGCGGTCTTTCAAAGAAATTTTGTAGCAGGAGATTGACCTTGGCTAATTCAGCACAAGCAAAAAAACGGGCCCGTCAGGCAGAGAAAAGTCGTCAGCTTAATGCTGGTCAACGTTCCATGATGCGCACCTACGTAAAAAATGTAATCAAGGCAATTGCCGCAGGTGATAAAACATCTGCTGAAAATGCTTATAAACTGGCATCACCCGCACTGGATAAAATGGCTGGAAAAGGCCTGATCCATCGCAACAAGGCTGCCCGCCAGAAAAGCAGACTGAATAAAGCTGTTCGCGCAATGTAATACCGGGCACATCTGCCCCATCTGAACAGCATCTCACAGCTCCTTCACCCGGAAGGGGCTGTTTTTCAAAGCAAGCACCGCATTTATTTTCAAGACTCGGTTAAGTAGCGCTGATGTGTTTTGTTATGCATACGTGTTTCTTTTTCCGTGTGGACTAGCGGAGAAAAGATTAAGCGCCGTGTAGGAGCGGCTCATGGCCGCGAAACAAAGAAGTAGAAGGAACAGCCCGATACAAAATACATCTAACGCCGAGGAATATCACATTAACGAAGGTAATAATTAAATGGGTATTAATTTTCGCGGCCATGAGCCGCTCCTACAGAAGGATTATTTAATTTTGTTGCAAGGGTTAGAGGGTCTGCTTCTTTGTTTCGCGGCCATGAGCCGCTCCTACAGAAGGATTATTTAATTTTGTTGCAAGGGTTGGGGGTCTGCTTCTTTGTTTCGCGGCCATGAGCCGCTCCTACAGAAGGATTATTTAATTTTGTTGCAAGGGTTTGGGGTCTGCTTCTTTGTTTCGCGGCCATGAGCCGCTCCTGCAGAAGGATTATTTAATTTTGTTGCAAGGGTTTGGGGTCTGCTTCTTTGTTTCGCGGCCATGAGCCGCTCCTGCAGAAGGATTATTTAATTTTGTTGCAAGGGTTAGAGGGTCTGCTTCTTTGTTTCGCGGCCATGAGCCGCTCCTGCAGAAGGATTATTTAATTTTGTTGCAAGGGTTTGGGGTTCTGTTCTTTTCTCTGCGTCCTTTGCATTAAAATCCACACGCAAAAACTTACAAAACAACCAGATCATCACGATGAATCAACTCAGCTTCATCAACATAACCCAGCACCGCTTCTATCTGGTCGGTTGATTTTCCCATGAGCTGGCGGCTTTCATCGGCATTGTAGTTCACAAGTCCACGTGCAATTTCTTCGCCACTTGCAGTCACGCAGGAGACGAGCTCGCCACGATGGAATTTTCCATCGACTGAGGTGACACCCACCGACAACAGGCTTTTGCCCTGATCACGCAGTACTTTTACTGCACCTGCATCGAGTACCAGTTTGCCTTTGACCTTGAGCTGACCGGCGAGCCATTGTTTACGCGCGATCAATGGCTCTGACCCCGGCAGTAATAATGTACCCAGTTGTTCACCGCGTGCGAGTTTACCCAGCACATTGTCTTCAGCACCTGCGGCAATGATTGTTGCTGCACCTGATCTTGCTGCACGGGTGGCGGCCAGTACTTTTGTCAGCATACCCCCCTGACCGAGACTGCCACCACGACTGCTGGCCATTTTTTCCAGTGTGACATCGCCGGCCTTGCCTTCATGAATCAAGTTGGCGTCTGCGTGTTTGCGTGGGTCTTTGTCGTACAGACCCTGCTGGTCTGTGAGTATGACCAGTACATCGGCTTCTGTAATATTGGCCACGAGTGCAGCGAGCGTATCGTTATCACCAAAACGTATTTCATCAATCGCAACAGTGTCGTTTTCATTGACGACAGGTACCACGCCATGATTGAGCAATGAGCGAATGGTTGAACGCGCATTCAGGTAGCGCTGGCGATCTGCAAGATCATCATGAGTTAACAGGATTTGTGCGGTATGCAGGTCATGGCGTTGAAAATGTGATTCATACGCCTGTATCAGGCCCATCTGTCCTACGGCTGCGGCTGCCTGTAATTCATGCAGTGCATGTGGTCGTTGTTTCCAGCCCAGACGGTTCATGCCTTCGGCGACTGAACCTGAAGACACGAGTACAACCTCGCGCCCGGATCTCAGGAGTTGTGCTATTTGATCTACCCAGGCACCCATCGCATGATTATCAAGACCACGACCATCATCGGTTAGTAAGGCGCTACCGATCTTGATGACCCAGCGCTGGGCTTTTGTGATGTCTGTGCGAGTTTTCATTGTGAAAGATTAAAGCTGAAGTGATGAAAACACAAACTATTCCTGATCTTGTTCCTGTTCCTGCTCACGTTTGGCTTCGATGGTTTCCATTATTTTATGTGATAGAGCCTGGGTACCCTGCTTTTGCATCGCAGATATTTTAAACACCGGCCCTTGCCAGTCAAGATCTGCGATGATTTGCGCACAACGTTCTTCACGTTCTTCTTCGGGCAGTAAATCGAGTTTATTCAATACCAGCCAGCGATCACGCCCGGCCAGTTCTTCACTGAATTTCTCCAGTTCTTTTTCCAGACTGCGTACATCGGCAACCGGGTCGGAGGTGCCACCATAAGGTGAAATATCAACCATATGTAATAACAGACCCGTACGTGACAGATGCTTCAAAAACTGGATACCCAGCCCCGCACCTTCTGCCGCGCCTTCGATCAATCCCGGAATATCGGCGATCACAAAACTGCGATGTGCTTCGATACTGACCACTCCCAGACTCGGATGTAGGGTTGTAAACGGATAATTGGCAACCTTGGGGCGTGCGGCCGAGATAGAACGAACCAGTGTCGACTTGCCCGCGTTGGGCATGCCTAGCAAACCAACATCGGCCATTAATTTTAATTCAAGATGCAGGACGCGATGTTCACCTTCGCTGCCTTTGGTGTATTTTCGTGGTGCACGGTTGGTACTGCTTTTAAAACGGGCATTGCCAAGACCATGAAAACCACCCTGGGCTACCTTGATCTTCTGGCCGATCTTGACTAAATCACCCATTTCTTCGCCTGTGTCTACATCACGCACGATGGTTCCAACCGGTACCGGGACAATCAGGTCATCACCACTTTTGCCGGTGCAGTTGGCACTACTACCTTTTTTACCATGCTCGGCTCGAAAAGCTTTCTGAAAACGGAAGTCGACCAGTGTATTCAGGCCATCTGTTGCGACCAGATAGACACTGCCACCATCGCCGCCATCACCACCATCCGGGCCACCGAACGGAATATATTTTTCACGACGAAAGCTGGCGATGCCATTGCCACCTTGCCCCGCTTCTACGCGTATGTCTGATTCGTCGATAAACTTCATGATTATTGCTCTTGAATACCCCTCACCCTCACCCTCTCCCCCAAGGAGAGAGGGAACTTAATGCTCCCCCAGTCTTCTTATAAAACAGATTCGGGGAAACCCCCTCTCTCCTTTTGGGGGAGATGGGACTTAATGTTTCCCCAGTCTTCTTAAAAAAGCTCAAGGAAGCCTCCTCTCCCCTTGGGGGAGAGGGCAGGGGTGAGGGGTAAATATAATACACACCCCATAAAAACAAAAACCCCGCCATAATGACAGGGTTCTGCAAAATCCATTATTTACCTGATAAAATCAGGCAGAAACCACGCTGATATATTTGCGGTTTTTAGGACCCTTTACTTCAAATACAACTTTACCATCTGCCTTGGCAAACAAGGTATGGTCTTTTCCACAACCAACGTTTAATCCGGGGTGGAAACGGGTACCACGCTGACGTACCAGAATATTACCAGCAGCCACTACCTGACCACCATAGCGCTTCACACCTAATCGTTTCGACTCGGAATCGCGTCCGTTACGTGTACTACCGCCTGCTTTCTTATGTGCCATTGCTCTAGCCCCTTAATGCGTTAACCAGCCTGAATTGAAGTAATTTCCAGCTCTGTATAATTCTGACGATGACCGGTTCGTTTGTCATAATGCTTACGACGATTGAACTTGATGATCTCGATTTTCTTGTGACGACCATGTGATTTGATTGTAGCAACAACCTTGCTACCATCTACATAAGGTGTACCCACCTTAACGTCATCACCATCGGCAACCATTAAAATATTGTCAAACTCGATAGAAGAACCTTCTTCTGCGTCCAAAGACTCGACGCGAACGGTATCTCCTTCACTTAGGCGGTATTGCTTGCCACCCGTTTTAATTACGGCGTACATATTAGATCACCCTGAAATTCAAGCACAGTCATAAAAAGAGCTGGCAATTCTAGCGATTTAAGCCTGTTGCGTCAATCAATTTAACAATTTTATAGCAGTATTTCTGCATCACAGGTAAACTACGCTCTCTAAAAAGTGGTAACAATTAATATTCAAGAGCTTATGTTGACAAATTCCGAGCAAAAACACCCAAAAATGGACCTCGATGGCATCCGCGCACTGATCAAGGATGACATGGACAGTGTCAATGCCCTGATCAGGGAATCCCTGTATTCAGACGTTGCATTAATTGGAGAGCTCGGTAACTACCTTATTAATAGTGGTGGAAAGCGGATTCGTCCTGCCCTGGTACTGCTCAGCGCCCGCGCGTGTAACTATCAGGGGGACATGCATTATAATCTGGCCGCGATTATCGAATTTATTCATACTGCCACTTTATTACATGATGATGTCGTGGATGCATCCGAGCTTCGACGTGGCAAGGAAACTGCGAATGCAATCTGGGGCAATGAAGCCAGCGTCCTCGTAGGTGATTTTGTCTACTCACGCGCGTTTGAAATGATGGTCAAGATCGATAGCATGAAGGTCATGAAAATTCTTGCACATGCAACCAATACCATCGCTGAAGGCGAGGTTATGCAGCTTTTGAATGTGCATAATGCCGATACCACCATGGAAAGCTATCTCGACGTAATTCACTGCAAGACTGCTAAGTTATTTGAAGCCGGTTCCGAGCTTGGCGCGCTGTTATCGGGCGCAACTGAAGAACAGATACGCGCCATGGCAGCCTATGGCATGCATCTCGGTACGGCATTTCAACTGGTTGATGATGTCCTCGATTACAAATCCAGCCCGGAAGAAATGGGAAAGAACCTGGGTGACGACCTGGCTGAAGGCAAGCCGACGTTACCCCTGATTTACACGATTGCACATGGAAACGAACAACAATCCAGTATTGTCAGGCATGCCATTGAAGAAGGTGGCCTGGAACATCTGGACGCAGTCATGGATGCAGTTAAGGCTACCGGCGCTATCGAATACACAGCCAAAATGGCCCGAAAAGAAGCGCAAATGGCGCGAGATGCCTTGTCTATTTTCCCCCCATCTGCTTACATTGACGCAATGCTGGCTTTAGCTGATTTCTCGGTAGAACGCAGCTACTAGCCATTATTCTTTTCGGGGTGTAGCGCAGCCTGGTAGCGCATACCGTTCGGGACGGTAAGGTCGGAGGTTCAAATCCTCTCACCCCGACCAATAAAAAAGCCCCTCTATACAGAGAGGCTTTTTACATAAACAACCATCCTTACTGTTACTTATTCATCATAAGGTGGTGTTGAGGTGATTTTATGGATGGACAGATCCGCACCTTCGTATTCTTCTTCCTGACTCAAACGTAAACCAATCATTATTTTGAGCAGACCGTAAGTGACAAAACCGCCAACCAGCGCGATCACAACACCTGTTACAGTACCGATTAATTGCGGCATAAACGCAACACCACCCATGCCACCCATGGAGGTCACACCGAAGATTCCGGCGGCGATACCACCCCATGCGCCACATAGACCATGTAATGGCCACACACCCAGGACATCATCGATCTTCCAGCGATTCTGCACCAGAGTAAATGTCCATACAAACAATGCACCTGCTACCGCGCCTGTCACCAGTGCACCTAAAGGATGCATGACATCTGAACCCGCGCAAACGGCAACCAGTCCAGCCAGCGGGCCATTGTGAATAAAACCAGGGTCGTTTCGACCAACCAATAGTGCTGTCAGAATACCACCAACCATGGCCATGAGGGAGTTCACTGCAACCAGCCCGCTGATGCCTTCAATAGACTGTGCTGACATTACGTTAAAGCCGAACCAGCCAACGGTCAGTATCCACGCACCCAGTGCCAGAAAGGGAATATTTGAGGGGGGGTGTGCGAAGATTTCCCCATTTTTGCCATAACGCCCGTGCCGCGCACCGAGTAATAACACGGCGGTGAGCGCGATCCAGCCACCCATAGCATGAACAACAACCGAGCCTGCAAAATCATGGAAAGCGATACCGTCATAGGTCGCTTTCAGCCAGTCTTGTAATATACCTATTTTGCCCCAGACCATGCCCTCAAAAAACGGGTAAACCAGAGCTACCAGTATGATTGTGGCAAAAAACTGCGGATAAAAACGCGCTCTTTCTGCAATGCCACCTGAAATAATGGCCGGTATTGCGGCAGCGAATGTTAACAGGAAGAAAAACTTGACCAGTTCAAAGCCATTTTTTTCGGTCAGCACTTTTGCATCTGCAAAAAAGTCGATGCCATAGGCTATGCCGTAACCAATAAAAAAGTAAGCCAGTGTTGATGCCGCAAAATCAGTAATGATTTTGACCAGTGCATTCACCTGATTTTTTTTGCGTACCGTTCCCACCTCAAGAAAGGCGAAACCGGCATGCATTGCAAGCACCATGATCGCGCCTAACAGTACAAACAACGTATCACTTCCAGACCTTATTGACTCCATAGCAGCACCCTAAATATTATTGTTAATTATTAAAATGACGGACTCGCACCAAAATAACTCTTTATTTATCAATACAATTCAATTAGTTATATATTTTTTGTATTAAGATTGTGCAAAATAGTCTAGCACAATTATTTTTTTCACTAAACCGGTTCTTTTGAGATTTTTATTTGACCTGAAACAGGGCGGAGTTTGTATTTGTTCGCGAAGAATTACCGACGATATGTTTTTCAAATGATTGGCGCAATGTTCGCTTCTACAATATAAAATTACCTTCCTCCGTCATTCTGGCGAAGGCCAGAATCCAGAATATATCCAGACTTCTGGATACCAACTTACATCGGCATGACGATGTGTCTGTCGTTTCATATAATTTATGCAAGCCTTCTACAGTTTATTGTAAGAAATAATATTCGGATAATTTTTCAGACGCCCAGGTTTTTTTTGATTTCATCAATCGGGATAATCTCACCTCTACCGATACCTTCACAACGTCTGCCTTCATCATGCCAGGTTTGTTCGTTGTAAAAAATTTCTGGCCAGTAGGGGTAAGTTCGGCATTGCTGGGGGCGAACCTCGTAAACCGAGCACTGCATCTGTTCATTTAACAGGCTGCATTGTCCCTGACGGGTTAACCTGATACCCATACCTATGCCAGTAACGTCTGTGAGAAAACGCCGTTTGAACTGAGAAGGTGTAATACCCATGAATTGCTGAATCCTTTCAGCTTCATCTCCCTGTAATTCAATAAAATGGTCTCGCGGGTTACCCAGGCAACAGCGGCCACAACCAGTGCATTCAAATCGCAATTCTGTTTTGTAAAAAAATGGTTTACTCATGTTGCTTTACAACTTTCCAGAGTTGTTCAAGCTGATTCAACGTCATGGCTTTCATGTCAGCATTCTGCTCGGCAACCAAATGTTCTACCTGATGAAAACGACGTTCAAATTTCTGACTCGAACGTCGCAAGGCTGTTTCTGCATCGACATCCACGAAACGAGCGAGGTTAACAACTGCAAATAATACATCACCCAGTTCATCTTCAATTTTATCTTTGTCTTTAGTTTGATGTGCTTGCTGCAACTCGATAATTTCTTCCTGAACCTTGTCATAAACGGCTGCGATCTGATCCCAGTCAAAACCGACTTTCGCTGCACGACGTTGCAGTTTCTGTGCACGCACCAGTGCGGGTAATGCACTCGCAACGCCCTCCAGAGCACTCGGCGTTTTATCTCTTTGTTTACTCTCACGCTCATGACGTTTGTGCTCTTCCCATGCTTCGGTCTGTGCTGCGACAGAGTCGACCTTTTTACCTGCAAACACATGCGGGTGACGCCTGATCAGTTTCTCCGCGATGGCATTAGCAATCTGTTCAAAATCAAACCACTGTTGCTCTTTGGCTATTTGCGCATAAAAAACCACCTGAAAAAGGAGGTCACCAAGTTCATCACGAATATCATCAGGCACTTGCTGTTCAATCGCATCAGCGACTTCATATGCCTCTTCCAGTGTATAAGGCACCAGTGACCGAAAGGTTTGTTGCTGGTCCCACGGGCACCCGCTCTCCGGGTCACGTAGCTGTGACATCACATCCAGTAAACGATCAATCGCAGACATAAATAGGCTTCCTGTTCTTTCAAATTATTCGAGCGGAATTGAAAGCCCGATGCTCGCGCCACCCAACGGACTGTCATCAAGCTGAATACTGCCACCATACTGTGACACAATTTCCTGCACAATAGACAAACCAATACCGTGACCCGCAACCGTCTCATCTGCACGACGTCCTCGCAACAGTACCTCCTGTTTTCTGTTATCAGGTATGCCGGCACCATCATCTTCAACTGTTATTTGCAACAGTCTGTTATTGTTTTCCAGTCTCGCATTGACAAGAATTTCCTGACAAGCCCATTTATAGGCATTTTCCAACAGATTACCCACCAGCTCCATCAAATCGCCCTGCTCACCCGGAAACTTCAATTCAGAATCAACCTTGACCGTACACTGAATATTTTTATCTGCATGTACTTTTTTCAGGCTGCCAACAATACGTTCAATGACAGGTAATAATTCCGTATGTACACCCATGGTGGTTCGGCCTGCAGAGGACGCCCGTTGCAACTGATAATCTACAATGTCGCGCATGCGATCAATCTGATCATCCATCACATTATTCTGCCCTTGATTGTGAAGCCCTGACTTGAGTACTGCGAGAGGTGTTTTCAGGCTATGTGCAAGATCAGCCAGGGTTCGTCGGTAACGATCCCGCTGTGCACGTTCCGAGTCTATAAACGTATTAATGCCTTGGGTCAGACCCTGAATTTCCTCGGGATAATTTTCTTTCAGGCGATCTGTTGTGCCCGATTTGACGGCTTCGATATCACTGGCGACCTTACGCAGGGGCTTCAGACTCCAGCGTAAAATGAAACCTTGTGCCAATAATAAAACGGCGGCTACCGCAACTAACCAGCCCCACAATTCACGCCTGAAAGAGCTGACCTGCTGATTATAGACATCGTAATCTTCGAGCACCTGAAAAACATATTCAAACTGTTTATTAAGATGGTCTTCCCAAACGACTGAAAAATTCTGGCTGAAATATTGCTGGCCATTCTTTGTCACCAGCTTTTCAAAAAACCATTGCGCTCTTTTTGCCTGTGTATATCGGGGGATAGACAGACCCACCGATGATGGAGATTTCCAGACCCGGCCTTTTACATTTTTATAGATAACGGCGTAAAGACCTGATAACGGTGTGCCCAGACGGGGTTCTGGTAACGCATCTCCCAACTGCAGTCGCTGATCAATTTCTACAAAATCAGCGGTTGCGAGTAACGCATAGATCTGGCTTTGCAACCTGTCGCGCTGAGCCTGTTCGGCGTTGCTCTGGAAAGCACGATCCAGCACCAGACCAGTTAGCCCGAGAAAAACAAACAACACTGCACTCGCAGCAACCAGTAAGCGACGACTCAGGGACATTATACTTTCAGCTTAAACGGCGCGCGGCAATACAAAACGATAACCACGTCCTCGTAGTGTTTCAATAGGTTTAATCTCATTGCCCGGATCTATTTTTTTGCGCAATCGTCCCACCAGAACTTCGATAACATTGCTGTCACGATCAAAATCCTGATGATATATATGTTCTGTCAGCTCTGTTTTGGAAATAACCTTTCCGGAATTCAGCATCAGGTACTCGAGTATTCGATATTCAAAGGCGGTCATTTCAACGGACTTGCCTGAAAGTGAAACAGCTTGCGAGGTAATGTCCAGTTCAATATCACCACATTGTAATTGCGATTGCGTCCAGCCTGCTGCCCGTCTTAGCAAGGCTCTTATTCTTGCGAGTAACTCTTCCTGACTGAAGGGCTTGACCATGTAATCATCAGCCCCTGCTTCCAGTCCTTCGACTTTTTCCTGCCACTGACCACGTGCGGTTAAAATAAGTACAGGGAAATCTTTCCCTTTACTACGCCAGCCCTGTATCACCTCGATACC